>OBEQ010605684.1_pt1 | contig 15888 bp, 10 predicted proteins | sample 1670901 | NCBI WGS metagenome assembly OBEQ01 (sample SAMEA104232315, study PRJEB22302) | groundwater metagenome | biome: forest; feature: aquifer; material: groundwater | place: USA | collected 2011-08-07 | depth 5.4 m | reverse complement strand
TACAAAGAGATAAGAGTGCCTGCCCAACACTCTTATCTCATCAAAACCTCCAAACGGATTTGTTATGGGGCCTGCCCCTCCTTCGCTAAAGCTACGGCGGGCTAGACCAACACTCTTATCTCATCTCAGGCTACAAATATGTTGTGAAAATCTATTATGCTGTCAATGTAAACTTACTCTTTTAGCTTGACCATTTTCTATTGACAAAACATTTTCTTTTTGTTATTAACGTAGTCAAGGCATTTAGTTTTATTCCTGCCAAAGGACTAACTGCCGCCTTTACAAGAGCATTGCTTTTCGTACCGAACTAATCATTCTCAGAGTAACGAAAGCGATGCTCTTTTTTTACAAAAAAACTACCGGTACAGTTAAGCCTTTCTCCAATAATTTTTTAAACTGCTCTCGTCCTTCTTTAATCAAGGTAATCTGTTTGCGATCCAAGCTATGCAAATGATTCTGCTTTACTCTTCTGTAATTTGATAGGAGCGTAGATAAGAATTTCATAACTAAAATCATTTTATCACACCCTGTCAAGTACGTCAACCTATAGCAAATTATGCCTAAAAATATGGCAGCCTAGAGTAAATACAAGTGTTTTTAGATTGCAAAATCAGTCTATTTAATTCAACAAAAAAAATGTGGATAACTTGTTGGAAAGTTCTTGAGAGAGTTTCTAATTATTTAGCTAGTGGTTGAAGTAGAGACCGCATGGAAGGGTAGTAATCGCTTTGAGCTATAGACTTAACAAATAGCTTAACAAAAGGCACTAAGTATTGAGAGCTAAAAATTAACCTCTCTTTTTTCTCATTCTCTTTTCTTCTGTAATAGAGCGTTTCCATTAAATTGGCAAGCTCACCATACTGGAAGATCTTCAAAAATACTTCACTATAAGTAAATGGATAGGCATTAGCTTTAAATTGAAGTAAATCTTTAGGAAGAAGAGTCTTATTGATCATAACAGTTTCAAGCTGAATAGAGCCTGTGGAGAGGAGATTCTGATAAATTATGCTCCCATCCGTTGGAAATGAGCTGTGTCCAATCCTTTTGTTTTTTTCATCAAAGTAGCTAACTTGGGTGCCTAAAGCAGCGATTTTAGGGTGGTTAAGCAGGTAACTTACCTGTTTTTTGATCCTATCTATTTTAGACCTATCCTTAGCGTCCATAAAAGTTATAAAATCGCCTTTTGCTCTTTTTACTGCCCGATTTAAGCAAATTGCAAGTCCGTATCTCTTCTTATTTTTAAAAACCCGGAGTCTTTTATCTTGTTTTCTATATTTGTTTAGTATTCTATAGGAGTTATCTTTGGAGAAATCATCAATAGCAATAATCTCTATCTCTTTATGGCTTTGATTCAAAAGGCTTTCCACAGAGGCCTTAATAAACCCTTCTGAGTTATAGACAGGCAATATGACTGAAACTAATGGTTTTTGTAACTTCATAGTTATTTAATTTGAGGGTTGATAATTGATCTTTGCGGACAGAGATTTACTACCTAAATAGTTTATAAAATTTAATCCTTTTTGTCAAGTTTCACTGCCAAAAACAAGAAGGTTAAGGTTAGGAGTAGAAAGCCTAAATATTCAAAGTATTGGGGAAGATAAGCAATCACAATTGTTTCATTGTTTGATTGTTTCATTGTTTGATTGTTAACGGTCCAGCCATTTTCCCAGTTATTTACCAATACATGGTTTTTCAGTTCAGTCCCGAATAGGAATGGAAAAGCCTGCGCAAATTGAAAATTGAAAATTGAAAATTGAAAATTTGTTTCGTACGCTTTCCAGCCTGGGTGGAAGCTTTGAGAAAAAACTATAGTTCCATGCTGTTTAGTTCCTAAGTTTACTGTATAGAGTTCAGGATTATATTTTTTGACCCCCTCTGGTTTCTCAAAAAAATATGGTAAGCTTTCAGAAGCGTTACTTCTCTTAAGATAGATACTGGTTAAATATTCGTAAGGAATTGGGTAAATTGATATATCTTTTATATCATTTACAGAGGGAATCCTGTTAAAAGAACTACTCATCAGAAGTATTTGCATACCTTTATCAAATGCGTAAAAAGGCGGAAGTATAAAGTGATTTTTAGAAAACTCCAATGTCTTATCTAAAATAGTATAGGCGTACTTATTATTGTCTTGAGGAGTTGAAATATTCAGGATAAAAGGGTATCCGCTTAAGTTTCTCGTTTCTGTTTCTACGAGATAACCAAAATCCGATATTAAGCTAGGTATTTTAAGCCAGAATTGTGAATAAGCATCTTTGGCATATACCCTAAGTATATTTTCTGGTAATTCTTGAAGATGATATTCTTTCATTTCAGGCAAGTTACTTGCCGTAGTGGGGTTCTTTTTATACAGGTTTTTGGCAATAAGACCAGACAAAACAAAAGAATTATCCAATTTAGGAAGATCGATTTGGATATTCGCATTATTTGGAACATCTACTTTAGTAATAATATCTGGGTTATTCTTATTAAGATCGTTTGAAAAAGGTGAGAAGGAAGCAATAAGAGGGTATGCGGTAAGAGAGATATTTCCATAACGAATTTCCTTTAATCTATTAATGTCTTCTAGGCTCTTACCGTCAAGAATAAATTGCAGTTGAGCCCTATTTATTCCTTTTTCTATTTCAAAATATTCTCTAAACTTTTTTGCTGTTGGTGAAAAGCCATTTTGATCGGCATACCCTTGTTTTTTATTTATACAGCTATAATCAGAATCTGAGAAACAATACTGTGGAAACTCATCGCTTTTGGATACATAGTCAAAGGACAGGCTCAAGAGTGATTGTCCGGATAGTTCTTCTAATGGTTCTTGGTATATGCTACATGTTGAGGTATTCTTTGCCTGAAGAACTAAAAAACTAGATTCAGTATGAGACTCTGCAAAAGTATCTGCGTTTTCTTTAGAACATTCTTTTCCTGGTAAAAAGCCTTGGGTTGATAGGGTAGTTACTTTAGAATTTTTAACAGAATAAACATGTATAGTATTTTCAAGATCAGAATTAATAAAGTATGTTGTTCCAATCAAGGAAAAGTTGCTATTTATAGAACTTACTAAGAAAAAATCTTGATTGTTGGCGCTTATTATAAAAGAATCAGAAGGAGTTTTGATTGGTATATTAACTTCTTCAGTTAATGAAGGAGTTGAAATTTCTTTTCCAGCTATCTTTATGTGAGGAGGGAGTGAAGAGAATCTCAGAGTAACAGCATTTCCCTCTTTCTTAGCAGAGATACTTACTGGAATAAGAGTTCCGGCTCTATCATAAGCTGGATAGAAAAGAGTATACTGCCCCTTTTGAATGGGACTTGAAAAACTTATCTGGCTTTGTGTGTTGTCTATTGAAAAACCATGTTCATTCTCGAATCTATTTGTAAATAACGAACCAAAAGGAAATAGATAGTCACTTTCTTTTTTATCGGATTCATAATATCCTAATTTTCCGAATGCATTATCTTGATTTGAAAAGCTTTCAGGATTTGTTATATTAGGAAGCTGTTCTTTTAATAAAACATTGTTGGTTAACTCGCTATCCAATTTAGTTTTATAGACAAAGACTCGATCAAATTGTTTTGCAAGCTTAATTTTAGGATTGTTTCTTAAGAAAAAATCCTGTTGTTCAAATAATATTTTAAATGGATTGGAATCGGATGGAGTATAGGTCGGATCGTAGATAATAAACGCTATTTGATACTTCTCAAGGACCTGATTAAAAAGCTCGATATCTTTTTTCTTAAGACTATACCAAAGTTCCCAGTAGTATCCTTCTAGATTTTTACTCCATACATCAAATGCCCTGTCTGTTATAGGTTGCTCAATTCCATACCAGAGGAATCCTGACCCTGTGAGTCCCCAATTATATGATCCCCATCCCCAATAGCTACCTTGAGGAAGGTTCATGATGCGGCTATTCTTATCTTGAGTCTTAAAGTAGCTAAAAAGATCAAAGTACTCTTGAGGTATAGATACTCGCAGTTCATGTGATATAAACTGTCCTTGAAAAGCTGGGAGTCCATACCACAAAATTGCGGAGAGTATACCAATATATAAAGCGTTCTTAATAAGTTCTCTTTTATTTCTGAAGAAAGAAAGCAAATATGTAATGCCCATTGCAAAGCCTAGAGAGAATACAAAGGCGGATGGCGCAATAAACTTACTAAAAGGGTTTCTAAAGATTTGATTTACGAGTGGGATATTTCGTAACAAGTCGTTTGCCAAAGAAAAAGGGGGAGTGTCAGACATTAGGGCAAAGGCGCTAAGTAAAAATATCCCAACAATAAACGGACGATAAGGATTTTTTCTTAGGATTCCCAACAGAATAACTCCAAAAAATATATAGCCCAAAATTATCGTTAAAGGTGAAGAAAAGTGATCTCGCCAAGCTTTTAGCATGTACGTTGTTTTTCCGGTAACCCTATCTGTATCCAGAAGATCGTAGCTTGATTCGCGAAGAAGGGCAAAATCAGTAATATTGCCCCGTTTTTTATTAAACTGAAAAAATTTCTCAGTATCAATTCTATTATGAATGGAATTTTGCGTTACCTTACTATCAATAATTGTAAAATAGATATTGGGAAGTAGCCAAAAACTATTAATAGCCATAACAACCATTATTGCTTTTGTCGCGATTCCTAAAGATAAACGTGACCGGTTGGTGAAGACATAGGTAATAAGAAAAATAACAAGGCAAAAAACATAAACTAAGAAAATTGTTTGTACATAAGATTGAGCCGTAGCTGCAAGATGAATAAGCGCCAGAAATAAAAGATTTTTTTTTGAAGGAAACCTAGTGTATAAAAACATGCTGTAAAGCTCCCAGGGAAGGAAGCCCCAAAATGTACTGTAAGGTTCAAATGGAACAAAGAAGTATTGAACCGTACCAAGGTTTAGTAAATAAAATAGCGCGCCAATAAGCGCTCCTTTTTTAGGGTTTTCAGTATTTACTAAGAAAAAATCCTTAGAGATCTTATATACGCCAATTGTTCCTAAAACAATCATTGAGAAATGATATAGATAGCGAAGAGTGTTTAAGGGAGCAATTAAGGATGCAATGAGTAGTAAGATTTGCCTTGGAAGATCTGAAGCATGTCCCATTCCACCAAGAAGACCTAATCCTTGATACTCTTGCCAGACAGCAAATATTGATCGGTAAATATTCATTGAGAAGTTAAATTCAGGATGCAGACTATCCCACCCGGTAAGCCAAGTTCCTGGCGTGTAATTTACAATACAGACAGTCAAGACAATTAAAACAAGACCTAAAAGATATAGGTTTCTTTGAATATAATTTTTGATATTAGTAATCAACATAAGCGCCTCCGTAATTATCTGCCCTTTCTATCTTCTCATAATAATCTTGCGGAATGAATCCGCACTCGTTAATAAGTACCTGTTTATCTTTTTTTAATATAAATGCTTTTTTGCAAATACCATTATATTTATAAATTGCGCTTGTTAAGTATTTTAAATCATTGTGATTAGTCCTATCTACAAAAATTTCAGGAGTCGGGTTATAGATATTTGGATAATTGTTAAGTACATATTCTGCGTAAGGACTATGGTATAGGACCTTGATAAAATCAGGAGTTATGAATCCATTGAAAGACAGTACGTAAAGTTGTGAAATAATAAACAAACAAAGAACTATTAAATGGTTTTTCGTTGGCTTAAGACAAGTTACGAAGAAAAAGATAAGGAAAGGCAGGAAATATAAGATATGCCGGGTTGGACCAAAGCCGGAAGTGCCATAATGCCATGCAGGATTTGTCTGGTAAAAAAATGTATTCAAAAATAGAATAATAATAAGGAGTATAGACTTCTTGTTGACCAGCATATCGTTTTTTAAAAAATATATTCCGGTAAAAAGGAGCACCGGCGCGTACCAAAAAAGTCCCATGTTTAAATCAAAGAATTGCTCAAATAATTTTTTAATACTAACGTTTTGAAGTCCAAAACCATACTCTTTTGTCCAACCATCTTGAAAAATAACCCAGGGTGTAAGATTCCCAAAAAGAATGTAGTTATATGCGTATGGTACAAGCATTAGGAAGATTAATAATAAACTTATCGCAACAGTTTTAGGAGAAGGAATAATTCCTTTATGGAATACGTAATAAGCAATCGACGTACTTGCAAGAATAACAAGCGGTTGGCTATGCCAGGACGCAAGAACAACAAGGAGGCTAGCGAGAAAATATTTTCTTTCGTAAAAACAGAAAACTCCTATAAGAAGAAGACACAAATAATATAAATCCGGACCCGGCCAGATAATAAAAGATATAAGAGGAGAAAGATAAATGGTTGTAAGGAATAAAAGTTGTCTAAAAGGCGATTTTATAAAACGTTTTAAAACTATGTACAAAGTAGCTTCAAGAATAATAAAATTTGTCATGCGAAGACTATTTATCTCCGGTAACTGAAAAAGTTTTAAGACAATACGTACGGGTAAGCTAAGGAGTGAGTAAAATATAAAATGAACCGGATATCTATTTCCATCTGTGCCTTTAATGTAATACAGAGGATCTATAAAGTTAACTGGATTAACAACCTTTTCAAGATTTATTCTATCTTGATTTGTTAATTGGGGAGTGCCATGGTTTAAAAAGGACTCTGTAGTGCCATAATACTCAGCTAGATCGCCACCGTAGTAAATAGGGGGGTAGCGTAGGAAAAATATACCAAGGAGTATGGTTATTGCTGTAAATAAAATCCAAACTAGTCTTGAATTAGCCATTATTTTTGCCAAATAATAAATTGTAGTAGAGCGAAGCAATAACATTAGCTCTTCGCTCCCTTTTCATTATACGAGAAAAGGCTATAATTTGCTTTTGATTTTTTTCGCTTTGTACAACTGTTCTTTCAAAATCTGTTTTATTTAATTCAAAAGTCAGATCGTTTATGGTTAAATCACACATAGTTAAGGCGTTTTTAATATCAGATGTTTTTTTATAACCCTTCAGTTTGTCTGAAAGAAGAATAGATTTCTCAAAAGTGAATGCAAGAGATAACGGTCCTGAAGAAGACATAAAAGTTCGATAAGGCAAGACAACAGCGTCTGCTGCTTTAAAATATAAAGGAATTTTTTCTTCCAAGACAAAATCCGTAAATATAATACTTTTGTCCTTGCAGTCTTTTTTGACCTTTTCTATATAGTCGACATAATATTTTTTATCTAAATGGTTAGGATTTGGCCCGCCTGCAATAATTAAAGTGCAATTTTCTTTTATAGATTGAGGCAAGGTTGAAAACAAACTTATTAGCGCGTCTGTCCCTTTGTACCAAGCCAAAAAACCAAAATACAGAAGTACAAATTTATTTTTTGGTATTTTAAGTTCTTTTCTTGCATCTGATTCTGTTTGGGAATTGTTTATTTCTTCAACCAAATGAGGGATTACTAAGACCTTTTCCTCTGAAATGAAGCGAGAAAGTTCCTCTTTTAAAAATTCTTCAAAAACGATAGCTTTTGTAACCATTCTTAGTATTGCGATATACAATGATTGTATTGCTATGTTCAGAACTAAAGTTTTTATGCTCTTTTCTTTTATATTAATGTGACCTGCTATTTCATCAACATCGATAAGCACTTGGTGGAAGACAAAAAAAGTTTGTTTTCTAAGTAATTTAAGTATTAAAAGAAAAAGGGGAAGAAAGGCGATGTATATCCCTTGTCCAAACATAGCAAGCTCAAATTCAATAACAACAATGTTGGTATTGCTGGCAATAATTTCCTTAAGAAGGATTAGGTAAGTAAAAAGAGAATTTCTCTTCCAGATTCTTTTTACAAAAATCCCATCTTCGCTATGAGTAGTTTCTCCATTAAGTTTTTCGGCTAAAACAGTTATTTTAGGAACAGATTTTTTACTTAGTTTGGCAAATTTCAGTAAAGAGACAAGCGTGTTTTTGGTGTAAGATGCTCCACCCACAATACTTCTGTGATGGGTTGATCCATAGGGAGGATAACTTGAAATAACCAACATTTTGTGATTTTTCATATTTATAGGAATATAGAGACAAAGCGGGATACAACTATTTTAGGTGTAAAATTAAATAGTGGTTTGATATCATAACTCCATCTAATATATAAAAGATCCATAATGACTTGAGGAATAGCATTATATAATCTAACCTTTGTTTTTGAGTCATTAGCCCATAAAACAGGTACTTCTACACTGGAATAGTTAAGCTTTTTTGCTAAAAGAATTATTTCAGCGTCATATGTCCATCCGTTTATCTTGCTTTGTGAAAAGATTTCCTTGTAAGCTTTTTGGGAAAAAGCTTTAAATCCGCAGGTGAAATCAGTAGCCTTTACATTAAGAATAATAGTTGCAAGCTTAGTAAACATTCTGCCTAAAAATTCTCTTAATATTGGTTGGTGTATAATTACTGTTGATTTACCGTTTTTCCTTGTTCCAATTATAACATCAATATTTTTTTGCATTTTTGGAACAAACTTAGAAAGTTCGGAAAGGGGAGTTGAGATATCTGCGTCAAAAAATAGGGCATAATCAGACGTAACTTCGAGCATACCTTTTTTTATAGCATAACCCTTGCCTTTATTTTGCTTATAACTGATCAATTTTATTCTGTATTTATTATTTGGTATTTTGCGTTCTATACTTGATACATAATACTTAATACATGATGCTGTTTGGTCTGTTGAACCATCGTTAACAAAAATTACCTCCTCAAGTTTTAGGCCATAAGGGAGCTCCAGCTCTTTTAACGCCTTAAATGTTTTACTTAATCTTTTTTCTTCGTTATATACCGGTATAACAAATGATATTGTTTTCATATTCTTTCCCCGTTTCGTTCACCTTGCGGTGATACTTATCAAGTCGCCTAAGGCGACGACGGGGACAAGACAACTAGAAACGCTAGAACGAGATCAAAAGATCAATATAAATTTCACCAGCGATTAGGTGAGTTATATGGATCAAAGATCCGAAGCGCCTCTAACAGGCTTTCCCAACTGGGCAGGCGGTCTACCGCTTACTACTTTCGTAGTCGCGCGGAATTCCGCCTTGCCCGTGGGCGCGCAGTTCAGCCCGAGGCTGATTTCGTAGCTGCGCGCTACGTTATGACTCACGTCAGGGAGCTCAGGAAGGACGCCAGGTCAGCTTGTCCGTGGCGGACAAATCTGTGCCGGCCTCGCAGCGTATCGTTCGGGTATCCCCGGACAGTCCGAGCTGCGCGCACGAGAGATTCGAGAATGGGAACCCGCTCCACTGATCTATTCGACCTGCGCGCTGGAGAACCCCTCCCTTGCAGACGAACGATCCGTCAGACGCTGGTCCGGTGCACGAGCCATTGTTAATCGGAACTCCCGATACTTTCGACACGGGTGCCCCGGACGCTGGCTGCACGACATTCGTCGAGCGGGTAATGGTGATACCATCCCAGACAACAGTTACGTCACCTGAAATAGTAGCTACCAGCTTACCGTCGACCAGACTGGTCTGAACCGTTCCAGATCCTCCTGAAGCAAAGGTACTGACAGTTGTCAGTATCATAACTGTGAGGATCGTAGTAACGATTCTAATAAGATGTTTCATCTCGATTTCCTTATATAGTTGGATTCTGATTCGCGTTACGCGACCGGGGAACGGGTTAGTCCGCCATTCAAGGCTATAAGCAGTAAACTGCTTGTAGCAGCGGATTTCCCGTTCTCCAGAAGCGTGAATGGTTTAGGATCCCGGCGTGATCGTGAAGTGGTCGTCCTTCATAGTGGCGCCAGCGTTGGCACAAACCACCATTCGGGTCGGACCGTTGACGTTCACCTGGCAGCCAATCGCGTTGGCCGGTGCTGGGCTTCCGGACCAGTAGTCCACCTCGGCGTTTCCACCTGGGTGAGTAATGGTTACGGGGCCGCGCTTGCCTTCGCAGACAATGGTCTTCCCATTGCCGGGCTTGCACTCGACGTACTTTCGCTGGTCGTCATCTTTGACGAAGAGCTTGAGCAAGTCGTTCGCGTTGCCGCTTGCAGCCGTGGTACCGGTGCTGGTCGAACCCGCAGACGTCGTAGCTCCGTTCGTCGTTGTGGCGGCGCTCGTAGTCGTGCTCATCGCGTTGATCCCGAGAAAAGCCGGATCCGGCACGTTGTTGTCGCACGATACGCTTCCCTTAGCATGTATGCTCGTAAAGCCGCCGGCCGCCTTCTCCATCTCGGTGAAGGAATGCTCATTGGCAATTAGCGCGCACGAATCGCGGAAGCGATGCGTCAAGGAGTAGATCGGTTTGCGAGAGACTGGGTTATCGAGTACCCGTAGCGTTGCCGCTGAGGACTCGACTATCAGCCCAGGCTGACCGTTCCACACCTTCACGGTGTTATCCTTTTCGTTCGACGTGACGACCACACCCGGTAGAGCCTGATAGCGGAGGAAGTCCTTGCCTCCTAACGAGTTCCGATTGAACTCAAAGACGCAGACGTCATCCTTATCACGGTTCGCGCTCGGGTTGAGCCACAACGGATTGCCGATGCTGCGAAAGGCGGGACCCTGTCCGTTGATGGCGAGCATCTTGCTCAACACCTCAGGGCTGGGGCACTCGCCGTCAGCGGTGGACGCGGTTGTCGTCGTCTGGCCAGTCGTAGGCTGTGATGGGACTGTTGTCGGGGCGGCCAAAGTCGATGATGGAACAACTGTTCCGACCACTGGCGATGGTACCGCTCCGTCAGCGACAATAGACGCGCCGTACTGGGCTGCCCGATTCGCGGTCGCCGGTGAAGTTCGTCCGAGGACAAACAATCCGATAACCACAATCAGGGTCAGAGCTCCAATGCCGGCAAGAATGTTTCTAGCCATGGATCCCTTCCTATTAGCCTTTTGATGGCTACTTGGCTGTAAAAAAAGCTTATTAGACTTTTTTTAAAGCTTTGCTGATCGAATCAGATATGAATTTTTAACCTCCTTATATTTGGACTCCACTCTAGAGGGAAGTTTTTCCCTCCACAATGGAGCCCAAAAATAGGAGATTTTCCTGTTAGATAGTTGTCTTGTCAATGTGCTAAATTGAAGATATTAGGATACTAAGATATTTGGCGCAAAATGCCAACAACTAGAACCTAATCTAGTAACTTCAATAATCCATTCGAGATAGAATCTCGGCTGGAGGGAAGAGCTGCTTAGTTTGAAAGTAAGTAGGGGAAAAGGGGTTCAGGCAGCTATTCTCTCCAACCTCTACGTTAATATAAACTGAACGTAGCAAAAGGTTAATTAGCCTTGGGTTGAATACTTTCTGAATAGCAACCCAAGTGCGCCTGTTGGAATAAGGCCTAAAAGGGCGATAGTTTCTGGTCCAGTTGGAGGAGTTTTAGTCACTTGAGGCGTAGTAAAGACTTTTAATCCACCTTTAGTTGTTGGTGCAGGGCCTCCTACAGCCTGTTTTTCTATACAAAAGTTAGCGTCATCTTCGATTTGTCCGTCAAAGATAGCAATTGCCCTATTTTGTAATGGTTTAGTAGTATCATTATTTATTTCACAAATAACGTTTTTATTAGGTAATTGATCTGCAGCTATAACTTGAGCGTTAAGATCAAAAGTTCTAGATTCGGAAGGATTAAGGTTAAAAACGTCAAAAGTAAGAGTATTGGCGTTAAAAGAGCCAGGACCGGCTATATTTTGCACATATACAGGGAAAATGTCTTTTACAGTAACTCTTGAGAGGGTAGCATTACCAGTATTGGTTAAAATGATTCTAAAAGGAACTGTTTGGCCAGGCACAAATTTAGGATCATTAGGACCCAAGTTGTCGACAAAAACACCTGTTTGGGGATTTTGAACTTGTTTATTAATAGTAACTTTTCCTGTGGCAACACAACTTTGTCCTCCACCGTAGAGAGGTTGACAAACTATGTCAGCGCTAACAGGTTTAGCAATTAATAAAGAAGAGATTACGATTAGACCGATAAGTAAAGCTTTGTTCATATTAAATAACTATGAGCCGAATTGTATCAAGTATTATAGGTCCTGTCAAGTACCTCTTTGAGGCTAAGTACTGCTATCTCTCTCATTTTTACAGTAAATATAGATGTTTTGTCTGCTGTCATGGGGAATTCACCTATACGGCTGCTGTAAAGAAATACAAGACTTGTCTTATAAGCAGATTAAAATTTTGTGTGATTTTTCTCATAATAATATATGTAACGGAGCTTTTACTTTTTTGTTACAATTGTTACAAAAGCAGTACTTATCCGTATAACATAGTGCTTTGAAAATAGAACAGACTTTAAAAGACCTCAAAACAGATTATTATCTACTTACACCAAGCTCAGAAATAGAGGCTGAAGTGTGGCTAAGGCTAAAGGCGGAAATTAAAAGGGAAGAAGAGAATTGCAAAGATAACCCCTTTCCTCTATCATAAGTCTGTATGCCAGATAAAATAATTCTTGAGGTAAAAACTTCTCGTACAGAAGAAGAAACGCCTGAATCAATGGTCCAAGTTTTGTCAAGCCTCACAGGTCTTAAGACCCCATTTTTGTATTTTTGGCGTAAAGGTATTCCAATAAGCCTTGAGATACTAGTAAAAGACCAGGTTGTCCATTTCTATGTTGTTACAGATGTAAAGTATCACACTTTTGTAGAGAGTCAAATTGTTTCCCAGTACCCGAAAGCTATAGTTGTTAAGTCAAAAGACTATATGCAAGATCTAATGTCAGGTTCAAGTTTGGTACTTGGGCAATTGCAACTAACTTCCGGTTTTCTTTATCCTTTACGGACATTTGCTGATTTTAAAGAGGTTGATCCTTTGTCGTCACTTCTAAGTGTTTTGTCAAAAGCTCAAGTCTTAGATCAGGTTGTCATTCAATTTCTTTTAGTGCCTGTGAATAGTAGTTGGCAGAAAGCAGGGGAAAGGGCAGTGCAAGATAAGCCAAAAGATCTAGCAGGTGTTACCCATCCAAACCCATATTCTAAGGTAATTACTACAAAAATTGCGATAAATGGATTTAAAACCGCAATTAGAATTGCAGTAAAAGGGGAAGAAAAAGCGCGAAGCAAACAGTTGTTAGGAGAAATTGCTAATAGCTTTGCGTCTTTTAATAATCCATCTGGAAATAGCCTAAGACTAAGAAGACCTGTGTTATGGCAAAGGTCGCGTCTAAATCATTCTATGCTAAAAAGGAGTAAGTATTTTATGCCAATGAAGCAAATCTTAAATGTAGCAGAAATTGCGACTATGTTTCATTTTCCAACTCTAAAACTTGCCACTATCCGGAATATTTCCTGGTATAAAACAATCCTTTCAGAACCTCCGGAAAATTTACCTGTTGCCGAAAATGCAACAGAAGAAGATAAGGAAAATATTAATTTTTTTGCTAAGACCGAGTTTAAAAATCGGCTATCTGTTTTTGGTATTAAAACAGTAGATAGGAGAAAACATGTTTACGTAATTGGAAAAACAGGTACTGGAAAATCAACCAGCATTGCTAACATGGCAATTAATGACATGCGAAATAGAAAGGGCTTTTGTGTTATTGACCCGCATGGAGATTTATCAGAGATTCTTTTAAATTATGTCCCTTCATATAGAGTTAATGATGTAATTTACCTTGATCCTTCAAATCCGGACCGCGCTTTTTCTTTAAATCCATTGGAGGTTCAAAACCCACATCAGAAAGAATTGGTTGTTTCTGGAATTGTGGGAATATTTCATAAGCTTTATGCCAATTCCTGGGGACCAAGGCTTGAATATATTTTAAGAAATGCACTTTTGTCAGTTATTGACTTACCAAATGCAAATTTAATTATGGTAACTGACATTTTAACTGATGATAAGTTTAGGGCAAAAGCAGTTGATTTACTTAAAGATCCGGTTTTAAAAAACTATTGGGTAAATGAGTTTGCGACTATGACAGATAGGTTAAAAGCAGAGTCTTTAGCCCCAATCCTTAATAAAGTAGGTCAATTCACATCTTCTCATTTAATCCGAAATATTATTAAAAATCCCAAGTCAACAATTGATTTGGAAAAGGTAATGAATGAAGGAAAAATTTTAATCCTAAATCTCTCTCAGGGAAAATTAGGAGAGGATAACGCGGCTTTAATGGGAGCAATGACTATAACGAAACTGCAACTTGCTGCCATGAATAGGGTTTCTCAAAAAGAAGAAGACAGGCGGGATTTTTATTTATATGTAGACGAGTTTCAAAATTTTGCAACCAGTAGTTTTATTAAGATTTTGTCAGAAGCTAGGAAATACCGACTTAATCTTATTCTTGCCAATCAGTATATTGCCCAAATCCCGGAAGACGTTAGAGCTGCAATTTTTGGAAATGCCGGGACAATGCTGTCTTTTATTATTGGCGCGCAAGACAGTCCTTATATGGCAAAAGAATTTGGTGAGCGTTTTAAAGAAGAAGATTTATTAGCTTTAGGAAACTATCAGGCAATAATTAAAATTGCGATTGATGGAATTACCCAGCCTCCATTTCTCTGCTACACGCTTCCACTTCCAAAAAGCGTAACACAGAATAGAGAAAAGGTGGTTAAAAGTTCGTTGGAGAGATATACTAAACCAGTGGAATAGTATTCTAAATACTTTATACTAACTTCGAAGTTTTCTTCCTCAGGAAAAAACCAAGAGCTCCGCTTGGGAGAAGAGCAATAAGGGGAATCATTTCTGGTCCGGTTGCTGGGTTTTCTGTTTGCTGGGAAGGTGGGAAAATAGTCATCCCGCCTTTTGTGGTTGTTTGGGAGGGTTCTGTTTGAGATAAAATAGGTGTTGGTGTGCTGGTTGGTCTAGGGTTAAGTAAAGTACAAACTGGTCCGCCACCGTAGATCGGTTGACAATCAGCATTGACATTTGAAGTCCCAGCCAGTAGCAAGAAGCCAGTAGCAAGAAGCAAAACAATTTTTAATTTCATATTTTGAAATAACCAGATCGCACTATAGCACAAAAACTGCTTCTTGACAAATAAGAGAAGATATGGTGTAATAAGCACAGATTTCACTTCGGGTAAATATTTTCTCACACGTACGTTTTAACTTTATATTCTTAAACTTAATGTCTTCAACTTTTAATTTTCCTAAAACTTTTAATTTATTATGGTAACTAAAAAAGCTACTTCACCTGATGTTCCTCAGTCGTCAGTGAGTGATTTCGTAGGAACTGTTTCGGCTCAACCCGTAGCTCCAATAAATCAATTCGCCCAAAATACAACTCCAACAGAGGAGGTTGCCGGAATCTTAGACATTCAGCCTGAAGGACATGGATTTTTACGTCCAAGATTTATTCCTTCAACTGGTGACATTTATATTTCTCAGTCGCAAATCAGAAGATTTCTTCTTCGACCAGGAGACCACGTAGCAGGTCTTGCCCGTCCACCTAAAGATACAGAGCGGTATTTTGGTTTATTAAAAGTCGAAAAAGTAAATAGTATTCCAGCTGACGATTCGATAAAAAGACCTCATTTTGACAATCTAACTCCTATTTATCCTAAAAAACAAATTATTCTTTCAACAGGCAAACTTCCACTGTCAACCAGAATTATGGATTTGGTTTCTCCGATTGGTTTTGGGCAAAGAGGTATGATTGTTTCGCCTCCAAAGGCTGGAAAAACCACAATTCTTAAAGAAATTGCAGCCGGAATCTCTCAGAATTTTCCCAAAGTCCATTTGATGGCAGCTTTAATTGGAGAAAGACCAGAAGAAGTTACGGATATTAGCCAGTCAGTTAAAGGAGACGTGGTTGCTTCTAATTTTGACGAGCCGCCAGAAAATCAAACAAGGGTTGCAGAAATTACTTTAGACCGCGCCAGAAGACTTGTTGAATTAGGAGTCGATGTTATAGTGCTTCTTGATTCTATTACTCGTTTAGCAAGAGCTTATAACCTTTCAGTTGCCCCGTCAGGTCGAACTCTGAGTGGAGGATTTGATCCAGCAGCACTTTGGCCTGCAAAG
>OBEQ010444138.1_pt1 | contig 15888 bp, 19 predicted proteins | sample 1670901 | NCBI WGS metagenome assembly OBEQ01 (sample SAMEA104232315, study PRJEB22302) | groundwater metagenome | biome: forest; feature: aquifer; material: groundwater | place: USA | collected 2011-08-07 | depth 5.4 m | reverse complement strand
CTTCCGCAAGACTCATGGGGTGAAGCTTTTTGAGCAAGACGCATTCAAAGCGTTTGGTGCTCGCAAGGCCGAACACGTCAAAGCCGTGAATACCTACGACTTCCTAACCGACGTCGGAAAACAATTCGGGAAGCAAGCCGAAATGGTCACCAAAGAATACAAGCATCCGATCAGTGGACAGATGGTAAAAAAAGAAACAGCTAAACCAATCTTCGACAACGGAATGCGATACATCGAAAGTACCGTGCCTCAACTCAAAGGCGTACTTTTGCCCGAACAGATCGTGAAGCATGTTGAGGAAACTTATAAGGTGCTCACAAGCGATGAAGCGACAAAGGGCTTCCTTAAAATCTACGACAAAGCTCTTAGCTTCTGGAAAGGATCAGTAACCGGATGGTTTCCAGCGTTCCATGTCCGCAACTCAATCGGTGGAATTTTCAACAACTTTATAGCCGGAGTCAAAAACCCTGCACGGTATCTTCAAGGAGATCAGATTGCTCGGGGTGCTAAAGGAACGATCACAACCAAGCTGGGCACGAAATATACCTACCAGCAAATAAAAGAAATTGCCGAGAAACTGGGAGTGGTAGGACAACCCGGTTACTTGGATGTGATGCGTGAGGTCGAAAAGGATATCGGTAAGGGGGCAGTCGGCAAGCTCATGGATCTGCCCAAGAATGCAATGGAGATCACTGAGAACCGATTGCGTCTGCCTCTCTTCGTGGATCGCTTAATCAAAGGCGATGCACCAGAGCAAGCCGCAAAGTCAGTATTCCAATTCCACTTCGACTACGCACCGGAAGCTCTTGCACCGTTTGAGCAAAACATTATGAAGCGACTATTGCCGTTCTACCGATGGACTCGTGGCAACATTCCGCTTCAGCTCGAGCAGATGGTAAAGCAACCGGGTAAATACGCCGCTATCGGCAAATTTGTAGACAACATCCAAGTCGATAAAGAAAAAGCTAAAGAGGAATTCCAATATCTGCCTCCGTACATGCGAGAGGGATTGCCGGTGCGACTGGGAGAAAAGAATGGATTCTCACAATACCTCTACGGTCTGGGTCTGCCGGTTGAGGATATAAACCGCCTCTACAAAGGAAGCCCACGTAGAACGTTGGCAAGCATGGTCGGCGAACTCTCACCGATTCTGAAGTATCCGATCGAAGCGGCCACCGGACAGAACCTATTCACCGGTGAGCCAATCAAGGAAGGAAGCCGAGTCTATCCGTTCGTGAATGCCGTCCCCGGACTGCGTGACTGGCTAGAGGTCAATGAACACAAAGATAAAAGCGGAAATGTCAGCTATCGAGCAAACGCTTATAAGCTTCACTTCCTGAACACCGCTCTTGGTCGCTTCTACACCACGGCCGGAAAACTCTCTGATAACAACACATCGGGTGTCGTGAAGTTCCTCTACGGACTCGTTGGTGCAAAAGCAAAGTCAGTCGACATGGAAAAAGAAAAGTTCTGGCGTGATCGGGACGTTCAAGACCGACTCGAGGAGGAACTGGAAAGCAGAGGTCTCATCAACAGATTCGACTCGGTATACGTGCCGAAATAATCATATGGAAAGAACGGAATACCAAGACAAAATACAAGATGAACGTCTCGACCGGGTGGAAAAGGCAGTGAATGAAATCAAAGACAATCATCTCGTACACCTACAGACCGACATGACTAGGGTCGGAACTGACGTTGATTGGCTCAAGCGGTTCTTTTGGATCATTGCCACTGCCTCTATCGGAGGACTGATTGCCGCATTAATAAATCTAATAATCACACTCAAATAATATGGAACTCAAACCATCAAGCATTAAATATCTAATCGTGCACCATTCCGCGACCGCTCGGGACACGACCACGTTTGAAGCGGTCAAAAAATACCACGTCTCAAAAGGATGGGGTGATATCGGTTACCACTTTTTCATTACACCTGACGGTAATGTCCGCCAAGGACGTGCTGAAAACATTGTGGGATCTCAATGCCAAGCTGACGGCATGAACTTTAAGTCGTTGGGGATCTGCCTAACCGGCAACTTCGACACCGAGACACCGACTGTTGAACAGCTGACAGCTCTCCTAAATTTGATCCGTACCTTGATGACCAAATATAACATTCCAAAAGAGAATGTTATCGGTCATGGTCAAGCGCGCGGAGCAACGACTGCTTGCCCGGGCAAAGTCCTGCGTGAGTGGGTCGATAAATTCAGAGTTGGACAAGGGCCGAGTGAGGTCGGTCTTACGTCATCCCCAGCAGTTGATCAGGTGATCATGCTACTGGAGCAAGTAATCGATAAATTAAAACACCTATGAACCAACCACAAAAAGAAGCATTAAAGCACCTACTGATCGTTTTCTTCTATTCTGCAGTATCGTCCATCTTGCCGATCTTGATTGCCTACATTCAGAATGACCCTCGCTGGGCGTTACTGATTCCGGTAATCAATGCGGCGTGGTACTCGGTAACCCGATACCTCAAAGAGCAGAAACTGATCGAGAATGGGATGTCCCAAGGTGACGGAACGGTCTAGATTGAGTTAAAATCCGGTCCTAGTAGACCTTCTGTGCGAAAGCCGGAACGTCCAACGAGGCCGGATTATCCTTGTAAATTCTCCTTAAATCACGTACAATTTTATCAACACGAGTGTAATGAAGCGACTTAATAGGTTCTAACTTCGGGACATCGTCACCGCCAGATGTTTAAAAAAGTATTTAATTTTTTTCTGGGGACATGGAATTTTATATTAGTATTTTATCAAATGATCACAATCGAATATTTCAAAAAATTAGATATTCGGATTGGCAAAATTTTATCGGCGGAGAAAATTGTCGGCGCTGATAAATTATTAAAATTAATTTTAGATATTGGCGGAGAGCAAAGACAAGTTGTTGCCGGTATTGCTTTAATTTATCCAGACCCGTCTGTGCTTATTGGCAAACAAGTTCCATTGCTGTTAAATTTAGAACCGCGCCAACTAAGAGGGGAGACGAGTTTTGGCATGATGCTCGCGGCTGATAATTCTGGTAAACCCGTGCTTCTATCTCCAGTAGAAGAAGTCCTACCGGGAAGCATTGTAAAATGACACATATAATGATATAAAATTAACACGGTGCTTAAAGCTAAAGAAAAAAAAATAGAAGCAAGCGAAATTGAAAAACTTGAAAGAAAAGCGGCTATTTTTGATGAATTGATGGAATTTATTGAAGATAAGGGATTGGGATATTTAATGAAAGAGGCAGAAGGCGAAGAAAATATTTCTTTAGACATGGCCAATGAGCATTTTCTTTAAGCGATCATTTATTAATGATTTTAAAAAACTTCCTCAAGAAGTTCGTGCAAAAGTAAAAGAGGTTTGTACACAAAATATTTTTAAACACCCAGTCAAGCCGATTGTCGGTTTTAAAGATTATTATAGATTGCGTATTGGCGATTATCGTTTAGGATTTAAAAAAGAGGGCAATTCAATTATTTTTATGCGTGTTAAACATCGTAAAGATATTTACAGATTTTTTCCGTAAAATTTATGAAAGATAATTTAAAAGGCATTGTTAATTTTCTTTTTGAGGTCGGCATTTTATCTAAAACGCCTCGGAGTGGTTTTCATTTTTTGGGTAGTGGCAAACAATCGGTGGCGGAGCACCTTCTTCGTGTTGTTTATATTTGTTACTCACTGGCAATGATGGAGAAAAATATTAATACAGAAAAAGTTTTGAAGATGTGTCTTTTCTACGATCTTTGCGAGGCCCGCACAAGCGACTTAAACTATGTGCACCAAAAATATGCTAAAGCCAACGAAAAAAAGGCGCTTTATGATTTAGCGACTACCGTTCCATTTGGTGGAGATTTGGTGAAAGTTTTTGAAGAATACGAAGAGAAAAAAACTAAAGAATCAATAATTGCCAAAGACGCTGATCAAATTGAATTAATTCTTTCTCTAAAGGAGCAGGAGGATATTGGCAATAAGCGGGCGACGACTTGGATTCCCAAAGCCTTACAAAGATTAAAAACAAATTCAGCAAAAAAATTAGCCAAAAAAATAATCACCACAGATTCAGACGATTGGTGGTATGGTAATAAAAATGACCCATGGTGGGTTAATAGGAATAAAGTATAATTTAACTATGAAACACAAATTTTATTTATATTTATTTCCGTCGTTATTAATGGTTGGATTTATTAATTCTGGCATTGCCTATGCGGCAACGCCAACGCTCTCTCTTTCTCCTAGCGGAAGTGATGTTCAGATTTCTGTAACAGGTGGCGATCCAAACGCATCAGTATTTTTTTATTACAATATTGGCAGTCCTTCCGGACAGAGTATTACCACTATCGGCGCCACAAATTCTAGTGGCTCTTTTTCGGGAAAAATAACCCCCTCTTTATATGGAATGGAGTCAGGTTCGATATATGTTATTGTCAACGGTCAGCAATCGGCAACGCAGACATGGTCTTCTGCGACAGTTATCGCGACAGTTCCTGCGACGGTAACAAATACTCCCGCCCCTGCCATAATAACCCCAATACCAAGTTCCAACAGAGGCGATTTATTGTCCACTATACAAAATATGCAAGCCCAATTAGCCCAGATTCTTTCACAAATCCAAATTATGGCAACTAAATTAAATCAGCTTGCTTCGGCTATTACGCCGACGACTTCTAGATACCAATTTCTTAATCCACTAGTAATCGGGGATAATGGAAATGATGTTACTGAACTGCAAAAAAAACTAAAGGCGGAGGGAATTTATTCGGGGCCTATTAACGGCAATTTTGGTTCATTAACGCGAGAAGCGGTTAAAAAATACCAAACTTTGCATGGTCTTACGCCTCTTGGAAATATTGGCCCCGCCACTCGCGCGGCGCTTAATTCATAATTCAATTAGAATTACTTTAATGAAACTAACTTTTTACGGTGGGGTAAAGTCGGTTACTGGGGCGAATTATTTAATTGAAGAAGGTCCTTCGACGAGATCAGGACGACCAACGCGAGCGTTGGTCGACTGCGGGCTTCAGCAGGGGAGCAATTTTTCTGAAAAGCAAAACTGGAACCCATTTTTATATAATCCAGCAGAAATTGACGCTGTCTTTATTACTCACGCTCATATTGATCACATTGGCCGCTTGCCTTCATTGGTGAAGGCAGGATTTAAAGGGAAAATTTATTCCACGCCACCAACAAAAGATGCCGCTGAATTGCTTTTGTTAGATTCAGATCATATTTTAGCTCAAACCGCTGAACGTCTGAAAATGCCACTCTTATTTTCTTCCGAAGATATTCCTAAAGTAATGGAATTATGGGAAGGGGTGGAATACTATCATCCGGTAAAAATTGGCGAACTGGAAATTAATTTTTACAACGCCGGACATATTTTGGGCTCGTCCTTTTTATTAATACAAGGTCCTTCGCAAAGCTCAGGACGACGCGTTCGCATTATCTTCTCTGGCGACTTGGGAAATAGTCCGGCGCCGCTTTTAGGCGATAAAGACACCCTGCCTGAAACCGATTATTGTTTAATAGAGTCAACTTACGGCAATCGTGTCCATGAAAATTTATCACAAAGAAAAGAGGCGCTTGAAGATGTGGTGGAAGATACGGTCAAGCAGGGTGGCGTGCTTTTAATTCCCGCTTTTGCAATGGAACGAACGCAAGAATTAATTTATGAATTAAACGAATTAGCAGAGCGGGGGAGGATTCCTCGAGCGCCCATTTTTATAGACAGTCCCTTGGCGATTAAATTAATTGATGTTTATAAAAAATATCAAAAATATTTAACCGTGCCGGTTGATTTTAACATCCCTGGAATTAAAATGACTCTCACCACAGAAGAATCAAAATCGATCAATGATGTTAGGCCGCCGAAAATTATTATTGCTGGATCGGGCATGTCCCATGGCGGAAGAATTTTACATCACGAACGCCGTTATTTACCCGATCCAAAAAGCACTATTGTAATAATTGGTTATCAGGCAACTGGTTCTCTTGGTCGGCAAATTTTAGATGGGGCAAAAACGGTCCGAATTTTTGGCGAAGATGTTCCGGTTCGGTGCCAAGTAAGAAACATTCCAGCATATTCGGCTCATGCCGATCAACCACAATTATTAAAATGGCTTCAGTCACAAAGACAAAACCTAAAAAAAGTGTTTGTCGCTCAAGGAGAAGAAATAGAAAGTAATGCTTTATCGCAAAAAATTAGAGACGAGATGGCCGTGCAAACAGAAGTGCCTCAAGAAGTTGGCGCTAGCTATGAATTATAGTCGGTATGCTATAATTAAATTATTGATATCTAAATGCCAAAAACTACCACTCACCGTCACGTTCCTTTGTCCCACCGCTTTCGCTACAAAACGAAATATAAAATTGGCGTTTCCGGCGCCGCTGAAACCGGACATTGCGCCATAGACGCATTGGAAAAAGCTGAGGAAATAGGCAGAGAAATTGCCAAGGCCGGCATGACATTGATAACCGGCGCCACCACAGGCATTCCTTATTGGGCAGCAAAAGGCGCTAAAGAAGAAGATGGTTATGTAATTGGTTATTCACCAGCCGCTTCAGAAATCGCTCATATTAAGTCATATCAATTGCCTTTGGACTATCATGATAATATTGTCTATACCGGTTTTAATTACGCTGGAAGAAATTTATTGCTTATCAGGGCGTGCGACGCGATTATCACGATTTGTGGTCGAATGGGAACGCTTAATGAATTTACAATCGCTTTTGAGGATGATAAGCCGGTTGGCGTTTTAGAGGGAACTGGCGGAACGGCAGATTTAATTCGTGATTTAATTGCCAAATCACATCGTGGTCCGGGAAAAGTGGTTTTTTCCAACGATCCAAAAGAGCTTTTGAAAATGGTCACAAAGTTAATTGATAAAGACAAACAACACAATGGAACTGGTTGATTTTCAAGTTGCCGGACAATTGGTTTTGGCTGTTTTATTAGGGGCTTTGATCGGATTAGAAAGGCAACTGGCGGGGAAAACAGCGGGAGTGAGAACTTATGCTTTGGTCTCTTTGGGTTCGGCGCTTTTTTCTTATATGTCCAAATATGGTTTTGTGGAATTTTGGGGGGTACCCGGTTTTGATCCGTCGCGCATCGCTTCTCAGATTGTTGTCGGGGTGGGTTTTATTGGCGCTGGATTAATTGTTTTTCATTCTGATCGGGTTCGCGGATTGACAACGGCGGCTGGGCTTTGGGTTTCGGCGGCGATTGGCATGGCGGTGGGATTTCGCCTTTATCCGATTGCCGTGTTCACTACTGTTTTGACTTTAATTATTTTTATTGTTCTTTGGATTTTTGAACAGAAAGTTTTGAAGAAGATAGAACATATTCGCAAAGATGGTTAGACATATAATTTTACCTATCAGTCTTATGACCGGCGCCATTATTGGCGCGGGCATGTTTGCTTTGCCTTATATTTTTCATCAGACGGGCTTGATATTGGGTTTAATTGTTTTGGCGGTTTTAACGATTGTCGTTACTGTTATCCATTTATTGTATGCGGACATTGTTGTTCAAACGGAGGGCGATCATAATTTTATCAGTTACACAAAAAAATATTTGGGCTCGTCTGCCTCTCGGGTGGCGTTTTTTATGTCTATTGTGGAAATGTCAATTGTTTTGGTTATTTATTTAACTCTTTCAGGGAAATTTATAAATACCTTAATTCAATCATACGGCTCTTTATATCCGTCTTCGTCTCTTATTTCTATAGCTGTTTTAATTTTTTGGCTGGCGGCTTCAATCGCTATTTTTTGGGACTTGAAAGAAATGTCTTTAATTCAATTTTTGATTACCGCCAGCATGGTGATTATAGTCAGTTTTGTTTTAGGGTTCGGCATATTTAACGGCGGATCAGAAAAATTAATTTCAGAGTTTTATCCGCTAGCCGGCGGATTAAATTTTAACAATCTGTTTATATTATTGGGGCCGATTTTATTTTCTCTTTCTGGCAGGGTGGTTATAGTGGAAGTGGTCAGATACTTTTCTCCAAAGCGGCCTTTACTGGAAATAAGACAGGCAATAATCTGGGGGACGGTTATTCCGGCTATTGTTTACGGGTTTTTTGTATTGAGCGTTTTAACTCTTTCCGATTCTGTTAGTTTAGACGCCATTAGCGGTCTGATTGGGGCATTGCCACCGCTTTTAGTTGTTGCGTTCAGCGCGCTTGGTTTATTGGCGATTTGGACTTCTTATATCGCTGTTGGTTTTGATGTTAATAATATTTTGAAAGTTGATTTGAAATTATCAAACTTTAAAGCCGGATTATTAGTTGTCGTTTTGCCGGCATTTTTATATTTTTCCGGTTTGAATAATTTTATTTTTCTAATTTCTTTGGTCGGCGGTTTATTTTTGACTTTAGAAAGTATTTTTATAATAAAAATGTGGAAAGTTTTAAATAAAAAAAATTGGCACCCGATTTTATATATTGTAGTTTTCATACTTTGTATTACATTAATCTATGAGGTATGGAAATTGCTTACAGGGTTTTATTAATTATTCAGGCGATTTTAATATCTTTTGGGCTTTCTTTTTTCCGCCGTTATCTTCTATGGACGGTGATTGTGATTGGACTAGTTGAGTCCTTAATCGGATTTTTACAAGTAATTTTTCAGGGATCTGTCGGTTGGCATTTATTAGGCGAGCCGCATTTGGATATTTTAAATCGGGAGGTGGCGAAAACGGTTGTTAGTGGCGGAGGAAGATTTTTGCGCGCTTATGGAACATTTGTTCATCCGAATGTTTTGGGCGCGTTTTTAGTAATTTGTCTATTGTGTTTAATTTATTTGTTTTTAAATAACAAAAATCCGAAATTAAATTGCCTTTTTGTTTTTATTTTATTTTTTTTAATTTTGGGATTGATTTTAGCTTTTTCTCGGGCGGCCTGGTTGGTGGGCGCACTTGTTTTGGGATTTTGGCTGGCATGGGAATTTTTTAAATCCGCCGGCGGGCGGAAAAATTTACGACCCAAAATAATTTATTTAACTGTTATCATGCTCACAATTGTACTTACGCTTGTTTATATTTTTCACTGGGTCATTTTTCCGAAACTCTACTTATCTAGTGATGAGCCGGCAATTCATTTAAGAATGAACGATTTAAAATTTGGCTGGCAAAGTGTGATAGAAAATCCGTTTTTTGGCGTTGGTTTGGGCCGGCCGATTTATCCAGGACAACAGCAACCGATCCACAATCTTTATTTATTAATCGCCAACGAAATTGGTTTAGTTGGTCTCTCGTTTTTTTTATTTTTTATAATTTTAATCATTAGAAATTCATTCGAAATTAGAAATTCGAAATTAGAAATTCAAATAATAATATTGCTAGCAATATTATTATTAGGTATGTTTGATCATTACTTTTGGACTATTCCGGCCGGTCAATTGATGTTGTGGATAACTATTTTTGGCGTTGTTATATAATCAAATTAGGACATTCAAAAAAAGAAAGAGAGGAAAGAAGTCATGAGAGCTAAATTGTTTGTGGCAGTATCAGTGGCGTTTACTTTATTGCTGCTGGCCTCACCGGTGGCGTTCGCCCAAAAAGGCGACAGAGGTGGTAGAGGAAAAGGTGGTCATGTTAGTCGTGGCAATCAATCCGACAACCATCACGATAAAGATAGACACCCGCATCATTGGGGTAATGGATCGCATTGGAATTGGTATGCTGGAACGAACGGCTTGGGCTTTTATTACGGCCCTCGTTATACGTCGTGCCACAATTATTATTATCCAGTCGCTCCTTGGCGACCGGTTGTGTATCAACCATGGGTTCAACACTGGTATTTCTATAGCGCAGATCCCTGTCTGATTCACGGATATATTCACGAAGGTTATTGTGAATATTATTATGATGACGATGGTGGTTGTGAAGTATTTTGGTTTCCGTAAAATGACTTTTGTCTTCTTAGTTAACGATCCCTTGGCCTCGCTGGGGGATTTTATATTTTTAAATAAAGAATCACGCCTTTCTTTTCTTGCATGACCCCAAACAACTTCCTTCTCCCTCAACCCGTTACGGCGTTTCCAGCGAACGCCTCCACTTATCGCTCGCCTCGATTGAGTTTTTGTCTAACAATTATACAAAAACCACCAAGCCAATCGGCTCGCTTGGGTTTCGGAGAGAAGGAAGTTGTTTGGGATAATAGTCAAAATAATGGCTTAAAATCAGCGCCTTTATGGACGAGTACATTCTGTTGACAAGTATTAAAAGTATTTGCTAAATTGAATACATCGGCTGTCAAGCGATGTCATATTCGAAAAGATAGGACTATGCATACTCCCCACTGGGGAGTTTTGCTTTTTAAAAATAAATCTTTTACATTCAATTTGCGGGGACATGGAGACTGAAATTAAAAGGTTTGATCGTCGCCTTGACAGCCGAATGGTCCTTATCACAAGGATGTGGTTCAAGTCCACCTGTCTCCGCGCAAAGAATCTCATCAAGCGATGGGATTTTTTGTTTAAAAAATAAACCGCCATTTGGGCGGTGTCGTAAGAATCAACTCTTTTGAGTTTCTTTGTTTTCTTCTTTTTTATTGTCCTCTTCTTCAGAAATCATCCCACAAAAAAATACAGAAAATACAAATGTGCCGATACCCCATAGAATAGATCTAGCAATAAGATGATCTTGTTCATTTATAACGCCATAACAATAAGACGCCAGAAATCCCAACACGGTAGAAATCGACATAATAATTATATACGCTCCACCAATATTTTTATCGTTTTGTCGGCTCATTTTCATTCTCCCAAAGGAAAGATTGTAAACGATCTGACTATTAAGTAGTCTAATTAGTTCTTATAAAAAGTCAAGTTCTTGTATTTTTAAAAAATTACTACACCAATATACGATCGTATAGTAGTGTAGTAATTTTCATTTTTAAAATTTAAGAATTAGAAATTGATTAAAAATTAGTAATTAGAAATTAGAAATTTTAATCTACCACCCATGCTTCGCTGTCAGCGCGTCGTTTAAATATTTTATAGACCAAATATAAGCGGCTGTCCGCAAATCCACTTTAAATTCTTTGGCCGTTTTCACAACGCCGCCCGCGCCATTTACCATATAGCGATTTAATTGTTCAAAGACCGTCGCTTTATCATATTGCGCGCCGGCAATGTCTTGTTGCCATTCAAAGTAAGAGACGGTTACGCCGCCGGCATTGGCGAGCATATCCGGCACGACGGTAATTTTTCTTTTTTTAAAAATTTGATCCGCCTCGGGCGTGGAGGGGGAGTTTGCGCCTTCTAAAATTATTTTCGCCGTTGTATCAGTCGCCCATTTTTTTGTGACGGAATTTTCTTTGGCGCAGGGCGCGTCAATTTCATGCGGTTTTTTTATTAGGTCGTCAAATTTAATTTCCTCGGCCTCGGGAAATCCTTTTATTGTTTTGTGGATTTGTTTATAGTCATAAAGTTTTTTCATATCCACGCCGTTTTTATTAAAAATTGACCCTTCTAAATCCGCCACTCCGACAACATTCATTCCAAATTCCGGCGCGCGCAAACCAAAATGAGAGCCGACATTGCCAAAGCCGTGAAGAACAATGCGATTATTTTTTTGTCCGCCATCCGCCTTTGGCGGAGGCGAATTAATAACGCCCATCTTTTTTAGCGCGCGGTGAACATATAATATGCCCAGTCCAGTGGCTTCTTTTCTGCCTGGGCATCCACCGCCGCCACGGCTTAATGGTTTGCCCGTAACTACCGCGCCCGCTCCCGGATAGGGATGGAATTTTGCGTAACGGGTGCAGATTATTCTCATGATTTCTTCATTAGTGCCGAAATCTGGCGCTGGCACATCTACCGTTGGTCCGATATTATCTCCGATTTCATCCACAAATTTTTCCACAATCGCTCTTATTTCATCTTGAGAAAAATCTTTGGCATTTATTGCGATGCCGCCTTTGGCTCCGCCAAAAGGAATACGGCGTTCTTCGTCTGGCCCGACCATCGCGCATTTCAAAGTCATTTCTACCGCTAGGGCCTTTAATGTATCTACATCCCCGCCGCTTTCTGCGTCAAATCGCAGACCTCCCTTATATGGATTTCTTCCGGTTGGATAGGGATTGACATGATGAATGCGAAAAGCGGTAAAATGTTTTTTACCGATTCTTAGTCGCAATTCTAAAACTCGTTCAAAACTTTTTAATTCATTAACAACCCATGGTTGCAGTTTAAGCAGTTCGCTCGCTTCATCTATTTTATTGAAAACATTTCTTAAATATATTGACATAGTTTAAAGACACTACTAGTATAAAATCAATTATGAATAAATACCTAATTGTTCTAACCGTTATCGTTATTGTTTTAGTCGGCGCTTATTATTTGTTATTTACCAATCCTGAAACATTAAATACTCCCCAAACAGCTACTTCTACCAGTCAATTAATTAAAGTGGGCGTTTTGGCGCCCTTAAGCGGGGACTACGCCATGATGGGTGAATCGGCTTTGGCTGGCGCTCAATTGGCGGCAAAAGAAATAAATGATGCTGGTGGAGTGAATGGTAACTCAATAGAAATTGTTTTTGAAGACGATCAATGCACAAAAAACGGCGGCGTGGCCGCTGTAACGAAATTAATTATCGTTAATGAAGTAACGGCGGTATTAGGATCAATTTGTTCCTCATCTTCCGAGTCGGCATCTACTGTTTCTCAAGTGGCTGGTGTTTCTATGATAATTGCTGGCGCCACTTCTCCTAATTTAACCAAAGCGGGGGAATATATCTTTAGGGTCTCGCCGTCAGCCGTTGCTCAAGGAAAGTTTGTTGCCGAAAATTTATATAAAACACTAAATAAAACCAAGGTGGCGGTTGTGTTTGGAAAAGATGATTGGAATCAATTTTTAGAGGAATCTTTTGTAACTAGCTTTAAAGAATTGGGAGGAAAGGTGGTTTATGAGGGCGGTTTAGCCGTTAATGCCACCAGTAAAGAAGTGAAAGACGCAGTGGCGAAAATTAAATCATCAAAAGCGGAATATATTTACGCGCCAACTTTACCTTCGGTCAATGCGCTTTTGGTTAAGGAATTGACAGCGGCTAAAATCAAGACCCCTATTTTAGAAGTTGTTCCTAAATATAATAATCTGGAGGACTTTAATAATCGGGTTAAAGATCTAACCGGCAAAGATCCAAATTCATTTACTCCGGTCTTTTATGACGCGGTGAAAATGTTGGCTAATGTGATGAGTCAGACTGGCGTTGATAAAAAATCGCTTCGTAACAGTTTAGTAACGACTATTTATGACACGGGCGTTTCCTCGGTAATTGAATTTGACGATAACCGCGAATTAAAAACACCAGTATTTGAAGTTAAAAATTCTTCCGAAAGCACTCCAGCTACTACCAGTTCCACTGCGCCCGCTACTTCTTCAACGACTCCCCAGTAATTTTTTAGCCACCACTCCCTTTCCCTCGCAAACGCGTTCCAGCTCAAATAAATTATCCTCACTCATCGTCCGAAGAATACAAAAAAACAGAACTCAACCAATATAAGGACGTCCGACGTCCTTATATTGGGATTCAAACAACTGCTTTTTTTGTTTCTTCGTATCCTCTTCGTTCGGTAATTTATTCCGCCATCCGCCAACTGGCGGAGGCGGATGAGCTTTCACGATGTTTACTACGGGAAAGGAGAGGGGTGGCTCCAAAACGGCTTAAAACCTACACTTTTACCATGCGCTATTGACAGATTCTGTGAGTATGCTATAATTGCAACATACTCAAGAAGTCGCTTGGCGGGCTCCTTGAGGGTGAGAAATAGAGTTTTTCTCACTTAGACAACAGCTAAGCCTCGTCGTAGTGTTTCTCGGCTTGACGAGGAATAACAGGGATATTTCTGAAGTCGGCGTCCAGGCTTTAGAGAGAAAAGAATAGGACATCCCTCGTGGCACTCCGGTGTCGCGAGGGGATTTTTTTATTTTTCTAAATAATATTAAAGCCACCCACTCCACTGTTTCGTAGAGCAGATCGCGCAGCCCGCGAGGACGCGGGTTTGCCGATTTAGATTGGTTCCAGCCCCACTTTTATAAAAATATAAAAGTGGGGCTGGATAAATCGGCCGAGCGCCAAGAAAATTTTTTCGCTGGAAAAAAATTATTCTGGTGCTCATAGAAATAGCGGAGTGGGTGGCTTGTAACGAGAGATGTTATAATAAAAAAGATGACGACAAGGTTTTTAGTCCACCTTTTTATTATTTCTTTTTTATTAAATTTTGTTTGGGAAATTAGTCAAATGATTTTTTTTGCGGATTTTGGAATGGGAAGTTTGGCGGATTATGGCAATTTCCTTAAAATCCACTGGATTGTTTCTTTAAAAGACGCGGCGATGATTATTATTTTATATATAGCGGTTGCTCTTATAAATCGCAATTGGCACTGGGGAAGGCATTTCACTAAAAAAAGATTATTGTCTTTACTATTTTTAGGCGCCGTTTGGGCTATTGGAATTGAATACTATCATGTTATTTTAAATCATAATTGGGCTTATAATAACTTAATGCCTCTGTTACCAGTTATTAATGTTGGCGTATTGCCAGTTTTACAAATGTTAATTTTACCCGCCTTCGCAGTTTTCTTGTCGCGTAAAAGTTTATTCCTCAATTAATGACTAAAGTTTTTGGTTTTAAAATAAGTACTGTAGTAAAATACTTTATCTTGGCAGATTTAGCTTTATTGGCGGGGTGGGGATTGATTCAGCCGGTCTTTGCTGTTTTTATTTTAAATCGAATTGAGGGCGCGACAGTTATAACTTTGGGAGTAGCCGCGGCAATTTACTGGATAGTTAAATCTGTAATTCAAATTCCAATTGCCCTTATGTTAGATCGTACGCCCAGTGAAAAAGATGATTATATATTTTTAATCTTTGGTTTAATTTTAGCGGGGATTACGGCTTTGAGTTTTATTTTTATAAATCAAATTTGGCAATTATATTTGGTGGAATTTTTACATTCGTTGGGTTTTGCTTTTTATGTCCCTGCTTGGAACGGAATGTTTGCTCGTCATTTAGATAAAGATCATCAGTCCTTGGATTTTTCTTTAGATAGCACTTTGGTTGGAGTGGCAAGCGCAATTACCGGATTATTAAGCGGTGTTTTCGTAACCTGGTTTGGCTATAATACAATTTTTGTTCTCGGCGCATTATTTTCTTTCGTTAGCGCGATGATAATTTTTGCCACGCCGCAATTAGTTTTTCCCCATAGGCGTCACAAAGGGGCTATTTTTAGAAACCACAGTCAGAAGGCTATTAATCGATAATCGCCACCCACCCTCACCTTTCGCCAAGCGTTCCGGTTAGAACAAATTTTTTTATCGCTCGTTTCGTCTGACATAACGAGAAAAACAGAACTCAACCAATGTAAGGACGTCGGACGTCCTTACATTGGGATTCAAACAACTGCTTTTTCTCTATGTCATTCCTCATTCGCTCTAAAATTTGTTAACCTGCACTTCGCTTATACTTGGCTCAAGATGAGGGTGGGTGGCTTTTTAGTAATAATTTTAAAAACCTTTTACTATTGACAAAAGCCCTTACTTCGTGTATAATTTTAGGCAGTGTAGGGTTGAAAACCGAACTTTTTGGAGAATTTACCATGCTTCATTTAACGCAAGAGCAACAGGACAAAGTCGCCCAAAAGATATCTTGGGGGGCACTTTGGTGTCGCCCAGTAGAAGGCAGACTTCTGGAGGGGGCTTTGAAGAAAGATGAGTCCATTGCTTTGTGGAGAAGATTTTGTACACAAAGCATGGGTGACGACGTGTTCTTGGTCAGGATTGAGGGAAGTTCAGAGGACACCTACTTCATAATGGCCCCCCATGGGCCAGCTCACATCAAAGGACCACTTGAGATTTAATTCGACGCTATGCCGCCCCATCCGAGGGCCAG
>OBEQ012215134.1_pt1 | contig 15900 bp, 15 predicted proteins | sample 1670901 | NCBI WGS metagenome assembly OBEQ01 (sample SAMEA104232315, study PRJEB22302) | groundwater metagenome | biome: forest; feature: aquifer; material: groundwater | place: USA | collected 2011-08-07 | depth 5.4 m | reverse complement strand
GTCCGATCGCCAGGCTTGGAAATTACTTGAAAAAGTGAAGCCGGAATAGACCTAATGACGTTGTCTATTTTTAAGTTCTCGGCGGCGGGGAATGTTTTCGTTTTGGTAGATCAGAGAGATCTGAAAAATAAAGCGGTTAAAGAAAAGGACCGGCCCCGACTCGCCCGGTGGCTTTCCAAAGAGTTCGCTACCGATGGCGTTGTTTTCGTTTCCAGCTCCGGCGCCGTAAGGATGGTTTTCCATAATCCTGATGGTAGTCGCGCTTTTTGCGGCAACGGAACCAGGACAACGGGTTTTTACGAAATTCGCTTTGCGCGAAAAAAGAAATCAGGGGAAATCGACGTGGTTACGGATGCCGGATCAATTCCCGTTGGCGTTGACCGAAATCGCGCCACCCTATTGGGAGTGAATACTCCAAAACATCTTGACACGCTTGCTATTGTAAATCTCACTTTTTACAAGGTTTACTCCGGTACTGATCACGTTGTAGCGTTTGTTGATGATGTTAACGCTGTTGATGTGGAGGGCGTGGGTAGGGCGGTGCGATATCACAAAAACTTTTCCCCAAAAGGAACCAATGTGGATTTTGTTCAAGTGCTTAGCGGCGGCGGGTTGAATATTCGAACCTATGAGCGCGGCGTGGAGCGAGAGACCGCTTCTTGCGGTAGCGGAGTGCTAGCAGGCGCTTCCATCGCCAAAGCATTGGGTAGGCTTAAGGGGACAAAGGCGCGGTGCCGGACGCGTGGCGGTACCCTTGAGGTTTGCTTTGATAAAAAAGGAAAACTTTCCTTGGGCGGTGAAGTAAAATTGGTTTTTAAAGGAGAAGCATATGTTTAGAGGAAGTTACGTAGCTTTAGCGACGCCATTTGATAATCAGGCGATCGACTGGGAAAATTTAGAACGACTTGTTCAATGGCACCTAGATAATCAAACTGATGGCTTAGTGCCTTGCGGAACCACCGGCGAAACGCCAACCTTGACGCATGATGAGCAGGTTGCCGTTGTGGAGCGAGTCTTGCAGTTGGGCCGCGGCAAAATTCCGATTATGGCCGGCTGCGGCAGCAATAGTACCGAAAAAACCATCGAGTTGGCCCAGACTTTTGAAAAAATGGGAGTTAGCGCCCTTTTGATTGTCACTCCCTATTACAACCGTCCGAGTCAGCGGGGGCTCTACGAGCACTACTCGACAATTGCTAAGGCGGTGCAGACGCCCATTTTCATTTACAACGTGCCTTCTCGAACGGGATCTAACATATTGCCCGCCACGGTAACGGCATTGGCGAAGGCCCATGCCAACATTGCCGGTATTAAAGAGGCTTCGGGTAACTTAGATCAGGTTAGCGCTATTATTCATGACGCTCCCAATGGTTTTATTGTGCTTTCCGGGGACGATAGTTTAACTTTGCCCATGTTGGCTTGCGGAGCGAAGGGAGTCATATCGGTTGTGGCCAACGTGGTGCCGCGCGAGATAGCCGGCATGGTGGCTGCCTGGGATATGGGGGATTGGGAGAAAGCCAGAAGAATGCATATCAAACTATTTCCAATTTTTAAGGCGTTATTCTTGGAGACCAATCCCGTACCTGTGAAAACCGCGATGCATAAAATGGGTCTTATTAAAAATCTCGAGTTTCGAAAACCCTTGGTTGCCATGACCAAAGAAAACGAGGAAAAGCTGATGGCGGTTCTTAAAGATTTGAGTCTTTTAGGGACTGCAAATCAATGATACGCGTTGTTGTTTCCGGATTTTACGGTAAAACGGGTTCACGCATAGTCAATTTGCTCCAGGCGGACGCGGAGTGTAAATTGGTGGGTGGGTTGGTCCGCGCGCTCGATGCCAACAAGCCCAAGACGCCGGTTCCGGTCGGTCAGAACGCGAAAACGTTAATGAGCAAGGCTGATGTTTTAATTGAATTCACTAATCCTGAAGCCACCTTGCATCACCTTCGGGCAATTAGCGGCCTAAAAAAAGTAGCTGCCGTCGTGGGAACGACGGCTTTGAGTCCCGGCCAGAAAGAAGAAATCGCCGAAATCGCTAAGCGCTTGCCCGTTGTTTTTGATTCTAATTTTTCCATGGGAATTGCTTTGCTCAAAGAGTTGCTTCGAGCCGGTCTCGCGGCTAAAAAAATGGGAAGTTTTGATTTTCACATCGCCGAGACACATCATAAAGCAAAAAAAGACGCTCCCAGCGGAACCGCTAAAGACTTGGCCGCGCACATTGCGGGGCTGGTCGGTGTTTACCCGGCCATGAGTTCTGTGCGTGTGGGCGATGTACCGGGGGAGCACACTGTTACCATGGCCAACCCGTACGAAGTTTTGGAACTGACGCACCGAGTGTATTCGCGGGATGCTTTTGCCTACGGCGCGATCTTGGCAGCCAAGTGGGCCGTTCACCAGAAACCGGGTCTCTACAGATTCCAGGACGTTCTCAGAAATTCACCCATGTCATCCTGATTCCATGGTGAAAATAAAGAAAGAAGGATCTTCTGCATGATTTCTAGCAACCCATTGGCCGGTAGAATTCAAAATTTAGATACCTATCTTTTTGTCGCGGCCAGGCAACGCGGGCAAAAAACGCTTGGCGAAAATAAATCCCTCATTGATTTATCCGTTGGCGATCCCGATGTCACCATCTCTGCCGGTTTTTTGAGGGACGCGTTTAGTTACGCTCTCAAAAATAGCGCGCAAAGCCATCTTTATCCGCCTAACAAGGGCAGTATGGCTTTGCGTCAAGCGGTAGCCGCTTGGATGCGTTATCGTTTTGGGGCGCGCTTGGACCCTGACACCGAAATCGGAATTTTAAATGGATCCAAGGAGGGGTTGGCGCATTTGGCGATGACTTTATACAACCCCGGTGATCAAGTATTGATGGGGGAGTTAACCTACCCCGTTTACAAGCGTTCCGCCTCACTGGCCGGGGCCAAAGTGGTTTTGCTGCCCATGCCGGAAAAAAATGGCTATCAAATTGATTTTGGTCATTCGAAGCAGTCCGGCAAAAAAGTTTTGATCTTAAATTACCCAAACAATCCTACGGGAGCTATGGCGCCTTTAGAGTATTTTAAGGAAGCCGTTCGTTGGGCTAAAAAAAATGGGGCATTCATTATTTCCGATACCGCTTACAGCGAGATTTTCAATGAAAAACATAAGCCGCCGGTGAGCATTTTTGAAGTGCCGGGAGCCAGTGACGTCGCGGTTGAATTCCACTCGTTTTCTAAAAGCTTTGGTTTGGCTGGCCTGCGCTTGGCTTGGGTTTGCGGCAATGCCCAAGTGATCGCCGGGCTTTATAAGCTCAAAGACACTTATGATTCCGGAGTCAATAATTTCAGTCAATCCGTGGGGGAATTTATTTTAAATAGTAAAAACCGAGACCAAGAACTTTCTCACATTCGCGGTAGTTACGCCAAACGCCGAGAAATTTTTGAAGAAGGCTTGCGTAAGGGGGGGCTATCTTATTTCGCTTCACCGGCCACTTTCTATGTTTGGGTGAAGCAGTCAGGGGGGCAGTTTATCGATGATCTGCTTTATCAAGCCAATATTTTGGCGGTACCCGGCGCCGGCTTTGGTAAACCCGGAAATTCTTACACGCGTTTTGCTTTATGCCGGGATACGGTGGACATTAAAGAAGCTGTGCGCCGCATCCGCGCCCTCAAGGGTTAAAAAGTCTCTGTGCCAACCATTTATCTTTCTTTGGGATCTAACTTGGGTAATCGGCGATTACACATTAAGCAGGCCAAAACAGCGATTAGTCATTGGCCCAAATCAGCCCTACTTGCCTCCTCTTCCTTATATGAGACGCTACCCCAAGGCTTCACGAAACAGTCCAACTTTTTTAATTGTGTCGTCAAGATAAAAACAGACCTGCTTCCCACGGCGCTTTTGCTGTGGGCCAAGATGACCGAGCTTGCCATTGGTAGAAGGCCCGGGATTCGGTGGGGACCGCGCAAACTGGATATTGATATCCTCTTCTATGGCGGCGAAACTTTTAAAAACGCGCTTCTTGCTATCCCGCATCCCAGGCTTCACCAGCGGGCCTTTGTCTTAGTTGGACTCATGGAACTTTGTCCGGGCTTGATTCATCCTAAATTGAAGTCCTCTGTTCGGCAGATGTGGCAAGCCTTGAGCGAGACACGGCGGCAGAGTGTTTGGCGCGGAACTTCCCCATTCCGTCATTGCGAGCCACAAGCGAAGCAATCTCATGAAGAAAATCCTAATGAGATTGCCGCGGCCCCTATGGGGCCTCGCAATGACAGAAAAGAGGTGGTGGGGTGATTTTTTGTATCGTTTTGTCACTTGTTTGTATTTGGACCTTCCGGCAGTTGTGGGATTATTCCAGTTTGGTCATTCACCCGGATGTGGAAGCGGTTGTTAATTTCCCGGACATGTTTGGCTTAAATTACGAGCGCGTTGCTTTTGAAGCCGAAGACGGAGCCAAATTGTTTGGTTGGTGGGTGCCGGCTAAGTCCACGCGAACCATTGTTTTTTGTCATGGTTGGGCTTCAAACAAAGGCGCTCTTTTGTCTCAGACATGGTATTTGGCGCTCGAGGGTTTCAACCTTTTTTATTTTGATTTTCGCGGTTGCGGGGACAGTCCTAAACACGGGCCTTCTTCCTTGGGGTATTATGAAAATCGTGATTTGCGGGCGGCTTTGGAGTACGCGCGGAGTCGTTATCCCGAGGAGACACGGAAAATCGGTATTTACGGGTTGTCCATGGGAGCTTCCACTAGTTTTTTGGTTGCAGGTCAAGAAGGATCCGGGGTATCGGCTTTGGCCTGCGAGGCGCCTTTTGCGAGATTTTACGAGGTTGTGTCAAACTACGGCCGCATTCATTTTCGTTTGGCTAAGTTTCCGCTCATCGATACGGTCAATCTTCTCATTTGGCTGCGTAGCGGTTGCGTGGATCATAAATCGATCAGTCCAATTGCCGTGGCGCCGCGTTTTACCGCTAAAAACTTTTTTCTTTTTTATGGGGAAATTGATGAATTGGCGCCTCCTCGAAACGGCAAGGAAATCTTGGCTGCTTTACCCGTGAGTCCAAAGAATCACCAGTTTTGGTTATGCCCTGACGCTGAGCACGATGACTGCTGGCACAAACATCCCGATTTGTACCGAGAAAAGTTAACTAAGTTTTTCAAAGATAGTTTGTGATACGAGTCATACATTTTTTCCGTCATCCCCGTGAAAACGGGGATCCAGTCTGGATTCCCGCCTGCGCGGGAATGACGAAATACCAGAATTTGCATAAGTCGAGTTTATGAGTAAACAAATCGAGACGGACATTTTGGTTGTGGGTAGCGGTATCGCGGGGCTGTTGTTCGCTTTGCGGGTGTCTCGTTTCGCGCGGGTGACAATTGCCACCAAGAAAGATATTTTTGAGGCTAATACCAACTACGCGCAGGGCGGTTTGGCCGCTCCCGTTGATCCGGGGGATTCTCCCGCGGCCCATGTGCGCGATACCTTGGCTTGTGGAGACGGTCTCTGTGACGAGCGAGTGGTGAATCGTGTTATCGCGGACGCCGCCTCTGTAGTGGAGGAATTGACAAGCTTGGGAGTGCCTTGGAGTCACAAAAACGGAAAAAAACTTGATTTAAGTTTAGAGGGCGGGCACTCCGCGCGTAGAATCGTTCATGCGAAGGATTTTACCGGCAAAGCTTTAGAGGAAACTTTGGCTCATCGCGTTAAGTCTGATCCCAACATCAAAGTTTTGGAAAACACCCTGGTTCTGGATTTAGCCTTAAAGAAAGATCCCGCAAAAATAAAACGAGCGCGAGAAAACCGAGCGCTGGGGGCATTGGTATTAACCGCTCGTGGGCTGATGACCATCACATCACGTTATGTTGTTTTAGCTTCCGGCGGCGCGGGCAAGGTATATTTCTACACCACCAATCCCGATATCGCCACTGGAGATGGCATGGCGATGGCTTATCGCGCGGGTTGCGCGCTGTCTAACCTTGAGTTCGTTCAGTTTCATCCCACGTGTTTGCACCACCCCAAGGCAAGAAATTTTCTAATTTCGGAAGCGGTGCGGGGCGAAGGGGGCGTACTGAGGAATTTTAAGGGCCAAGCTTTTATGAAGCAATATGATCCGCGCGCCGATTTAGCTCCGCGCGATATCGTGGCCCGCGCCATTGATGACCAGATGAAAAAAACGGGAGCCGACTACGTTCTGTTGGACATTACGCATCGTAAAAAATCCTTTTTAAAGAAGCGCTTTCCCAATATTTTTGAGCGGCTAAGGTCACTGGGAATTGATATGTCTAAGGAGCCGATTCCCGTTGTGCCCGCGGCGCATTATTTTTGCGGCGGCGTTCCTACGGACGCGTGGGGCAAAACTGAGCTTCCCGGGCTTTATGCCATTGGGGAGGTGGCCTCCACCGGTTTGCACGGAGCCAATCGTTTGGCGAGCAATTCCCTCTTAGAAGCTTGCGCCTTCGCCCGCTACGCTTCGCAAGCCATTGAGCAAGAGTTCAGTCAGAAATTTTCCGCCTGTCATTCCGGCGAAAGCCGGAATCCAGAATCTGTTCCTATTTTTCCGACAAAATGGGGCAAAAAAGATTTAAGCGGCACGGACGCGGCAATCTTAATCACGCACAATTGGGATGAGGTTCGGCGCATAATGGCCAATTACGTGAGCATTGTGCGCTCCGAAGAAAGGTTATCGCGTGCCTTGAAAAGACTGCGTGTTATTGAGTCTGAAGTAAAAGAATTAGTCGCCAAATTCCAACCGACCAAAGATTTGGCCGAGTTGGCCAATATCGCGCTTTTGGCGCGCTTAATTGTCAAAGCCGCCTTGTGGCGCAAAGAGTCTCGCGGTTTGCATTACATGCTCGATTATCCAGCCCGCCGAAACAAATTCAAGAGAAATTCATTTTCATAGCTTATCAGGGGACAGACTCCGTGGAGTCTGTCCCCTGTACATTCGTCTCCATAGCTGGTAGTCTTGATTGATGGGTTTTTATTGTCGGTTCGTTTCCGGAGTGGTTCCGGCGCTGAGGGTTGGCCTGGCGCTCAGCCTCTTTGCTTCCACCTTGAAAGCGGAAAGCTTAACCCTGCAGTCCTACTATCCTTCTCCAATTGGCAGTTACAGCACCTTAACCACAGCCGGAAATACATATTTGGCCACAACGGAGCCAGTGGCGACGCCCGGCAGTAGTCGCGTGGGTATCGGAACAATCAGTCCTGTGGCCAGGCTTCACATTGCGGACACTACTCCTTCCGGCATTCCTGGTATTTATTTGCAAAATTTTGGTCGTAATCAAGGAGATATTACTTGGGAGTGGAACCATGAATTAAATGTGGGTACGTGGAATACTATCACAAACAGTTTCTCGCAGTTAATGATTATCACAACCCCGGGATCCGTTGGTCTTGGAGTGCAAACCCCCCAATCAAGACTGGACGTTCTGGGCAATGTCACGATTGGGGCATCGTACGCCGGCGTTAACCCGGCACCTGCCAATGGTCTAATTGTTCAAGGCAATGTCGGCATAGGAACGAACAACCCGACCGAAAGATTGCATGTGGTAGGTAACGCGATTGTCACGGGAACCGCAAGCATTAGGTATCAGCAAAGAAACCGCAATAATTCTAGCGTCGGCTCAACTAGTTCACTATCAGTTAGTTGCACGGGAATCGGAGAAAGAGTAATCGGCGGCGGTTGCAGATGCGCAGTGGGTTCTCCTCCCCCATCAATAACTCAATCATATCCATTAAACTCTATAGATTGGCAATGCACCCTTTCTGCCAATTGCGCAGCACCAAACTTTATAGCCTATGCTATCTGCGCGCGAATTCAAAATTAACCCAACCGCACCGAAACAAGTCTAGATGGATTTTGTAAACACAGTGTTGCAATCCGTAATTGTCAGGGGTAGACTCCGAATATGAGTTTAATATACGCGAGTTGTGTTGTCGTGTTGACTATTGCTGTTGTGATCGCGGTGGTTTACTTAATTAATACCTTGAAACAGGTTCAGCGCTCGGCCAGAGCGCTTGAGGATTTTTTGTTGCATATAGATGATACCGCCATGCATCTCAATCAATCCGTCAGAAAAGTATCCTCCTTGATTAGCGGCTTTGAAAATTCGTGGGGCAGGCCGGTCCACTTTATCGCCGGTATTTTTAGCGCTTTGAAAAAGCAGTTTTCAAAAGATTCTGATGGTGTGAACAAGGAAGAAACGGAGGCTAGCCATGAGCGAAAACAGTCCGAGTAATAGCGGTGAGTTGATTCTTGCTTTTTTGCTGGGAGGCGTAGTTGGCGGCGCTTTGGGCGCGCTTTTTGCTCCCGCTTCGGGGAAAAAGACCAGGCAGGATTTAGCCAAGCTGACGCGTCATTGGCTAGATGAGGGAGAGGGTTTACTCGATGACGGCAAGGGCGCGATTTTAGAGCAAGCCAAAAAAATCAGTATGGCCGCTTCCGCCGCCAAAAAAGCATACCAGGAGTAGAAGAGTTGTTGCGATTGAAATGGGGCTTCTAAAAACAGTTCTGCGTAAATATTTTCGCGATCCGGAGCTTGTGCGCCGGCGCGAAGCGCTTCGGGCCATTACTCTATTTAAAAGTTTGAGCCGCAATCAGCTGACCCGCGTGCTTATGACGCTCTATCATCGCAACTATCAGCCAGGGGAAACTATTTTTGAGGAAGGGGAAATCGGCCGCGCGCTCTTTGTTATTGAGTCCGGTAAGATTGCGCTTCATAAAAAGGACCGCAAGGGGAATTTGCGGGAGTTGGCGGTGTTAGAAGGCGGCGATTTTTTTGGCGAGATGGCTTTGCTTGAGGAAATACCTAGGTCCGCCGCGGCGGTGGCTATCGAGCCTTCCAGTTTGTTTTTTCTCTATAAAAGCAGTTTGGATAGTTTTATCGAAGATAAGCCAGCCATCGGGGCTTTGATTTTGAGTGAATTAGCAAAGCTGGGCGCTAGGCGTCTGCGGGCCTTGTCAGCCAAACTCATTGATGCCGCCGACACACTGGCGAAAAGTTAGTGAAAATTATAACTTCCCCAATTCCGTCATTCCGGCGAAGGCCGGAATCCAGAATTTCGGTTTTTCAGAGGAACTGGACCCCCGCCTTCGCGGGGGTGACGAATAAAAAAGGGGTTTCGGAGAAGCTCTAAATGAAAATTATTCTGACTCCTTTTTTGCTTGCTTTGCTGATGGCCTATCTCGTTAATCCCTTGATTGCGTTTTTTGAGCTTCGAGGCATTCGCCGGGAGACAATCGTTGTTTTCTTTTATCTTGGCGTGGTTAGCTGTTTTGCTCTTGGCGTGACAGCCGTGTTCCCGCGTTTGTCTAGTGAAATCGAAGATCTCCAGACGAGCTGGCCCGAGCGCGTGGAGAGTTTAAAGAAAGTGACTATTCATGTGACGGAATACGCCGCGAAAAGATTTCCTAACGGCCAAGAAATTACGCGTTTGGTGAAAGATAAGATTAACAAGAGCAACGATCGCATCAGCGCCGCGTTGCCGGATTTGATTTTAAATCTTCTAAGTTTTATTTCTTTGTTGATTTTGGTTCCCTTCGTGGCATTTTTCTTTTTGTGTGACGGGCCAAATTTAATGGAGCGTTTGCTGGCCAGCTGCCCGTCAAAGCATGTAGAGCGGGTGTTGCATATCTTTTGCGCTATTAGCGAGTCCTTGGGCGACTATTTGCGCGCGTTGATCGTGGACTCGGCCATTATCGGTGTCTTAGCTACTTTGGGCCTGTTCGCGCTCAAGATGGAATACGCCTTAATTTTGGGAGTATTGGCCGGCGTGGCGGGCTTGGTGCCTTATGTTGGCCCTCTTGCTGTGGGGGGGATTTCAGTTGCCTTGGCCATGGTGCAGTTTCATGATCCGCGAGCCGCGGTCAATGTAATTATTTTATTCACAGGACTTCGCTTTGTGGATGATTGGTTGTTGCAGCCCTACATTATGCGGCGCGCGGTTAATTTGCACCCGGTGTTGTTACTCTTGGCCTTGATGATAGGCGGGCACTTATTTGGCGTGCTTGGACTCGTTTTTGCCGCTCCCACCGCTTGCGCGTTGCGGGTAATATTTAAAACGTTAGTGGAATGGTATATGACGGAATCCGGCCTCAAAAAGCCGCCCGCGCTTCTGCACGAACAAGTGATAATAGTGTAAATTTGTCATTCTGATTCCATTATAAAAATAGAGAAAGAAGAATCTTTGGATGCGAAAGATCCTTCTTTCTTTGTAAAAAGCAGTGGAATCAGGATGACAGAATTACGGGGGCAGGGGTTTTCCTAAAGCAAGTTCCATAGTGGCTGTCAGTTGGTCGATGCCGTAGGGTTTAGGAAGAAAGGCGCAGTGTTCAAGCTTATCTTGCTCGACTAGCGCTTGGACTTCAAAATCTCCGGTGATCATGACGAAGGGGATATTTTCAAAACCGGGTTCCTTGCGAATCTCTTTGATTGCTTCATAGCCCATCATGTCAGGCATAGTGTGATCCATCAAGATGATGTCGGGTTTTTCTTGTTTGGTCAGGGCGATACCGTCAGCGCCATTGGCGGCTTCGATCGCCTGGCATTTCAGAAGATTCAGCGCCTCTTTTAAAAGGCTCCTATTCTTCGCGTCGTCGTCACAAACTAAGACCTTCAATGTACCACCCCCTGTTCTAACTATATAGTATGTTTTTTCCTCAATTGCACTATCCAAAGTGGAAAATTCGGATAACGGAACCCTTCCGGGTATCTTGGTAAAATGAGGGGTATGCAGGAAAAAATAATTGTTCATGGCGCGCGTCAGCACAATTTAAAGAATATTCATGTGGAACTGCCGCGCAACCAGTACATTGTGGTTACCGGGGCATCGGGTTCGGGAAAATCTTCCTTAGCTTTTGACACGATTTATGCCGAAGGCCAAAGGCGTTACGTGGAAAGCCTTTCCGCCTACGCGCGGCAATTTTTGGAATTGATGGATAAGCCCGACGTCGATTACATCACGGGTTTGTCGCCCACCATTTCTATTGAGCAACGCCCCCCTTCGCATAATCCCAGATCGACTGTGGCCACGCAGACTGAGATTTATGATTATCTTCGCCTGGTGTTTGCCAGAATCGGGTTGCCGCATTGCACGCAATGCGGCAAAGAAATTCGTCCCGTTTCCGCTTCCCAAATCATTGCCCAGCTTTTGCGCGATTTTGAGGGGCAGGAGATCGCGCTTTACGCTCCTTTGGTGCGCGGGAGAATCGGCACCTATGAGGAACTTTTCAAAAAACTGCGCGCCCAGGGATGGGTGCGCTTGCGCGTGGACGGCAAGGTCGTGAATGTGGACGGTAAACTGCCCAAGCTGTCTCGGTATATTAAACACACGATAGAAATTGAAGTGGATCGTATTAAAGTGAGCGCGGCTTCCAAAGAGCGATTGTCCGACAGTGTTGAGACTTGTTTGCGAGAAGCTCGCGGGCTTATTCAAATTGAAACTAAGACCATCACGCGTCTTCAGTCGGAAAAATATTCTTGCCCAACCTGCGGTAGTGGTTTGCCCGAGATGGAGCCGCGGCTCTTTTCTTTTAACAGTCCTTACGGGGCATGCGCGAATTGTCAAGGCTTGGGCGCTACCCTGGAAGTTGACCCCGCTCTGGTGGTTCCCGATCCGCAAAAGACCATTAAAGAAGGGGCGATTGTGGCCTGGTCCAATCCCATCACTACGCGTACGCACCGATGGAAGACGTCCTGGGGCAATTATTATCTTGAAATTCTACAGCAGGTATGCCGCAACAATCATATTTCAATGGATGTGCCTTGGAAAAAGCTGAGCCCCAAACAGCGCGAGCTCTTGCTTCGCGGTGGTGGGACCTATAAGGTGCATTGGGCGAAAAACGAATCCAACTTCGAAGGTGTCATTGTCAATTTACAGCGGCGTTACAAAGAAACGGAATCCGATTTTGTCAAAGAAGAAATTTGGAAGCGTTACATGAGGAGCGTGACCTGCGCGTTTTGTCAGGGCAAACGCTTGAAAAAAGAAGCATTGGCGGTAACCTTAGGGGGAAAGACGATAGCCCAGGTAGTCGCCATGGGCATTATCGAGGCAACCCGGTTTTTTGGGAACTTGAAACTCACCTCAAAAGAGCAAGAAATCGCGAAACAAGCGTTAAAGGAAATAACGGCTCGGCTTTCTTTTTTGGAACGCGTGGGTTTGAGTTATTTGACGCTGGATCGCGAATCCCAAACTTTATCCGGAGGCGAGGCCCAGCGTATCCACTTGGCGACGCAGATTGGCAGTGGTTTAGTGGGTGTTTTATATGTTTTGGATGAACCTACCGTTGGTTTGCACCAGAGGGACAATCACATGCTACTGGAGGTTTTGGGGCGTTTGCGAGATATGGGGAATACGCTTATTGTCGTGGAGCACGACGAGGATACTATTCGCGCGGCGGACTGGATTGTGGATTTGGGGCCTACCGGAGGAGAAAATGGCGGACATGTGGTGTTCTCGGGGCCGCGCTCGAAACTTTTGCAGTCGAAAAAATCTTTAACCGCCAGCTATTTGCGAGGGGAAAAACAGGTTGCCCGGCCCAGGGCCGTTCGAGTGGCTAGCGGCGCCATTGTCATACGCGGCGCGCGGCAATTTAATCTTAAGAATATTGATGTCAAAATTCCTCTGGGTAGTTTCGTTTGCGTGACCGGGGTTTCGGGTTCGGGCAAATCCACGTTGGTTCATGAAATTCTTTACAAAACGATGGCCAAGTATCTTTATGGTTCCAAAGAACAGCCGGGGGAGCATGATAGGATCGAGGCAATGAATACCCTTGATAAAGTTTTGCTCGTGGATCAGGATCCCATTGGAAGAACGCCCAGGTCTAACCCCGCTACCTATACCGATGTTTGGACGCCCATTCGGGATTTATTCACCATGTTGCCGGAATCCCGGCGCCGGGGGTACAAACCGGGAAGATTTTCTTTTAACGTGAGCGGCGGGCGCTGTGAAAATTGCAAAGGAGACGGTGTTCTAAAAATAGAAATGCAATTTTTGGCCGATGTGTACGTGACTTGCGAGGTTTGCAAAGGCTTGCGCTTTAATGAAGAAACCCTAGAGGTCAAGCTCGAGGGGAAATCGATCGCGGATATTTTAAATTTGTCCGTGAGCCAGGCGGTAGCGGTTTTTAAGGACTTTTATCAGATTGTTCGGACGCTCAAGACTTTGGAGGATGTGGGTTTGGGTTACGTGAGGCTGGGCCAGTCCGCGACGACACTATCCGGAGGCGAGGCGCAGAGGGTAAAACTTGCCGATCAATTAAATAAACGGGCAACGGGTAGGACACTTTATATTTTAGATGAGCCCACGACGGGCCTTCATTTTGACGATGTCGCCAAGCTTTTACTGGTATTGCATCGCTTAGTGGATCAAGGCAATACGGCTGTCATTATTGAGCACAATTTGGATGTGATTGCTTCGGCGGATTGGATCGTGGATTTGGGGCCCGAAGGCGGCGGCGCGGGGGGACATCTGGTTTGTCAGGGAACCCCTCAGCAAGTGATGGATAGCCCGAAATCGTATACTGGTCAATATCTAAAGAAAAAAGTGATGAAAGGAGATCATACATGAAGGTTTTAGTTACGGGTGGAGCGGGTTTTATCGGATCGCACGTCACCAAAGAGCTGCTCAAGCGCAAACACACGGTCGTTGTTTTGGATAACTTGGATCCCCAGGTACACGGCGGCAACGCAGCGGCTTCTCATAGTCTTTTTGATCCCGAGAAGGTAAGTTTTTTGCAAGGCGATGTGACCAATGCGGATGACATCAAGCGAGCTTTGCGCGATGTTGACGGCGTGATTCATTTAGCCGCCACCGTCGGCGTCGGGCAGAGCATGTATGAAATTCTTTATTACACCCACAATAATATTTGCGGCACGGCTACTCTTTATGAACTTTTGATTAAAAATCAGCAGAAGGTTCAAAAAGTGGTTGTCGCTTCTTCCATGAGCGCTTACGGAGAAGGACTTTATCATTGCGCGAACTGCAAAAAGAATTTAAGGGGATACAAAAGGGACGAAGCCGCTCTAAAATATAAGCAGTGGGATTTGAATTGCCCCGTGTGTAAGGGAACATTGAAACCTATTGGGATTCCGGAAAGCGAACCCTTCTCTTGCGAGAGTATTTACGCCCTCAGCAAGCGAGATACCGAAGAAATCGCCATGATGCTGGGCCGGGCCCACAAAATTCCTACCGTGGCCTTGCGATTTTTTAATGTTTATGGCCCGGGGCAATCGCTTTCTAATCCCTACACGGGAGTTATGGCGATTTTTCTATCAAGAGCTCTCAATAATCAACCGCCCGTGATTTATGAAGATGGCGCGCAGAGCCGGGATTTTGTTCATGTGACGGATTTGGCGCGCGCGGTGGTGGACGCTTTTGAAAGCCCTATGAGCGATGAGGTTTTTAACGTGGGAACGGGTATAGCGACCACGGTGCGGCAGATTGCGGACCTGGCAATCGTCGCGGCTGATAAGAAGGGCAAAGTGGAGCCTTCAATTCCGGGGCATTGGAGACCAGGGGACATTCGATATTGTTTTGCCGATAACGCTAAGATTAAAAAGCACTTGGGTTGGCAGCCTCGGGTTGCTTTAGATGAGGGCGTCCGTGAATTGAGCCAATGGTGCCAGAAAGTTCAGGCAAAAGATAATTTTAACCAAGCTTCCGAAGAACTGAAGCGCCATGGTTTGCTGAGGACGTCCTGAGGGTTTGGCATTGTCATTCTGATTCCATAAAAATCAAGAAAGAAGAATCTTCAGACATGAAAGATCCTTCTTGCTTTATGGAAAACAGTGGAATCAGGATGACAGTCCAGCAGGCAGTCCTGTGCAGCGGTCACAGGGCAAAATATAGGAACGGAAGGTAAGATGGAAATAGGAATCGTCGGGCTTCCAAATGTTGGGAAATCCACTATATTTAACGCTTTAACTTCGGGTCACGCCGCGAGTTCTAATTATCCCTTCACAACAATTGATCCCAATGTCGGCATTGCCGGAATACCCGATCACAGACTCGCGCGTCTAACCGAAATATTTCAAAGCAAGAAGACGGTGCCCACCGCTATCCGCTTTGTTGATATCGCGGGTATCGTTAAAGGCGCCAGCGAGGGTCTGGGTTTGGGCAATAAATTTTTATCCCACATTCGAGAGGTGGATGCCATTGCTCACATGGTGCGGTGCTTTCAGGACGCCGATGTTGTGCATACCATGGGCAGCGTGGATCCCGAGCGCGATGTTGAAGTGATAAACATGGAGCTGGTTTTGGCGGATTTGGCATCTATGGAAAAGCAGTTGGATAAAGCCCAAAATCAGGCTAAAAGCGGGGATAAAGCGGCGAAAGAATATGCCGAGTTAGCCAAGAAAGTACACCAATGTTTAGGTGAAGGAAAATCGGTGCGCACGCTCGGGCTCGGGGTGGGTACTACGCGCCCTTTTGGACTTTTGACGGATAAACCCGTGCTTTATGTTGGCAATGTGGACGAATCCAAAGAATCGTTGGAAATGGCCAGCAAGCTTTTACCTGAGCTTGCCTCGCGTGATAACGCATCTTGGCTTACTATTTGCGGCAAAATAGAAGCGGAAATTGCCGAACTTGAGGGGGTGGACCGGGAAGCATTTTTGAAAGATTTGGGCTTAAAGCAAAGCGGATTGGAAAGAATGATCGAGGCGGCTTACAAACTGCTCGGGCTAATTACGTTTCTTACCTCCGGACCCGATGAAACCCGCGCTTGGACAGTAAAAAATGGCGCTACTGCTCCTGAAGCGGCAGGTAGAATACATTCAGATATGGAAAAAGGGTTTATTCGCGCGGATATTTATCACTTTAATGACATTGATGCTTTAGGTTCTGAAGCCGCTGTCCGCGAAAAAGGCCTTCTGCGCTCAGAGGGTAAAACCTATAAAATGAAAGACGGCGACGTCACGATGTTTCACTT
>OBEQ010002593.1_pt1 | contig 15901 bp, 3 predicted proteins | sample 1670901 | NCBI WGS metagenome assembly OBEQ01 (sample SAMEA104232315, study PRJEB22302) | groundwater metagenome | biome: forest; feature: aquifer; material: groundwater | place: USA | collected 2011-08-07 | depth 5.4 m | reverse complement strand
ATAATCGGTTCCGACTGCGTTAACATCAGTTTCATCAGCAGAGTTAGTGATTTTAATTGCGGCGGTGTTGAGAACGTTATCTGGAACAGGGACTGCTCCGTTATAAACCCAGGAGTAAGAGCAGCTGCCGCTTGCGCAAACAGAAGCTGAGCTTGGTGAGTCAATCAAGGTCCAGTTGTCCGTATCATTTGGTGGATTCGGATCGTTATCCGGACCTTTTCCGCTATTGAGATCATAGTAAACTTTAAATGTTGCGACTGTACCTGTGTAGTTCCATGTAATTGAGTTGGTAGAATTTGCTGTGCGGTTCGCGGCGCCACTTGGAGATACACTGGCAATACCAGCCATCACTTTAAAGGCTGGTGATTCACCAAGAGCATCGGTAAACACTTTATCGAACACTTTGACTTTAACGTTTGTGCCAATAATACTGGGCACATTCGTCCATGTGACACCGGCTCCGCCATTGGCCACTGGAACATCAGTCGCAATGACTTGTCCGCCGGGATATCCACCAGAACCGCCATTGGTGTCGTAACGGATTTCGATGTCATTAGTCCCAATCGAGGTACCTGTATAGGTCCATTTAATGAGGTTGTTATAGGTGCTTCCGACTTTCAGCTTCGTACTGGCGTCAGGAGTCGGAGTAACCGTAATCTTAGGATAAATTTTAAATACGGATGACAACATCGGAGCATGAGTTGGGTAATCATTAAATGAAACTTTTACTTCAACACTATTTGATTTCACATCAGAAACACTCGGCCAGGTGTAGTTATTGGCACCGTTATTACAATTGAGGGTTCCGGCTCCTGAAATCGCCTGAGGTGAACCACCCTCTACTATATATTGAAGTGTAACTTTGGGTGTAGATCCGTCTTCTTTCGTGCCGCTGTTACAAGCCCAAGTAATGGCGCGGTTCGTATCTGAGGCATACCAAGTAACACCTGAAGCCGGTGAAGAAAGACTGGTGAACGCGGGACGGATTTTGAAAGCAGCTGATGTAACGATTAATTCGGTGCCCGCTGGAGCACCGACATTGCTGATTTGAATTTTCCCGGTGTCTGAAATTTTCCGGTTCGCGCCAATAATACCGGCAGCCCATGCGTAGTCAACGTTTCCGTCCGCGCCTGAAGCGTAAGCATTTTCAATCGAAAAGACTTTTCCATCAGTATAATCTTGCGCTGTAAATGTACCACTTACTGAATACTCAATCTTAAGATCCCCGATCGTGCCGGTCTTATTCCAACGAATCGAAGGTGAGGCGGTAGCACCGATGGTCCAAACATCAGTCACAACCGGTGAAAGAAGACTGAGTTTACCTTTGATTAAATTATTAGAAGCAGATTCTGCATAAATGTCGGAATTGTTGTAATCTTCGACTCTGAAATCCACATCGTTTGAAATGGTGTTGGGAATAGGATTCCATGTCATGTTTGAAGCGGATACGCCGCCGCCGGGTGAAATTTCAATCCAGCTGCCGGCGTTATAGCGGTAAAACACCCGGAATTTCACAATACTGCCGGTTGGCGTCCAAGAAATCTGTTTGGAGCCGCCCACTTCTAAGTCTGTTGCGCCGGAAGGAAGAACGCTTGCGATCGAACCTCTGACTTTAAATCCGGTTGAAGCAGCGGAAAGTCCCTGAGCTAACGCGGTCGCTTGCTCAGCGGGTGTGACCGCTTTTACTTTGATGCGTCCGATATAACCTGCTGTCAGGGTCACGTTGGCTGGAATATCCCAGCTATAAGTGTAAACAGCGTCATCGGCCAAAGCAGCAACGTTTAAGGGAGAGGCATTAATCGGAGTTGCTTCGTAATTGGTTCCATCAGGCGCATAAAAAATATCAACAGTTTGAAGAGCGCCTTTTTTGGTAAATTTAACATTGTGGCTTGAACTAATGGACCATGACTCCGTTCCGTTTCCTAACGGTTCTGTCACAGTAATTTGAGCTTTAATAACGAAAGGTGAACCTGCACCATTAATCGTAACTGCTGAGTTATCCGGAGTCTGTTGAGTGATTCTTAAACGTAAGTCCGCTTTTAAATCTTGAAGTGCCCCAGGAATCGGATTCCAAAGGAAGGTTCCGGTATTGTCAGTGCCGCCGCCGGGTGTGATCGTAGCCCATGTCGCGGGCGCACCGGTTGTAATATTATTGGAGTACTCAATCTTCATTTTCGTGGCTGTGCTGAGACCTTTGTCTTTGGTCCATGTGACATTGGTACTTGTGGAACCCGCGAGGATCACTTGACCGTTAGCTGGTAAAAGCGCTGAAACTCCGGCGCCTAATTTATAATCGGTTCCGACTTGATAAACATCTGTTTCATCAGCTGAATTGGTAATTTTAATTGCGGCGGTGTTGAGAACGTTATCTGGAACTGGGACTGCTCCGTTATAAACCCAGGAGTAAGAGCAGCTGCCACTTGCGCAAGCAGAGGCTGAAGTGGCTGAATCGATCAAGGTCCAGTTATCCGTATCATTTGGTGGATTAGGATCGTTATCCGGGCCTTTTCCGCTATTGAGATCGTAGTAGACTTTAAACGTACCGACAGTACCCGTGTAATTCCAACTGATGGAGTTGGTGCTGTTGGCTGTACGGCTGGCGCCACCTGCTGGAGCTACGCCTGTAATTCCAGCCATGACTTTAAAAGCCGGAGATTCGCCAGCGGCGTCTGTAAAAACTTTATCAAATACTTTGACCTTAACGTTTGTTCCGATAATGTTGGGTACATTCGTCCAAGCAACACCGGCTCCGCCGTTAGCCACCGGAATATCGGTATCGATTGTTTGATTAGAAGGATATCCGCCCAAACCGCCGTTGGTGTCATAACGAATTTCAACATCACCGATCGAGGTACCTGTATAAGTCCACTTGATGAGGCCGTTATAGGTGCCGCCAACTTTAAGCTTGGTATTCGCATCAGGTGTCGGAGTTACCGTAATTTTGGGATGAACTTTAAATTGCGGAGATTCAATATTAATTTCAGGATAATCTTTGAATGAAACTCTAATGTTGACGTTGTCACTTTTTAAGTTGGCCACGGACGGCCAAGTATAGGTATTGAGACCATTTTCATTATCTAAATTGTCGATAATGGTGTTGCCCGCATAGGCTCCGTCATCAACGCTGTATTCGATAATAACTTTGGGTTTGGTGCCGTTGTTTTTGGTTGCGCTGACTGAATTCCATTTAATTTCACGGGTTGTATCAGAGGTATACCAAGTTGCTCCAGAAGCCGGAGAAGACCAAGTTGTAAATTTGGGACGAACGGCAAAGGCAGCACTCAATGCAGTAAGTTCAGTCCCAGCTGGAGCGCTGTTGTTACGCAAGCGGATTTTAAACGTTTCAGATACCTTGCTGGGCGCATTAAAACCAGGTGCGTATTGGAACGTACCGGTTGGCGTCGCACCGGAAGCGTAACCGGTGTGAATATCGGTGATATAAGGATCATCGGCCGGGGAATTAAAAGTCCCCGTGGAAGAGTAATCAATATGAAGGGTACCAATCGTTCCCTTCTTCGTCCATTCAAGGGTAATGGGATCATTGATGGAAAAGTAAGCCGGTGTGCCGTTGGGCAGATTGGCTGTCAACAGACCTTTGATCGTGTTGGCGGAAACTGAAGTAAGAATAGTGTTCGGGTTGTCATAGTCCGATACCTGGAAGATAACATTATTGGAAATTGTGTCCGGAATCGTAAGAGGTGACGCATTAGCAGTCCAAGTCCATGTCTTATCGGATCCGCTTGTTCCAAAGCAGCTTGAATTACATCCACCACCCGGTGTAATTTCAATCCAGGTGGGTCCTCCGCTCATCACATGACTGTATTCAATTTTGAATTTGGGAATAGTTCCAACTGGGGTCCAGCGAATTTCTTTCGATCCGCCGACGATAAGATCCGACGCTCCGGAAGGAAGAACAGAAGTGACTGAACCGCGTACTTGGAATCCACCGGCAGATTCCCCTTTCGCGTCGGCTGTCTTTTGCGCAGCGGGCGATTCGGCTTTGACTTTAATTTTAGCAATGTAGCCTGCCGACAAAGTTGTATTGGTTGGAATATCGTTCCATACCCAGGTTGTAACCGCATCATCAGCCAAGAGAGACACATCAATGGGTGATCCATTAATGGGTGTACTTCCATAAGTAACTCCATCCGGCGCGTAGTAAATATTGACGGTCTGAAGCTCGCCTTTCTTTTTGAATTTAATATTTTGGTCGGAGAGAAGACCCCAGGATTCCGTTCCGGAACCAGTTGGCTCCGTCACCGTGATCGCAGCGCGAATCGTAAAGGGACTGCCGGCACCACTGATGGTAACGGCTGAGTTGGCCGGAGTAATTTGGGTCATACGAAGTCTGACATCCGCAGCGAGGTCTGCCAAAGCGCCAGGCACATTGAGCCAAGTGTAGCTTCCGTCGTTATCAGTGCCACCTCCGGGTGTAATTTCTGTCCAGCTCGGACTTCCCGATGCCGCATTTGTATATTCAATTTTCATTTTGGTCGCATTTGCAAGACCCTTATCTTTCGTCCATGTCACATCAGCATTGGAACCCACTTGAATAATTTGTCCATTTGTAGGAAGAAGAGCTGAAACTCCGGCGCCTAATTTAAAATCAGAGCCGGCGGTAAATACATCAGCTTCATCAGCGGAGTTCGTGATTTTAATGGCGGCTGTATTGAGAACATTATCCGGAACAGGAACAGCTCCGTTATAAACCCATGAATAAGAACAGCTGCCGCCGGAACATGCAGAGGCAGAAGTAGCTGAATCAATTAAGGTCCAGTTATCTGCATCGTTTGGCGGATTTGGATCACCATCCGGACCTTTTCCGCTGTTTAAATCATAATAAACTTTAAACGTACCGACGGTGCCGGTGTAATCCCAGCCGATACTCATAGTACTGTTAGCGGTTTTGTTGGTACCGGCGGCAGGCGCGACGTTGGAGATTCCGGCCATGACTTTAAATGCTGGCGATTCACCAGCCGCCACCGTGAAATTTTTGTCAAACACTTTCACTTTGACGTTCGTACCAATAATGTTGGGGACGTTTGTCCATGTGACGCCGGTTGCGCCTGCATTTGCTGCGATATCAGTATCGATTGTTTGATTCGAAGGATAACCTCCTGCGCCACCGTTGGTATCATAACGAATTTCAACGACACGACTCGTCGTATTTCCCAAATAAGTCCATTTGATTAAGTTGTTATAAGTAGAGCCCACTTTAAGTTTGGTATTGGCATCAGGCGTGGGTGTAACGGTAATCTTAGGTTTAACAGTAAAGTAAGGTGAAGGTGTTTCAATATTAATGGAAGAATAATCCGAATAGGAAACCTTCACTCTTACCGTCGTACTCTTCAAATCCGCCATCGGAGACCAAGTGTAGGTGCGTGAGCCATCAGCGCAGCTGACGCTTCCTGCTCCCGGTACAGTTGTGTAACCCGACCCGTCAATGCTGTATTGAATGAGGCAGGTGGGATTGCTGGCATCGGCTTTGGTTCCACTATTCGTCGTCCACATAATCACTTGATTGACGGTATCCGTATCCGTGGCATACCAAACAGTGCTGGTACTGGGCTGTGACAGTGAAAGAAACGAAGGCCTAATCTTAAAGACGGGCGACTCGGCAGTAAGCCCGGTTCCAGCGGGAGGATTGAGGTTGGTAATCCGAATTTTGCCCGTATCTGAAATTTTCCTCTGAGCACCACCAATGGTAATAATACCCGATGACCAGGCATAATCATTGTTTCCATCACTACCAGAAGCGTAAGCCGATTCAATCACGAGCGCATCTGAAAAGTCTCCGAGTGCTGAATATTCGATCTTCAAGTCGCCGATGGTTCCCTGTTTGCTCCAGCGAATGGAAGGTGACGGTGTGGCGCCTAAAGTCCAAACGTCGGTGGAAATCGGAGAAGCAATGCTCAACTTACCTTTAATAATGTAGGCGGCCGTCGGAGACGTATTGCAAGCACCGTCAAAACTGGTGCAGCTCACCTTTGTCGGATCATTGTGGTCCAGGACACGGAAATCTACATCGTTTGAAATTGTGTCCGGAATATTGTTCCAGGTCCAAACCAGAAAATTGGGATCGGCATCAGGGGTTCCGGCAACACCGTTTGTTCCGGTAATCGGAGGTGAACTCCAGCTGCCGCCGGCAGTCCGATATTCAACGTCAAAAAGAGCAATGCTTCCATTTGGTTTCCAACGGATGACTTTACTTCCGGTAACATCCATATCGGTGGTGGAAGGATTGCCATCAGCGACAACCGTGACCTCCGTAATACTTCCAATAATACTGTTGGTGCAATCAGCGCCGGTAGAACATGAAAGCGATACAATATCCTTCCAAGCGTCGTTGTGAACGCTAAGCACTTTGACACGAACGTCGGGCGAAGGGGCATTCGGAATTTTCCACTGATAAGAACCTTTAGTACCGGCAGACCCGTCATCGATTGGTACATTGGCACCGCTTGTTCTTGGTCCGGCACCATCCGGATCAGGAATCAAAGTCCAGGTAGGACCAGCACCGCCTGCATTGGCGTTTGTTGTATAGTAAATGTTAACGTTGGCAAGACTGCCGTTATAGTCCCACGTAATATATTTTTCGTTGTCGATCGGCAAATCAATTGGTGCGTTTGGTGCGGCGTCTGCAACTGCACTTTTTACGTAGACGCCAGAAATTGTGCCGATAACATTGAACACGCCTGATTCATCGCAAGCTTCTAAGTCTGGGGATCCGCTCAAATTTTTGCAAATCCTGATTTTAGCCGTGTTGGACATGATATCCGGAACTGACCAGTTGTTATAAGGAGCGGCCGCATCCGTTGAACTTGTAACGAGACCGCCGAAGTTCGCGTAAGTAGGCGTTCCGTCATTCCAAGTGGTGCCGTTTGTGGAAACATTTACTTTTACTGTGCTCACATCCCCCAATGGAGCGTTCCAAGTAATATTAACAAGACTGCCCACGGAAAGTTCATCAGAAACCTGGTTTGGATAAGTCACATTTAAGACAGGCTTGATTTTGAATTCCGCGTTGGAATCATCTGTTACCGTACTGTCATTGACCGCGGTAATGCGAATGATGGCGCTGTTGGTGCTTAAGGTGTTTGGAATATTCCATGTAAAGCTGCCGACAGTACTTGATGTACCCGCGGTAAGAGGAAGCGTTTGCGCATATGGAGCACCTTGCGTGTCGCTATCTAAATCGTAAAGCAAATCGATCTTAAGATTACCAATCGTGGTCGCTGACCCGCCAACAGTCCAAGTAATTGATTTACTCGTTTCACCTGATTTCCAGTGAGGACTTTGAACTCCATTTGGTACAGCAACGGTAATTGAACCGCGAATTCTAAAATTCGCGCTATGGGTCGCGAAAGTAGCCATACCGTTTGTAAGACTCGCCGGATTATCAACGCTTTCAATGCGAATTCGATCGGTTGTTGACATGTCATCTGGAACATTCCATTCCCAGCAAGGATCAGTCGCGCTGCAAGTGCTACCCGCTCCATCACCGTCAAAATTATAAGGTACAGATTCCGCATCAGGCTCTGCTCCGCTAGGTCCCGTGAGCTGAGTTTGAAATTCATCGCCGTTATCAGGAACACCGTTCGCGCCATTTCCTGAGTATTTATCTAACCGAATTTTGATATCACCGGTATTGCCGTATGTTTTCCACATAATGTAACGAGTTCCGGTTCCATAGGTGAACACGGCGCCATCAAAACCACCGGCGTTATCAGGTTTCATGTTGTAGATCTGTCCACGTACTTGGAAATTAGCCGTCGTAACTGTGGCTTTTAATGCGGCATCCGCTATATGGGTCAAACCCGTAATAACAAATTTGCTATTTTTAGTTCCTGAAGTGTCAATGATATTACTTCCGCTCAACAACCCTGACGGAAGCACATGGGACCAATCCCATGTATAGGAAGTTCCGCCCGACGCGCCTTCCGGACCAGGGCTTGAAGGAGGGGAAATAACAACAGAATCGGCATTATGGAAATATTCAATTTTTAAATTTCCGATTGAACCATGTTTCGCGTAAGTGAGCGCGTAATTGTTACCGATGACAAGCGTACTGGCGCCGGTCGGGGCAGAGACGTCAATTTTTCCTTTAATCGTGAAATCGGTGGAATCGCCGAAAATAGATGAATCACCTGAGGATGTAACTCGAATTCGGACTGTTTTGCTGATATCGTTTGGAACTGTCCAAAGATTGTAAGTGCCAACGTCTGTAGAACCAGGAACGTCTTTAATGTTGTAGGTTGGAAAAGTATATCCGCTTGTTTGATAAGCGAGTAAAATGTTGTTGCTCGTATTTCCGTTTGTCGTCCATTTAATTCCAGCTAATGCCTGAGTTGTATCATCAACATAAAGAATCCTTGATGCTGGAAAAACGTCCACACCTGTGTATGCTTTTTGAATCGTGATGGCACTGCTGATGCTGTAAGTTCCGTTGTTTGCCCAAGTATCACTAGCATCTTCAACTAAGATCTTAACGGCTGTCTTCTTGTCCGCAGTACCAATGACCAAAGAAGGATCGTGCGCTGCATCTCCTGCCGTAACAGTAGAACATCCGTCATCTCTTCCTACGCACCAAGTATATGAACTGGTGGAGACAGTTTTGATTAAATTCGGAAAGCTAGCGCCGTTATCAATAGAGTATTTAACATTAACGTTTCCAATTGCGGTTCCGCCTGTTTTTGTCCACGTAACATCATGACCGATCCCAATCAACCAGGGAGATCCTGTGAGTGAACCAATAACGAGACTTCCTTTGACTGTGAACAGATCAGTATCATCATACGTGTTGGAAGCGTCAGCATCGTCTTGAACGCGGACGCGAATGACTCCGGTACCAACAACGTTAGGATCGTCCGGTATGGTCCAGGAACGTGAGCCGGGATAAGAAGCTTGAGTTGGCGTACCGGCAAAATCAGTCCAGTTCGTTCCGTCCTTAGAATATTTTAGACGCACCGTAGTCCAGTTTGAGGCTGGTAAAGAAGTCCAGTTCACCGTAACCACGTCACCAATTTTATACGGACCTGTCTCCGCAATAATTGCGTTCGTAATATTACCTTTAATCGCAAAAAGTCCGGACTTTCCAAATGTTCCGGTTTGGTCAATGGGGTCATCGCCGGGTTTATAAACGCGAATGCTACAAGAACTGCATCTTGGTAAATCGTCCTTCAATATTGTCGCTCCACCATCGGGTGGAGACCAGTCCGCATACGATTGATCATCTGCCTGAACTACGGATGCTGTATTCACCAAATTGTAATCGCAATCTCCGTCATTATCGGAATCAATACAAATGTACACATCAGCATTTCCCTGTCCGTGATCAGTCCACGTAATCGTTTTCGTGCCGCCGATACGCAAAACGTCCGGTGCATTTGGCGCGGTGACGTCAAACCATGCTTTGACTTGATAAGGTCCAAGGTTGTGCCAAATAAGCGTCGGGCTTGTCATGTCGGCAACTAAAATACCGACGTTAGATCCAACAGCTGCCTGCACATTCCAGCCGTATGGTGAATCGCCGGTCGCTAAATTAGTCGCCGTCGTTGGATCCGTAATCTGCGCCCATTGAGCGGCTCCGGGAGTATCTTTACAGTTAGTCGTATAAGTATTGCAGTACATCAACTTCACAAGGCCTAAGCCACCGCCCGGACTGCTCCATTTAATATTCGTGCTCTGTTGGTATTTTAAAATTCCGGAAGTAAAAGGCTCATCGAGTTGAACTGAAGCTTTTGTCGTAAAAGTAGCTGAAAGTCCTTTTACGTTTTCCGCCGCATCGCCCGTTTTAAAAATTTTAATTTTGGAGCTTCCAGCGCTTACTACTAAATCACCGGGCAACGTCCAGTTGTAGGAATATTCTTTGCTCAAGGCGCCGGGACAGCTTGCTGTATTTGTTCCAACTAAAACAGTATTGACTCCTGATGGCGTGCAACCTGCGGTGGAACAACTAACTGCCACCTTGTTATTATCCGCCGAATAGGTACTTCCACCGTTACTGGAATATCGAATGTCCACAGTTGCAACTGTTCCACCTGTGCACCATTTAACTACGCCGTTTGTAGCGGTTGGGGTTTGTCCTTGGCCGCGAACCCAAATCGATGCGCCGTCAGGTTTAAGAAGTGTAATGGTTGGACGAATTTCAAAATTGGAGGAAATGCTTTCAACCGTAGCACCGGCTGGCGGCGCTATTTCTTTAACCCGAGCTTTGATGGTTGTTGAAACATTGTCCGTTACGGCCCAAGCAGAAGCTGTGTAGGAATCTGCTGTACCCGTAGCACTGCCGATCACCGTAACATCAACTGGAGAATCATCCGCACCGTAAAGTCCATCATTATCCGTATCCAATTCAATTTTAACGTTCCCGATAGTGCCCGTATGAACCCAGTGAAAAACAACATCTGTGTTTGCGACGCCGATGGGGTTGGTTGTATTGTCCACCGTTCCTTCAGTATCGGTTAGATAAACACCTGAAACGGATCCCCGAATCGTGAATACAGCGTTAGACGTATCTCGGCTTCTCGCTTCGGTCAATCCTCCGTCTGTTAGCGTTTTGTCAATGACGCGCAATTTGATATTTGCACCGATTGTGTTGGCGACCTGTGCCGTACTGGCGGGAACTTTCCAGTTCAGGCCGGCAGCGCCTGCTGACATCGTCGTGCCCGTGGCGGTTCCGGTACATGTCGTCGAATAGGGCGAACCGCCGCAACCTGTGGTCAAATCGTTATAACCGCCACCGTTAAAGTCCATCTGAAGTTTCCAGTTGTCGCCTGCCACATCCGCCGAATTCCTCCATTTGACAAGATAAACGGTATCAACAACCCAGCTGGAAGCGCCTATCTCAACACCGTTTGGCACCGTGAGTGTAACGGGGCTGAGTTCCGTGACAAAAAAGATGGATTTGCTTGCTACAGTAGTGGTGGCAGTGTTACGAATCGTTTCAATTTTAGTCGTGGTTGTGGCAGGAGAAGACGGATCGTGAACCAGCCAGGAACCGAGGGACAGATCGTCAGCCACGCCAGTTGAACCCGCGGCAGTTTGAGAGCGCACGGAGATGATATCCATTGTTCTTGCCGGCACAATCGCCGTCAAAGTTCCGCTACTTGCAGGCTTCTGCACCGTGCCGCCGCCGGTGTCAGCGACAAGATTTACCGAATCGGATCCAATTAAATAGAACGAGGTAAGGTTGAGATTAGTAATCGGCCAGTTGCCGCCATCGAGGTAGGGATCGGCGGTTCCGGTAATATTGATAATATCACCCGTCACTAAACCATGATTCGCCGTGGTCGTGATTCGTACCGTCTGACCACTGGCGCGTTTATTGACACCCGAAATATTGGCGCCGGTCACAGTGCCGCCGCCGCCCGGGCCGACTGCCGTACTGCCATTTAATGAAAAGGTAGTCGCATCAACATACGTGATCGTCCAATTTTTATTGACAGCCGTGGCCACATCCGCTGTTACACTACCGCTGTTGCCTACGCCGCTCAATACGGTGCCATTTAATGTAAATTCATTCGCCGTCGTTGAAGTGATCAGCCAGCTTCCGTTTACGCGAACGGTCACTGTGCCGCCGCCGCCCGTGCCACTTGCAAAGGTGCCGTTTAAATCAAATTGAGTGGCGTCAAACTTTGCGATCTGATAATTATTATTGATGCTAACCACTACGGAGCCGCCGCCGCCCGCGCCTAGTGCTGTGGTGCCGTTTAATGTAAATTGAGTGGCGTCTACCTTTATAATCGGATACGTTCCATTCACACTCGCGATGCCGGCTCCGCTAATGGTGACAATCGCCCCCGTCGAGTATCCATGGTTGGCCGTGGTCTTAATCTGAATCGGAGTGGTATTTTGAATACCGCCGTTGGCCGTCGTCGCAATCGTGTAAGTGGTCAAGGCGTTTCCGGAAATAGCGATATAACTTCCGGTACTTAAATTATGGTTTGCCGTGGTCTTGATCCGGATCGGACCGGTGTCTTGAACGCCGCCGTTAGCCGTCGTCGCGATCGTGAAAGTAGGCGTCGTGGTGCCAGCAATGGTCACTGAATCCCCTGTCGAGAGTCCATGGTTTGTTGTCGTTCTGATTGTAATCGGAGTAGTATTCTTAATTCCGGTTCCTGAAGTTGCATTAATCGTAAGAGCGGTAGCAGCCGCGCCGGTAATGTTTACGGAATCTCCCGTTGAGAATCCATGGCTGGCTGTGGTCACAATCTTAATCGGAGTGGTATCTTGAACACCGCTGTTGGCTTGTGTGGCGATCGTGAAGCTGCCCGCGGAGGCAACGGTGAGCTGGTTGGCAGTGCTTGCGGCCCAAGTGGTATTTCCTGTTTGGCCCAGACTTGCATCATCCGTGAAATCCACGAGATAGTACTGGACGTAGACTTCTTGGCCGGCGGTATTTGCATTATTGTATCGATAAAATCTCACTTTGGGACCCGCAATATATTCGCCGGTGGTATATTCCGCATCGTCTATTCCGTTAATAGCGGTGCCACCTGAAAAAAAAGTAAAAAGAATAGGGTTGGTGACAGCATTGACAGTGGCTTCAGCATAATTGTCGTCGGCTCCGCTGTCGGCCGGGATAAATAAGGAACCCGACTGGACCGTCGCGTCTGCTTGAAAATCAATCACCTGCCAAACAATTGATATCGCTTTTGTTCCGGTGGAGTCTTTACGTTCCAGTTTCAGAGTAGAGGCGTTTGGAAACGTGGGGAGCAAACGCAGTTCGTGCGTCTGGGTTGCGTTCGTAAATGCGCAGCGGGTCGTGACCATCGGAACGGCTGTCGTCGTTCCTACATTTGCAATGGAAATGTTTTTGATTTTGGTGCCGGCCTGCATGCTGGAAGTGCCGCGCTGGACCGAAACGCCATCTTCAAATTCGATGACCTCCCAATTCACACCTGCTGCAACTGGGGTGTTGCTGGAGCCTCCACGAGTGATGTTAACGGTGCCACTATCTTCAAAGTCTACCGTAAAAAAAGTATTTCCATCGCGGGTTGTAGCGGCCACTGTTGACGTAGCCAGAACGATGCTTTTTGACAAAACCACGCTGTAGGGCAGAACGACGGATTGTGTCACGTCCGTGGAGTCGAAATTTATCGTGCCGCGCTGCACGCGCTTGATTTGTGCCGCTTCGGCGGAGGAGGCTAAAAACCCAAATACAAAAAAGAGCAGACCCGCTAATATGAGCGGCGCGAAAATTTTGTATTGAGGCGAACTCTTTTTTTGACTCATTCAGTTTCCTTTTGGCCCTGAGATTCTGCACGTTCTTTCGGTTTTTTCCGAACAAGTGTTATTTCGCTTATGAGTCGGCGGTTATCCGGCGCTTCACTATAAGCGACTTTTACCTTGTCGCCTTCTCCGAGCTCCGATAGTCCATTAATGCCAACCAGCTTGATTCCAGTTGTGTAATTGAACCAAATTTCCTGACCGCCTTCTTTTTTGCTGACAGCATATTCGACGGCGATTCCCTGAGCGCTAACGCCCGTCACGATTCCTTGCGTCTCTTTCTCAACCGGGGACGACTTTTCCCACTCAGGATCCGGATTTGGCAATTCATATCCTTTTTTCTTGGTGGCGGCAGTTCCGCTCTTAGGTCCGCTGTTCTTAACAGGAGCCGTTGCAGTCGCTTCGCCGGATACGATTGGCGGCTTTTGATCTTCTGTCTTTTCTGTACTGATGAGAACCTTTGAAGCGGCTGACTCAACTTTTGCGAAAAGGGAGGCCGGAACTAAAAGCGATAGACTGATGAATATAATGAATCCAATGAAAAAATTATTTTTTCTCATCATGATTAATTCCTTCTGAGGGTACAACATTTTTTTCTCCAGACTCTGGTTTTGGGTTGAGGTTTGAAATAGACTTTAGAACGCGAACGCTTCCGTCTCCGGCTTCTTCATACCCAATACTGACTTCGTCACCTTCTTTAATTTCTGTTCTTACTTTGTATCCCTGCAGTTCTATTGCGTCAGAAAACGGGAACCACATTTCCTTGGCCGTTTTTTTATCCGAATTTTTCTCGTAAACGATAGCAATCCCATTGGTTCCCCGGCCGCTGATTTGTCCTTTGATGGTCTTTTCAATCATCACGACTTCCTTGCTCATCAAAACCTGAGTCGGCGCTTCTTTGGGCTTATCGGGCTGAATTCGTGAAAGGAGTTCTTGGAGCAGTATTTCTTGACGCGTAGGAGGAACCTGTTCTTGAGGGACAGACTCAACCTTCGCTGATACTTTCTGAGCCAAAAGCGGCGAACTGATTAAATAAATTAAAGCCGCGGCGAAAGTAATCATGAATTTAGGATTGTAATTAACCATTTGGGTTTAATCCTTTCGAAAAAAAGGAAAAGTCTTCCGGGTTTTGATTGGCTCCCCGGTGACTCATAACGCCGTCCATCTTCTTTCCTTCCCAATCGCCCCGCCAGCTGATGGTTTCACCTTTGCTGTTTGTCTGAATCGTTTCCCATGTAATAAAGCCGTTGTCTTGAATTCTCACGGTGTAATTAGACGGAGAAAACCCCTGGTTTGAAAAATAGTAAGATTTAAATGATTTGCCGGTAAACGTGATTTTATCTTTAATCGGGCTCTTCGTGCCATCTGAAGCAACGGAAATCAATTCTACTTCCCATATCGTTCCATTTAAATCCGCAGTTCCAGGTTCTTTTACATTTAGTTCAATTCGTTGAGCAGGTTGGGAAGAAAGATTGCTTTTAATAACTGGATTCAATGAAAACATCGGACGGTTTAGCGAAACCGAATATAAACTTAACCCCACAGAAAAAAGAAGGGCTGCCAGAAGCGGTAACCTGGCATAATTCTTACGAGCGGGCACACTCGCTACCGGCTCATTAAATTGAATTTGAGGTTCAGGTTCTTCTTTGCTTTTATTAATTTTATTCTTAATATCAGCAACAAAAGCATCCGAGCCAACAATCGGCCGCGCAAGCATTTTCTCAGTTTCCTTCATCTCGTATTCGCCGGTAGCTTCAACATATTGCCGATAAGACAAGTGATTAATTTCTTTTGAAAATGCAGCGAGAACTTCGGGGACTTCCACAAACAGATCTGTTCCGTTCATATTCATATCATTCTGAAAATATTTGAAACTACTGTAAGGATAATCCAATGAATCGGCAGCGCCGGTGAATTTCGGAAGGGCATGAAAAAATTTTGTTAAGGAAACCAGGTTAGACTCTTTCTCTACAATGCCAGAGCGATACCGTTTTATAAACAGATGGCCGCTTCTGTTATATCTAGAATTGTAATATTTTGTATACTGAGGCGTTATTCTTTGCATAATAACCGACAGGGGGAAAAGTTCGTTCACTTCTATTAATAAATGAAGGCGATCCGGAAGAAGGACGTATGAGAACAATTTGAAGTGATATTCAGATTTAGATCTTTTTAAAAGCTCAAGGTACTTTTCATAATCGGCTGCGTCCCGAAAAATGGGCTCTGAGGAAGGCCCTTCAAGGCTGATAAAATAAATGATGTCTTTTAAATGAAGTCTTGGCAATCTAGGCATTGACGTTCCTTTCTGCCCAAAAACCAAAAGACGGCGCAAATGCCTTATCAGAACCTGGCACTTCAAATGGGTGCCTGGCACTTTTAGCTGAAGAACAAAAAAAAGACCAATCAGAGTTTTCTCTGCTTGGTCTTTGGTTAGGGTTCGAATTTTTAGTATATTTTTTTATCATCTTGGTAACCTGCCGACCCGCGTTACTGGGTGCACGGCTTTGCGCCCCCGGATTACTCCGGGTTTGCCTTGTCAAGATTACGACCTAAAGGTACTTTATCTTTCGCTCAATTACAAGGAACCTAGAAAATATAAGATCAAGATTTTAAAAAAAAGGGGACTTGAGCAACTTTGGCACTCTAGTTGCTATTAAAAAGGCCCTCATTT
>OBEQ010339627.1_pt1 | contig 15903 bp, 16 predicted proteins | sample 1670901 | NCBI WGS metagenome assembly OBEQ01 (sample SAMEA104232315, study PRJEB22302) | groundwater metagenome | biome: forest; feature: aquifer; material: groundwater | place: USA | collected 2011-08-07 | depth 5.4 m | reverse complement strand
TTGCGCGGCTGGCGCCGCTCGACAAGCGCGACGCCGCGCGCGCCTTCATCGCCGAGGCCGAGGCGCGCCTGGGCTCGTACATCCGCGCCCAGGTGTTCACCTGCCTGGCGGTGGGCGTGATGGCCTTCGTCGCGTACGTCGCGATCGGCGTGCCCAACGCGATCGTCTTCGCCCTCTTCGTCGCGACCATGGAGCTCATCCCCGTGCTCGGTCCGACCCTGGGCAATGCGCCCGCCCTGCTGGTCATGCTGGCCATCCACCCGGCCAGCGCACTCTGGGTGCTGGCCGCCGCGGCGACCATCCAGATCGTCGAGGCCTACGTGCTCTTCCCCCGCTTCATGGGCAAGGAGGCCGGCGTGCACCCGCTGGTGTGCATCATCGCGCTGGTCGCCTTCGGTACGTTGCTGGGCATCCTCGGCTGCTTCCTGGCCATTCCCATCGCCGTCGTCATGCAGCTGACCTTCGAGAGGATCGTGGTCAACAAGGAGGGCAAGGTGGCGATGCCCAGCGGACGCGAGCACGTCGACGTGCTGCTCTACGACGTGCGCACGCTGGTCGTCGACGCCCACCACCTGGCCGAGGCGCCCGCGGTGGTCGCCGACGCCGGGCTGCACGCGCTCGCCGAGGAGATCGAGGCCATCGCCAGCGAGCTCGACCGGCTCATCCCCGCGCCGGCACCCGAGGCGCAGCGCGACGCAGCGGAGGCCGCATGAGACGCGCCATGCTGCTGGCCGCGCTGGGCGTGACCACGCTGGTGGGCGCCGTCCTGCTGTGGGAGCTGCGCCAGGTGATGCTCTTGCTCATGCTGGCCCTGGCCATCGCCGCGGCGGTGCGTCCGGTCATCGACGCGCTGGTCGCGCGCGGCGTCAGCCGCGTGGTCGCGCTGCTGGGTGTCTACCTCAGCACCGTGGCCGTGGTGGCCACCACGACGTACTTCCTGGGCGTCGAGCTGGGCGGCGAGCTGCAGAAGGCGGGCGATCAGCTGCTGCTCGGCTACGAGCGGCTGCGCAGCCGCCTGCTCATCGAGGGCGGCATGCGCGAGCGCATCGCCACGCTCCTGCCCAACATCGACGCGCTGGGCGGCGTGGCCGCGGCCAAGAACCTGGCCGGCAACGCCGCCTCGTGGACCATGGGCTTCGTCGAGATGCTGGGCCAGATCGTGCTCGTGCTGGTGCTGGCGCTCTACTGGGACGCCTACCGCCAGCAGGCGCTGAGCTTCTGGCTGGGCCTCTTGCGCCCGGGGCGGCGCCAGCGCGTGCGCGAGCTGTGGGTGCGCACGCTGGCCAACGTGGGCGAGCAGCTGCGCAACGAGATCGGCCAGAGCCTGGTCACCCTGGGCGCGTGCGCGCTGCTGTTCCGCGCCTTCGGCATGTCGTACTGGCTGTTGCCGTCGGTGGTCGTGGCCCTGACCCGGCTGTTCCCCTTCGTCGGCGTGCTCTTCGGCACCGCCGCCGCCGCGCTGGCCGGATGGGTCGACGGACCGCGCTGGGCGCTCCTGGCCGGCCTCTCCGTGCCCTGCGTGCAGTACGTGCTCGAGCACCTGATCGCGCGCCGGCTCCTGCATCGCAAGCCGAGCAACCCGGTGGTGCTGATCTTCGCCGCCATGATCCTGGTCAGCGCCTATGGTCTGGCCGGCCTCGTGCTCGCGCCGCTGGCGACGGCGGCGCTGCAGCCCATGCTGGAGAGCGCACTGGCCCTGCATACCAGCGTGCATCCGACGCCGGCGCGCGATCTGACCGAGCTGAGCGCACGCCTCGAGGCGCTCAAGGCACGCAGCGAGGGCGGTTCGTCGCCCGAGGTGCAGAGCCTGGTCGGGCGACTCGAAGTCCTCGTGGCCTCCGCCCAGGAGCACGCGGCGCCCTGACCGTGGGAAGGAACTCCTGGTCCGACGACTGAGCGCGGGCGTCACATTGCGCGCCAGGCGCCCGCGCGCCTCGGTGACGCCAGGCCCCGACCCCGCGTCTCCTCCATGACTTGGGCCCGGCACGCCACGTGCTTTATACGTAACGTATGCAGCACTTGCAGGAGGAGCAACCCCATCCGCGGACCGTCGAGTGGCTCGTGCTGGCCCTCATACTGGCCTCGACGCTGGTCACCACGTTCGCGATGCTGGGGTCGCTCTCGGCAGGTACGTCACTGGCCGTGCTCGCGGTGCTGGTGGGTGGCTTCGTCCTTGCGATCGGCGCGCTCTTCGACGAGAAGCCGACCGACTGACAGGCTGGACCTACGCTAAACCCAGGCTACCAAGGCTAGACCGGCAGGACGCTGCGACGCTTGGCGTAGCCGCGCGTGGTCTTGCTGGCGGTGAAGGCGTAGCGGCGCTTGAGCTCCTCGCGCAGATCGTCACCGGCCACGATGGCGTCCACGTGCAGGTTGGCGGCGAGCTTGTACAGGTCGACGTCCTCCCGGTACTCCTCGCGCAGCGCTTCCACATAGGCGGCGCGCTCGGCCTCGGGCTTGTCCTGGATCTTGTTGAAGTAGACCGCGTTGACCGCGGCCTCGGGACCCATGACGGCGATCGACGCCTGCGGCAGCGCCAGGGTCGCGTCGGGTTCGAAGCCGGGGCCGCAGAAGGCGTACAGCCCGGCGCCGTAGGCCTTCCTGACCACCACGCAGACCTTGGCCACGGTGGCGTCGCTGATGGCGCTGATCATCTTGGCGCCGTGGCGGATGATGCCCTGGCTCTCCACCTTCTTGCCGATCATGAAGCCGGGCACGTCGGCCAGGAACAAGAGCGGGATGCGGAACGCGTCGCACAGCCAGACGAAGCGCGCCGCCTTGTCGGCGGAGTCGACGAACAGCACGCCGCCCTTCCACTTGGGCTGCGAGGCCACGATGCCCACGGCGCGGCCGTCGATCCGGGCCAGCCCGGTGATGACCTCGCGCGCGAACAGCTTCTTGACCTCGAAGAAGGAACCTTCGTCGACGATGGCCTCGATCACCTGCAGCATGTCGAAGGACGAGTTCTGCGACAGCGGCACCACCTCCGAGACCTTGCGTGCCGTGGGCCGGGGCGGGCGCGCCGGCAGCGCGGGCGGCTCGACGTCAGCCGACGACGGCATGAAGGCCAGGTAGTCGCGCGCGGCGGCGATGGCGGCTCGCTCGTCCTTGGCCAGCAGGTCGCCGCAGCCGGAGACCTCGCAGTGCATGCGCGCGCCGCCCATCTCCTCGAGCGTGACCTTCTCGCCGATGACCATCTCGGCCATGCGCGGCGAGCCCAGGTACATGCTGGCGTTCTTCTCCACCATGAAGACCACGTCGCAGAAGGCGGGGATGTACGCGCCGCCCGCGGCAGAGGGCCCGAACAGCAGGCAGATCTGCGGGATCGAGCCGGACAGCTGCACCTGGTGGTGGAAGATGCGACCCGCGTGCCGGCGCCCGGGGAACATGTCGATCTGATCGGTGATGCGCGCGCCCGCCGAGTCGACCAGGTAGACGAGCGGGATGCGCAGGCGGCCGGCGGTCTCCTGGATGCGCAGGATCTTCTCCACCGTGCGCGCGCCCCACGAGCCCGCCTTGACGGTCGAGTCGTTGGCCATGACCGCGACCGGCCGGCCGTGCACGCGCCCGATGCCGGTGACCACGCCGTCGGCGGGCAGGTCGGGCACCATGCAGTTGGCCAGCAGGCCGTCCTCGGCGAAGTCCTTGCCGCCGTCGTCGAAGAACAGCTTCAGCCGCTCGCGGCAGAAGAGCTTGCCGTCCTCGGCGTTCTTGGCGTGGTACTTGGGCGCGCCACCTGCTTGCGCGGCGGCGGTGCGCCGGCGCAGCTCGTCTTGATCATGCATGATCGGGTCTACTTTCCCTGGAAGCGGGGCGGACGCTTCTCGGCGAACGCGCGCAGCCCCTCGTTGCGATCCTCGGTGCCCAGCGTGACCTCGTAGCACTGCCGCTCGATGCGCAGGCCCTCGTCGAGCACGACGTCGATGCCGCGGTCGATGGCCTGCTTGGCCATGGCCAGCGACACGGGCGCCGAGCCGGCCAGCTCGTCGACCAGCTGGTCGACGGCCGCGACCAGGCCGCCCGGCGCCGCGACCTCGTGCACCAGGCCGATGTCGTGGGCGCGCTGCGCGTCGATGCGCCGGCCGAGCAGGATCATCTGCTTGGCCCGCGACGCGCCGATGGCGCGCGCCAGCCGCTGCGTGCCGCCCGCGCCCGGCATGATGCCCAGACGCACCTCGGTCAGGCCCAGCTGCACCAGCGTGGTGGCGACGCGGAAGTCGCACGCCAGGGCCAGCTCCAGGCCGCCGCCGAAGGCCACGCCATTCATGGCCGCGATGGTGGGCTTCCGGACCTGCGCAATGGCGTTGAACACCTGGTTGATGAGGTCGATGCGCACGCGCGTCTCGGCCTCGGACATGCCGCGACGCTCCTTGAGATCCGCGCCTGCCGAGAAGGCCTTCTCGCCCGCGCCGGTGATCACGATGGCGCGCACCGACGCATCGCCAGCGAGCGTGCCCACCGCCGCGCCCAGCTCGCTCAGCAGGGCGCCGGAGAGCGCGTTCATGGCGTCGGCACGATCCAGGGTCACCCACGCCGCGCCGGTCGCGCGCCGCTCCACCTTCACCACATCCGCCATCAGTCGGCTCCTTGATCTTTCGAACGTGAGGCCCGCTGCGCGCGCGCGGCGCGGCCCAGGTGCGCCTTCAGGTACTTCGACGGCAGCTCGTGGCCGACGAACGCGGCGATCATCTGCGCGCAGCCGACCAGCTTGTCGAGATCCACGCCCGTCGCGATGCCCATGGCGTGCAGCATGGCGACCACGTCCTCGGTGGCCAGGTTGCCCGACGCACCCGGCGCGTAGGGACAGCCGCCCAGGCCGCCCACCGCGGCGTCGATGGTCTCGACGCCCAGCTGCAGCCCCACGGTGCAGTTGGCCAGGGCGGTGCCGCGCGTGTCGTGGAAGTGCATGGCGATCTGCTGCTGTGGCACCTCGGCCAGGACCATCTCGAGCACCTGCTCCACCTGCACCGGGTTGGCCACGCCGATGGTGTCGCCCAGCGACACCTGGTAGACGCCCATCTGGCGCAGGATGCGCACCAGCTCGACGACCTTCCTGGCATCGACGTCGCCCTCGTAGGGACAGCCGTAGACCGTCGACACGTAGGCGCGCACGCGCGCGCCCGCCTTCTGCGCCGGCTCGATGACCTCCTCGAACGCGGCCAGGGTGTCGGCGATGCTCTTGTTGACGTTCTTCTTGTTGTGCGTCTCCGACGCCGACAGGAAGACCGCGATCTCCTTCATGCCCGCGGCCAGCGCCGCCTCCAGGCCCTTCTTGTTGGGCACCAGGCAGGAGAAGGCGACGCCGTCGGGCGAGTGGACCTGGCGCGCGACCTCGGAGGCGTCGGCGAGCTGCGGGATCCACCTGGGGTTCACGAACGAGGTGATCTCGATGTGCTTGAGCCCGGTCGCGGCCAGCGCCTCGATGAAGGCGACCTTGTCGGGCGTGGGCACCAGGCGCGCCTCGTTCTGCAGGCCGTCGCGCGGGCCCACCTCGTAGATGGTGGCACGTGCGGGCATGCGGGCGCGGAGGCTCACGCCGTGGTCATAGCAGACGGCTGACACCGTCTCAAGCTACCTGGCCGGATCATTGGAGTGCCTGGACGATGCGCACCACCACGTACACCGGCAGCGCAAGGGCCAGGACGAACACCAATGCTGCGCCAGCGACCACCAGCCAGTCGCGCCAGCTGGAGCGCGCCCGCTCGCTGCGGTCGAGGAACAGCTGCGCATTCTTGCTGTGGGCACGATGGAAGAAGTCGAAGAGATCGCCGACCACGGGCAGCGAGCCCACGCCGGCGTCGACGGCCAGGTTCATCAGCATGCGTGCGATGACCACGGGTGGCATGCGCCGCCGGATGGCCATGCCCACGACCACCAGCCCGGCCGCCGACGAGAGCAGGTCGCCCACGCCAGGCAAGAGCAGCCCGACCACCGGATCGAGCATCGCGGTGTCGAGCCAGCGCGCGATCGCCCGGGCGACCGCGACGTCTCGTGCAGAAGGTTCGGGAGGGGAAAAAATGCCGCTCACGGCCGGCGGGGGTCGGGGGGGACCTCCCCGCGCCGGCCGTGGCAGCGACGTATCCATGAATACGTAGATGACCCGTCCGAGGTTACGGAGTCATCCACAGCAGGGCGCCATCTACCTTGGTGCCTTGGCCTTCTCGGCCTTGTCCTCGGCCTCGGTGCGCTTGAGGCCCACCCGCTCGGCCAGCTCGTCGAACGCCGTGTTGACCTTGTTGAAGGTCTGGTCGAAGGTCGCGCTGACGCGCGCCCAGTCGGTCTGGCCGGCATTCTTGGCATTCTCGAGCGCCGTGGTGGCATCGAGTCGCATCTGGCGCAGGGTCGCGATCGCGTCGCGGGTCGCCTTGTCGGTGCGCGCCTTCGCCTTGGTCTCGAGCTGGGCGATCTCGTCGTCGAGCTTGGCCAGCTTCTCGTTGGAGCGGGCGATGAACTCGTCGCGCGCCGCACGCGCCTCGTCGGCGGCCTTGGCGGCCTGGTTGGCGGCCTCGTCGGTCTTGACCTCGGCCTTGTTGCGAGCCTCGATGGCCTTCTGTTCGGCCTGGCGGGCCTGGATCTCCGCCTTGTCAGCGGCTTCCTGGGCTTTCTCGGAAGCACGCTGGCGATCGTCGCCCGAACGGCAAGCACCCAGCGCGAGCGTCGCGGCGAGCAGCGTGCCGGTCGTGAGCCATTTCGAACGCAGCATGATGTCCTCCTGCCATCCGAGAAAGCACGCGACGTGCCGGAACCAGGCACGAGCTTTCGGTGGGTTTCGGCGTCTGCCCTGTGCGGCCGTGCCACATCGTGGCGGAGACGCACGCGCGCGCGTCAGCCCTGCTCCGGCGTCACCAGCGGCTCCCGCTTGGGCCAGGTGAAGCGGAAGGTGGCCCCACGCCCGGGAGTGGAATCCACCCACGAATGCCCACCTCGCGCCTCGACGACCTTGCGCACCACCGCCAGGCCGATGCCGGTCGACTCGCAGCGATCGCGCGGCTGCAGGGTCTGGAAGATGCCCCACACGCGCTCGTGGAACTGCGGCTCGATGCCCGGCCCGTCGTCGCGCACCGAGAAGCGCCAGAACAGGCCGTCGTCGCTGTAGCGGACGTCGATCTGCGGGTCGGGCTTGCTGGCGTACTTGAGCGCGTTGCCGATGAGGTTCATGAACACCTGGGTCAGCGGCGCGCGCTCGGTCATGATCGTGGGCATGCCAGGCGCGATGCGGATGCGCGCGGCGGCGGGCGGATCGAGCAGTCCGACCACCTCGATGAGCAGGGCGGCGACGTCGACGCGCTCCAGGGTGCTGCCGACCCGACCGGCGCGCGCGTAGCGCAGCATGCCCTCGATCAGGCTCTCCAGGCGGATGACCCGGCCCTGCATGAGGCTGAGCTGGAGGCGCGCGTTCTCGGGCAGGTCGGTGCCCAGGTCTTCCTCGAGCCAGTGGGCCAGGCTGGCGATGCCGCGCAGGGGCGCCTTCAGATCGTGGCTCGCGGCGTAGGCGAACTGGTCCAGCTCGCGGCTGACCCGCTCGGCGTCGCGCTGGCGCACCTCGGCGATGTCACGCGCGCGCGCCTCGGCCCGGGTCAGCCGGTAGAGCACGAAGCTGATGGCCAGGCCGATGAGCCCGAGCAACCCGGGCAGCGAGCGTTCGAACGGGCTGACGAAGCCGGGGCGCGAGCTGAAGTACAGCCGCCAGCGGCGCCCGCCCAGGTCGATCTTGCGATCGGTGTGCAGCTCGCCCCCGGTCGAGCCGCCCGCGGCGCGCACCTGCCTGGCCGAGTCGTGCAGGAGCGTGACCGGATCGGCGGTGTCGGCGTCGTAGAGGCGGTAGGTGACCATGGGCGCCGCCTCGCTGGCCACGCTGGCGAACAGATCGGCGGCGCGGAAGGGCGCGTAGATGAACCCGCGCAGGAGCGCGCGCCGCTCGGCCTCGCTGCTCGGCTCGGCCACGCCGGCGTAGATGGGCACGTAGAGCACGAAGCCAGCGGCCTCGCGCCCGGGCGTGCCGGGCGTGCCGGGCGTGCCGGGCGTGCCGCCGACCAGCATGACCTTGCCCGACAGCATCGACTGTCCGCTGTCACGCGCGCGCACCATGGCGGCGCGGCGGATCGGCTCGGAGAACATGTCGAAGCCGAGCGCGCGCCGGTTGCTGGCGTCGAGGGGCTCGATGTAGAGGATCATCGACTGCGGCGTGCGATCGCCGGGCGGCCAGGCGTGGAAATCGGTCACACCCTCGACGCGCGCGCGCAGGGCCAGCTCCTCGCGGCGTGCGGGCGTGATCACGGGCGCGAAGCCGACGCCCTGCACGCCGGCCAGACGCTTGCCCAGGCCCAGGCTGGCGGCGTAGCGGGCGAACTGATCGCGGGTCACCTCACCATCGGCGACGAAGAGCGCGCGCGTCGACAGCAGGATGCCCTCGACGCCCTGCAGGCGTCGCTCGATGCGGTTGACCGTGTCGTCGACGGCGAGATCGAAGCGCTTGCGCACGCGCTCGTCGACCGCGGCATTGACGAGGATGGTGATGATGAGGGAGAGCAGGAGCGAGCCGCCCAGGACCACCGCCGGAGTGGCTCGGCCCGGACGGGTCATGATCCGTCGCTGGATCCGGGCACCGCGGGCAAGCACAGGCAGAAGCGTGCGCCGCCGCCGTCGCGGTTCTCGGCGTGGATGGATCCACCATGAGCCGCGGCGATGCCCTGCACGATCGACAGGCCCAGGCCGGCGCCGGCGCGCCGTTGCCGGTTGGCCTGCCAGTAGTGATCGAAGATGTGCGGCAGCGCGTCCTCGGGGATGCCCGGACCCTTGTCGGCCACCCACATGCGCAGGTTCTTGCCGTCGCGCTCGAGCGACAGCTCGACGTCACCCTTGCCGCGCGCGTAGCGCAGCGCGTTGCCGATGAGGTTGCCGATGGCCTGCAGGACGCGGTCGCGATCGCCGACGATCTTGGCGTCGGTCAGGTCGGCCGTGACGTTGACGCGGATGCCCATCTCGGCGTCGCGCGCCAGCACCTCGTGCTCGCGCGCCGCCTGCTCGAGCAGCGCACGCGCGGCCACCGGGCGGGCATCGATGGACAGCTTGCCCGCCTCGATGCGACTGACGTCGAGCAGGTCGCGGATGAGCCGGTCGGCGCGCCCGACCGCGCGCCGGATCGCGGTCACGTAGCGTACGCGCGTGGGGCCCTCCAGCTCGGGATCGGCGAGCTCGTCGATGGCGACGCTGACCGCGTTGAGCGGGTTGCGCAGGTCGTGCGAGACGATGGCGAGGATCTCCTCGCGCGCGTGCGCGGCGCGCTCGAGCTCGCCCTGCGCGCGGCGCTCGGCGGTGAGATCCTCGAGGGTCATGACCGCGGCGACGACGCGGTTGCCGGAGTCGTGGACCGGCTGCGCGCTGGCGCGCACGATGACGCGCTTGCCATCGGGGCGCTCGATGATCATCTCCTCGGCGGCGATGGTGTCGCCCTTGGCGACCGCGCGCGCCAGCGGCCAGTCGTCCGGACCGTAAGGCGTGCCGTCGGCGTGGAAGGCCTGGTAGCGGCTGAGCTGCGAGAGCGCGTCCTGGCGCACCGCGGCCTGGCCGAGCAGCTCGTCGACCTGAGCGTTGGAGATGAGCAGCTGGCCGCTGGGCACCTCGGCGACCATGACCGCGGCGGGCATCTGGCGCAGCACCGCGGCGAACAGCTGGCGCTCCGAGGCCAGCTCGTGCAGCGCCTCGTGCGCGCGTGCCTCGGCGCGGCCCACGCGCATGGCGTAGCGCAGCCGACGGGCCAGGCGCGCGGGCGACAGGTCGGCCTTGGGCAGGTAGTCCGAGGCTCCCGCGGCCACCAGCTGCGCCGCGGTCTCGTCGTCCTGGCCGGTGACGACCAGGATGGGCGTGCTGATGCCCGACTCGCGCAGGCGCCGGATGAGCGACAGGCCGTCCTCGCCGGGCATGGACTGGTCGAGGACGACGCAGTCGTAGTCACGCTCGAGCAGGCGCTCCATGACCGCGGCCGAGCCGGTCTCCTCGTCGACGTCGGCGCGTAGCCCGGCGGCCGCGAGGGCGCGACGGATGGCCATACGATCCACTTCGTCGTCGTCCACGACCAACAGCTGCAGGGTCTCGTCGACCATGATCATTCCTCGCCGCGCTTTTGCAGCTTCCATACCATGCGCCAGTCACCGAGTTTGCACGCATCTCTCGTGCGGGATTGTCACAGCGAGCGCATGCGCGCGAGCGCGTGGACGGATCCGGCAGACAAAGGCGAGCAATCTCCGACAGGCACGCCCGCGCGAGCTTCTGCCGCGATCCGGCACGACGTCTGCACAAGAAGGCTCGCAAGGGTTGGAGACAGGAGCCGAGCATGACGCTCGTCTGGATGCTGATCGTGGGACTCGTGGTGGGTGCACTGGCACGTTTGCTGATCCCTGGTCGGCAGCCGGGCGGAATGCTCATGACGATGTTGCTGGGTGTCGCGGGTTCGTTCGTGGCCGGATACATCGGCCGGGGCATGGGACTCTATGACGTGCCCGGGCAGGGACCCAGTATCTTTGCCAGTCTGCTCGGTGCGCTCGCGCTGCTGCTGGTGTATCGCACCGTGCGTGCTCGCTGATCACTCGCGCTGCTCGTGCGTCCTTGCCACATCGTGCGCGGCCGACCCGCGCTGCCCGCCCCCAGCGCGCCACGAAGCCCGCGAAATCCGAACCGAAGTTGGTGGCACGCCCACTGCACTATTCCCCGGCATGGGTAACAAGAACGAAGAGCTCAAGAGTCGTGTCGAACAGAAGAAGCACGAGCTGATGGCGCGTCTGGCCGAGTTGAAGGCGGATAGCCGCGCGGAGGCGCGTGAACAGCAGTCGAAGATCAAGCTTCGGCTCGATCAGCTGGAGGACTACGTCAAGGAAGGCTGGGACAAGGCGCAGGTGAAGATCAACGAGTGGTTGAACAGCAAGAACAACTAGCGGCCGACAGGCCGAGCCTCGGTTTCCCGAAAGACTAGTTCGTGACAATCAGTCGAGCACAACCGGGCGGCGATGCACTCGGCGCCCGGTTGGCTCGGCGAACGCCGCCGCAGCAGCAGCTCACTTCGCCACGAGCCGGCACCGGCTGCTCGATGGTCACGGTCACGTGTAAGTGACGGCGGTCGGGGACGTCGCACCTGCAATGCACAGAAAAGGAGAAGCGTCATGTTCCGCGTCGCCATTGCACTACTCATCGTTGCCATCATTGCCGCCATCTTCGGGTTCGGCGGCATCGCCGCCACATCGGCCGGCTTTGCCAAGATCATCTTCGTCGTCGCGATCATTCTCGCCGTGGTCTCGTTCCTGGTGGGCGGCCGCGGCGGCGGCGTGATTCCCGGCCTCATCGTCGGCGGCGTGCTCCTGGCCGCGGCGGGTACCGCCCGCGCCGACGTCTACGTCGAGAACGGCACCACCCAGACCTACGTCCGACAGGGCGTCATCATCGGCGGCGGCGTGGGCGTCGGACACATCGCCTGTGACGGTGCCGACTGCAGCGGCGTGAACGAAGCTGGTGGAATCAACCTGCAACTCGGAGGCATGATTGCTCCTGACATGGGTCTGCTCGTCGACGCCTGGGGCATGTCGCACCGCGATGGCGATCACGCCACCTTCACGCATGCCATCCTGACGGGTGCCATTCGCTACTGGCTGGTTCCGCGCCTGTGGCTGAGTGGTGGCGTGGGCGTGGCCGAGGCAAGCTGGCATTATTCCAGCGACGTGGTGGATTTCCAGAGCCGTTCGGACACTGTCCCGGCGGTGATGGGCGCCATTGGCCTGGAGCTCCTGTCGAGCCCGGCCTTCGCCATGAACCTCGAGCTGCGTGCCGGCTCGGGTTTCTTCGAGAACGATACCCGCGTTCGCAACGTCTCTCTCGGCCTGGGCGTCGACTGGTACTAGGAAGATAGCCATTCTCCCATGACCGATCGCGCGCTCAACATTGTCCTGGTCGACGACGACGACGTCGACGTGATGAACGTTCAGCGCGCCTTCGCCAAGAGCAAGATCAGCCATCCCATCTGGGTCGCCCAGGACGGCATCTCGGCGCTCGCACTCCTGCGCAGCGGCGAGGTGCCGGCCACGCGTCGGCTCGTCCTGCTCGATCTGAACATGCCGCGCATGAACGGCATCGAGTTCCTGCGCGAGCTGCGCGCGGACAAGCGCCTGCGCATGACCCCGGTGGTCGTGCTGACCACGTCCAACGACGACCGCGACAAGGTCGAGGCCTACAACCTCAACGTGGCCGGCTATGTGCTCAAGCCGGTGACCTTCATGGCCTTCGTCGATCTGATGGCCGCGCTCGACACCTACTGGTCGATCGTCGAGCTTCCGCCCTGCCCCGCGGCCTGATCCCGGCTACGCGTCCTTGATGTCGAGGCTCTCGAGCCGGCGGTACAGCGTGCGCCGGTCGAGACCCAGGACCTTGGCCGCCTGCGTCTTGTTGCCGTTGCACGCGCCCAGGACGCGACGGATGTAGCGCCGCTCCATCTCGTCGAGGGTCAGCATCTCCTCGGGGTCCTCGCCACTGATGACCAGACGTGCGCTCTGGTGATCGCGGATCTTGTCGGGCAGATCGTCGACGCCGATCTCCGACAGGCGCGTCAGTGCGACCGCGCGCTCCATGCAGTTCTCCAGCTCGCGCACGTTGCCGGGCCAGTCGTAGTCGATGAGCTTCTTGGCCGCGGGCGCCGAGATGCCGACCACCGACTTGCCATTGCGCTCGGCGTGGCGGGAGAGAAAGTACTGCGCGAGCACGAGCACGTCGCCCTGGCGCGAGCGCAGGGGCGGCACCTCGATGTGGACCACGTTGATGCGGTAGAAGAGGTCGGAGCGAAAGCGATTCTCTTCCACCTCCGACTCGAGGTCGCGGTTGGTCGCGGTGACCAGACGCGCGTCGAAGGCGATCTCGTCGTCGCCGCCGACCGGGCGCACCTTGCGCTCCTGCAGCACGCGCAAGAGCTTGACCTGCATCTCCATCGGCATCTCGCCGATCTCGTCCAGGAAGAGCGTACCGCCCGAGGCCTGCACGAACAGACCGGGCCGCGCGCGCTTGGCGTCGGTGAAGGCACCGCGCACGTGACCGAAGAGCTCGCTCTCGAGCAGGGTCGCCGGCATGGCCGCACAGTTGACCGCGACGAAGGGCGCGGCCGCGCGCGGGCTACGATCGTGGACCGCGCGCGCGACCAGCTCCTTGCCGGTGCCGCTCTCGCCGGTGACCAGCACGGTCGCGTCGGAGTCGGAGACCTGCTCGATGAGCTCGATCACGCGCCGGATGGCCGCCGAGTCGCCGACCATGCCAGGCAGCCGCTTGGCGCCCGCGGCCTGCTCGCGCAGGCGCTTGACCTCGCCGATGAGGCGGCGGTGCTGCACCGCGCGCCCGAGCGCGATCGACAGCGCGTCGGCCGAGATGGGCTTCTCGATGAAATCGTAGGCGCCGGCACGGATGGCCGAGACCGCGACCTCCATGTTGCCGTGCCCGGTGACCACGATCACCGGCACGTCGGGTCGGCTCTCGGCCAGGCGCTGGCACAGCTCGAGGCCGGTCATGCCGCCCAGCTGCACGTCGGCGACGACGACATCGATGTCGCGCTGCGCCAAGAGATCGAGCGCCGCCTGCGCGCTCGGCGCCGCGGTGGGAGAATGGCCGCGCCGCTCCAGCGCATCGACCAGAATGCCACGGGTATCCTCATCGTCGTCGACGATGAGCACGCTACCCCCTGCCCCTCCGTTCGTCTGAACACTCACGGGGGGCAGTCTATCCCATCTCAAGGTCGCTGCGACCACTCGCAATCGCTACCAGGTCACGTCGGACCGCTGCTTCTGGCTGGTACCCGGGGCCGGACTCGAACCGGCACGAGCTTTCGCTCACAAGATTTTAAGTCTCGTGTGGCTACCATTTCACCACCCGGGCGCTGTCGTCGCTCTCGTAGCCTTCGCCGTTTCTGCCACGACGTCTCGGCTCAAGGCTATGACAATTCAGCGCTCGCGGGCGTCCACTCTCAGCAGCACTTGCGGACGGTATCGAGCATGAGCTCCAGGGCCACCGGCTTCTTCATGATGAAGACGCCGCTCGGCGCGCGCGCCGGTTCGGAGGTGGTCACGACCACGTTGACGCCGGCCAGGGCGGGATCCTTCTTCATTTCCCGGTAGACCGCGTTGCCGTCCAGGACGGGCATGAGCAGATCCAGGATGACCAGGCAGGGCTTGACCGGCATCGAGCGCAGCGTGGCGAGCGCCTCGACTCCGTTGCGGGCCACCGCGACGGAATAGCCCTCGTGCTCGAACACGACCCTGAGGATCTCGCACAGCGCGTCCTCGTCGTCGACCACGACCACGGTCTTGCCGGGCTGCAATGGCTTCACAACTCGACTCGATTCTGCGGCGCCTTGCCGGCTGCTGCGGGTGTACGGGGCAACTGCACGCGCATGGTGGTGCCGTCGTCCTGGTTGGAGACCACCTCGAGCGTGCCGCCGTGTGCGGCCACGATCTGCCGGCTGATGAACAGCCCGAGGCCGAGCCCCTGGGTCTTCTGCTGCTTGTTGCGGCCACGGAACGGCTCGAAGATGACGGGCAGGATGTCGGGGGCCACGGCGCCGGCGTTGTGCACGAATGCGACCACGCTGGTGGCGTCGCTGCCGTCGGTGCCGATGCTGACCTGACAGCCCGAGCTGCCATGCGCGATGGCATTGCCGACCAGGTTGGAGAACACCTGCAGCAAGCGATCGTAGTCCCACTCGCCCACCGTGTCGCCGCTGGTGGTGAGGCCGATGGAGCACTCTGGATTGGCGGCTTCCAGCTCGTCCTTCACCTTGTAGCAGAGGTCGGCGAGGTCGAGCCGCGTGTGGTTGAGGACCAGCCCGCCGCCCACCCGGATGCGCGTGAAGTCGAGCAGCTGGTCGATCATGCGCGCCATGCGCTCGGCGCTGCTGACGATGCGCGAGGCCACGATCTTGGTCGACCCGTCGACGGTGGGCATGCGCGCCAGGTAGTTCGCGCCCATGCTGATGGCGCCCAGGGGGTTGCGCAGGTCGTGCCCGAGCATGCCGGCGAACATCTGGTTATAGCGCACGCTGCGCTCGGCCTCCTGGCGCAGGAGCTTCTCGCGCTCGAGCGCCTCGCGCAGCGCGCCCTCGAGCTGCTTGCGCTGCTCGATCTCGCTCTCCAGCGAGCGCGCCCGCTGCTGCAGCTGGCTGATCTCGCGCAGGCGCGCGTCGGCGCCATCGAGCCCGACGTAGCGCTCGGTGGGAATCACATGCGTGTGCGCGCGGCACACGTCGTCGAAGCCGGAGCCGTCGCCCGAGTGGTAGAAGTTACCCATCACGTAGGCACACAGGAGCGAGAAGGAGTGGATGGTGGCCAGCTGGTTCCACGCGCCCTCGAGCGCGATGGCGGCCGGCTTGCACCCCTCGCGCCACAGCAGGTCGACCATCTCGCCGTAGGCACGCACGCGTGCGCGCTCGCGTCCGAGGCGGGCCTGCTCGATGACGCCACCGACCAGCTCCTTGAACAGCTCCCAGTCGGGCATGTCGTCGACCATGAACTTCGCCAGCGTCTCCGCGGCGTCGAGCATGACCAGCTGGCCGCTGGCGAGCGGGCGCTCCAGGTCACAGCCCTGCAGCTTGAGGCGCTGCGTGAAGGCCTTGCGGTGGACCAAGGTGGCGATGACGACGACCGGCTCGCCTGCCATCAGTCCGGCGGCGAGGAAGTGCGCGACGTGGTCGCAGAGAAAGCCGTCGTCCTCGTAGAACTGGACGATGTGGGTGTGCTCCGCCGGCTGGCCGAGGAGCTCGCTCAGCTGCGGCTGCCCGTCGAGTCACGCCCGTCCGACGAGAAGACCGCAGGAAGGCGCGCAAGGGATGATCTTTGTGCGGGCCAGGATCGAAGCGGCCGCTAGAATTGCTGTCGCCACGAGGCA
>OBEQ012753947.1_pt1 | contig 15904 bp, 14 predicted proteins | sample 1670901 | NCBI WGS metagenome assembly OBEQ01 (sample SAMEA104232315, study PRJEB22302) | groundwater metagenome | biome: forest; feature: aquifer; material: groundwater | place: USA | collected 2011-08-07 | depth 5.4 m | reverse complement strand
CGGCAGCGATTGCCCTGCCGTTTGACCCCGCCGCCCCGCCCTCATCTTCTACCGTAACATTGTCGCTACCATGGCGGCTCCACTCGCAGGCCACGTGCCTCCAGATGGGTTGGTTGGTGGTGATGAGGCCGCCGGGATGCGGGCCCAAAAAGCGGGGCTTGCCTTTGAGGCGTTCGGCCCAGGCCAGGATGTGGCGGATGTGATCGTCGTCGAGGCGGCGGGATTTGGTTTCGAAGCTGTCGAGCACGGTGGTGGCCTGTTCGTCCGAGTAGCCGAACACCTTGGCGGTTTCGCGGAAGGCGGCGCGGCTGCGGAAGGTGTTGGTGGTGCAGGTGATGGCCACATTGTCGCGCCCGAAGCGTTTGACCATCCATTCCAGGGCCTGTTCCCGCTCATCCCAGCCAAAGTCGAGATCGGCATCGGGGGGTGCAGCCCGGTCTTCATTGAGAAAGCGCTGGAAATAGAGGTTGAGGGCGATGGGATCGAGGTTGCACACGTCCAGGTTGTAGAAGGTGATGGAGTTGGCTCCGCTGCCGCGCAGGATGGTGCAGTCGCGCCCGCGGCGGTATTTGCTGCCGAGGGTATTGCCGGCCCAGTCGCGCACCTCCTTGACCATGAGGAAGTAGGACGAGTAACCCAGCTTCTTGATCACATGGAGTTCCGTCTCCTGGATTTTGCGCGCAGCCTCGAACTGGGGAGTGCCCCCGTACTTGCGGTGCAAGCCTTCCAGCGCCACCCGGGACAGCCAGGTATCCGGCGTGTAACCCTTGGGCACCTTGATCTCGGGCATGATCCATTTGCCCAGCTCCAGTTTGGCCTCGCAATCCGCGGCGATGCGGGCGGTGTTCTCCAGGGCGTCGGGCCGATCGTGGAACAGCTCCGCCATCTGATCCTCCGAACGCATCCAGGCCCCTTCGGGCGCGGTCTCGCCGGGCTTGAGGCGGGAGAGGGTGGAGTTGAGATCGATGGCGCGCAGGATGCGGTGCACCTCATGGTCGGCCTTGACCAGGAAGCGGCAATCCCCGGAGGCGGCGACCGGCAGTTTCCAGGCCTCGCACAGGGCCTCGACGGCCTTGCCCCGCTCGCGGGTTTCCGCGGAGTGGCGTTGCAGCTCCCCGTAGAGGCGCAGGCGGTTGGGGCCCTCGTGCAGGGTCTTGAGATGGCGCGGGAAGGCCGTGAGCAGGTACAGATCCGGCCACTCCTGGGCGAAGGTATGCGCGAACGCGAACCCGGCCGCGTCCTTCTGGCGCCGCGTGATGATCTCGCAGAGGTCCCCGTAGCCCTTGGCGTTGCGGGCCAGTAACACCACGGTTTCCCCCGGGCGCGAGGCTTCGTTGAGCTCCACGCCCAGGATGGGGCGGATATCGTGCGCGCGGCATTCGTTGTGGAACAGGATGAGGCCGCTCATGCGGTTGCTGTCCGTGAGCGCCAGGGACTTCATTCCGAGCGCCTTGGCGCGCGCGACGAGGTCCTTGATGGCGGGCACTCCGGACAGGAGCGAGTATTCGGAATGGACGTGGAGGTGGGCAAAGGGGTTCGGATTCATACTGCACAAATGTACAGCATTTATCCGCCGCGTTTCCACAAAATCGTATGCCAAATTCGGCGCGGAATCAAGACCTTTTGAGGTTCTGGAGGCTACTGCCGCACAGAACGTGCGCTCGCGAGCGGTGTCGACGGCTACTAAATGGGCGCTGACGAACCGCCAGCGGAATACGTTCCGGACAGGGAGGCGTCTCCGGGACCCAAAGGCCTAGACTGTGGGGAAACCAAACGGGGGGAAATATGCGGAACATCGGCATCATTTGCATCCCGGTTTTGCAGGCCTATGGCTTCGGCCTGGATATATCGGGAAAGGTGGAATCGCAACTTGGATCACATAACTGCATCGGCGCCGGACCCGGTTTCCGGCGGGTCCCATGGGGTCCGCGTCCTCACCATATGGTCGGAAGCTGCGGGAGGAAATGAATCGGAAAGGACAGGCACGCTGCTGAAAACCGGGTCCGGTGCCCTATTGAAAACCCCGGCCGGCGTGCTGTTCTTCGCCACGCGGCCTCCCCTGGGGCAAAATGGGATGGATGCCCTGGGAGCACTCCAGTGGCAGCCTCCCGGCGGCTGGGGTTGGGATTACCGGCCCGGGAAGAACAATGACGGCGGCGCCTACTTCACCCCCATCGGCGCCTCGGGCCTCAACAGGAACAAATGCATAACGGCGGCATCCACGATGAGTACCGGAACATCTCCATCGAATCCTTGCCCAAATCCGATTCATTTTTCATCACCCGATGAAGCTCCGTAATTACCTACACTTTTCCAATGTGCTACGCCTATAAGCCCGTACGCGGCGAAGACGGGACCATCTATAAGGTCCCGCTCAAGGAGTTCCGCCTGCTGGAACTGGAAGGCCGCATCAAACCCAGCCCGGACGGCTACCACTACGCGCGCGCCACGGTGGGCGTGATCCTGAAGCAGGATGAAACGCTTAAGGTGCTCCCCATGCGCTGGGATTTCCTTTCCCGCGATTATCTCTCCAACTATCCCGGGATGGACCTGGCCGAAGTCCTCAAGAAAAAGGATTCGCGCAAAGAGAATCCGGACACGGGAAAACCCTGGGGCTTCGAAGCCTACAACGCGCGGGTGGAAACCTTGCGGACGCGCTTCAGCTTCAAGTCCTCCTGGAAGGAAGGCAAGCGCTGCATCATCCCCGCGAGCGCGTTCAAGGAACGCCCCAACATGGACGATGCGCCGCTCAAGTCCAAGGGCCGCGAGTATGAGATCACTTTGGACCAGCCCTATTTCCTGGGCGCCATCTGGGACAAGTGGGAACGTCGCGGCGAAGAGCTCTACTCCTGCTCCGTCATCACCATGGACTCGGCGGGGCTGAAGAAGATCACGGACATCTGGCATGAGCGGCATCCGTTCCTCCTGACCCAAGATCAAGCGGATGCATGGCTGGATCCGTCGACCACGCCGGCCGAGGCGTTCAAGATGATCCGGCAGTTGGGCGATGCGCATATGGACGTCATGGAGATAAACAAGAAACCGCAGATTTCATTGTTCGAGGGGTTGGAGGAATGATAAACCTTGGCAACCGGGGTTTTATCCAGGAAAAGCCCCATTAAACCACCTACTTTTTAGGTGTTATCACCTATAATATAGGTGTATATTCCAAGTATGCTTTCCATCCTATTCAATTCCGCGCTGCGCGAAAAAATCCTTTACTATCTGGTGGAAACCGGGGAAGCTTATAGTTCCGAGCTTGCCGAAAACTTCAAAGTGAGCCTTTTCCCTGTGCAAAACCAGTTGCAGCGCCTGGAAGGTGCCGGGATCCTGGTCAGCAGAAGTATTGGTAAAACCAGGATGTACACCTTCAACCCCAGGTATTTCCTGCTTAAGGAATTGACCGCGTTGCTGAAACGGAGTTTCGCTGAATTGCCCGACGACGAAGCCAAAACATACTATCGACCCCGAAAACGGCCGAGGCGCCAGGGTAAGCCGCTAAGAAAAGAAAAATGAGCCTACAGGAATTGGCTCAATTTAAGTACCAAGGATTAAAAAAGGAAGCCATCGAAGTCGGGCTTTCGGGTGGAGCATGCGTTTCGATTTATACGGACAACGCATATCAATCGGGTGATTTGGATTTCATCCGCCAAGGATCGGAAAGCTTCGAAAGGGTTTCGGCGGTCATGATCGCAATGGGATTCAAAAACCATGGCAGGCATTTCACCCATCCGGATAGCGAATTCTTTGTCGAGTTCCCTCGGCCACCGCTTACGGTGGGCGAAGGCGGAAAGGATGTCCGAAAAACATCTCCTCTTCAAGGCAGCGCTCACCAAGAAGAAAAAGCCGAAATGATGAAGAACCGATCCTACCGTGTGCCGCCCCCGCCAATGCAGGCGGGATTCGCGAAATGATCGGTAAAGGAATCCCCCGCACCGTTTGGGCCCTCGGATTCGTGAGCCTGTGCATGGACGTATCTTCGGAAATGGTCCACAGCCTCCTGCCCCTCTTCCTGGTCACGATGCTGGCGACTTCGGTTGCGCGGGTGGGCTTCATCGAGGGCATCGCCGAAGGCACGGCCCAGATCGTGAAGATCTTCTCGGGCGCGCTGAGCGATCGCTTTCGCAGCCGCAAGGTCCCGGCCCTGTTGGGCTATGCGCTGGGAGCCGCGACCAAACCGTTCTTCGCCCTGGCCATGACAGCCAATGCCGTCTTCGCCGCCCGCGTCCTCGACCGCGTGGGAAAAGGAATACGCGGGGCCCCCCGGGACGCCCTGATCGCGGATGTGACGGCGCCGGAAATACGCGGGGCGGCTTATGGTCTGCGCCAATCCCTGGACACCCTGGGTGCCCTATTGGGGCCGGTGCTGGCGTTGTTCCTGATGAAGGCCACCCAAGGGAATTACCGCATGGTGTTCTGGCTCGCCACGGCCCCGGGATTCCTGGCGGTGGTGATATTGGCGGCCGGGGTCAAAGAGCCGGTTCATGGCCGCGGAGAGAATCCGCCCAAAAGCCGGGACAAGAATCCCATCCGCTTTCGGGAGGTGCGAAACCTGGCGCCGGCCTTCTGGCTGGTGACCGGATTGGGCGCCCTCCTTTCCCTGGCGCGCTTCAGCGAGGCGTTCCTGTTGCTGCGCGGGCAATCCGCGGGCATGGGAGTGGCGGAAGCGCCCCTGGTCATGGTCGTCATGAACGTGGTCTACGTCCTGACCGCGTATCCTGCCGGTTACCTATCGGATCGGATGGGCCGGCGGGGATTGCTGGCAACCGGCATCGCCATCCTGGCGGTATCCGACATGTCGCTGGCCGCGGCCCAGGGACCCACGATGGTGCTCGCGGGAACGGCGCTATGGGGATTGCAGATGGGCCTGACCCAGGGGATCCTATCCGCCTTCGTGGCGGACGCGGCCCCGCCCGCCTTACGGGGCACGGCTTTCGGACTTTTCAACCTGGCCGGCGGCATCGCCACCCTTGCGGCCAGCGTGATCGCGGGATTGATCTGGGACGGGATCGGGGCGCCGGCCACCTTCCTCACGGGAGCGGGCTTCGCGTGCGCGGCGCTTTTGCTATACGGAATTCTGGCCCGACGGGTGTTGCTTCCCGGCTCCCTCGGGGATTGAAGGTAAACTGCAAGGAAAGGGAGGAAGCCATGAAAACCGAATCCAACACCATCCTCATCACCGGAGGCGCCTCCGGCATCGGCTACGCCTTGGCGGAACGCTTCCTGGACGCCGGCAATACCGTTCTCATCTGCGGTCGCCGGGAGGACAAACTCAAAGAGGCGAAAGCGAAGCGGCCGGAACTGCATGTCCGGGTCGCGGACGTCGGCACCCCGGAAGGCCGCGAGGACTTATGCGCATGGGCCACGCGCGAGTTCCCGGCCGTCAATGTTTTGATCAACAATGCCGGCATCCAGAAGTACCCGGACTTGAAAAAAAAACCGGAGTGGGAATCCCTGCGTGAGGAGTTGGCCATCAACCTCGACGCGCCCATCCACTTGTCCACCTTGTTCATCCCGCATTTCCTGCAGCGGAAAGAAGCGACCATCATAAACGTCACCTCCGGGCTTTCCTTCATCCCGCTGGCCAATGTGCCGGTGTATTCCGCCACTAAGGCCGCTTTGCATTCCTTCACCCTGTCCCTGCGCCATCAGTTGGCCAAGACCCCGGTTTCCGTGGTGGAAATCATCCCGCCCGCGGTGGACACGGATCTGGGCGGTGTGGGACTGCACACCTTCGGCGCGAACCTCAAGGCCTTTACCGATTCCATCTGGGAACAATTGCAGGGCGGCGGCACCGAGGCGGCCTTCGGTTTCGCGGCCGAGTCCAGGCGGATAGGGCGGGAGCAGTTGGACGCGATCTTCGCGCGGATGAATCAGCCGCGCTAGGACCGTTTACCTCCCATGATCCGCATCGAAGAGAAAACCGTATTCAATGTCCCCATCGAAGTCCTGTTCGACGCGGAGCGGAACATCTCCCTGCATTCGGCCACGCAAGGGTACCGCGGCGAACGCGCCATCGCAGGCGTAACCTCCGGACTGATCGAGCAGGGGCAAGAGGTCGAATGGGAAGCCGTGCACTTCGGCATCAAGCAACGCCTGCGCGTCCGGATTACGCATATGGAGAAGCCCGAATGGTTTCGGGACGAAATGGTGAGCGGGGCGTTCAAAACCATGTCGCATGAGCACCGTTTCAGCAGCCTGGACGCAGGTCGAACCGAGAAGACCGATGTCATGCGGATCGAAGCGCCCTTGGGGATCCTCGGACGAGCGGCCGAAGTGGTTTTTCTCGGCGCCTATATGCGGCGGTTCCTGCGGAAGAAAAATACCGATCTGAAAACCATGTTGGAGTCATCCGGCGGAACCGACCCGATTCCGTAACGGCTGGAGCCTCATGCACGGCACCATTTTTAATGGTGAGGGGATTTTTTTCCGCCGAATTCGCAGGTCCAGGTAAAAAAACCGATTGGAATTCCCAATCCCCGGTTAGATTCAATTTGCGCCGCGTCCCAAAACCCGACCTACCGGAGAATTGATGAAACCCAGCATCCGCCCAGCCCATGCTTCAAGCCCAATCGCCAACGCCAAATCCCAAGGAATCAAACTCGGAATGGCCTTATTGCTCGCCTTGGCCGCGGACCGGGCAAATGCGGGAGAGATTTGGATTCCCGCCACGACCGCCGGAACCACCGTCGAATTCGTAACCCTGGATTACCGTCCGGACGTCTCGGCTCTCTCGAGCGGCATGTTCGATACCCGGATAGAGATCGGACTCCATAACGACACCAATACGTATACGCTTACATATTGGTCGGGGAGTGAGAGTGCCGCCCGGAACCTGGCCACTTTCGAATCCTTGAATCAGGCGCGGGAGAGTTCGACCCCGGTCAACATCCTGGTCGAGGGGGATTCCCGGGAAGTCCATGCGATCCGGATCGGTGCGACGGGACATCCGTTAGCGGTGCGAAGGGTGAAAGGCGCGGCGGCGGGCTTTCCCGCGTCCGGCGGGGATGCGATCCGGTTCGATGCGTTGGGCAGGAACCTGGCGAAACCCAAGGCGATGTCCAAACCGCGTACCACATCCGTAACCGGCAGGTGACCCTGGATAAATTGCCCACCGCCACGCGGCGTTGGGCCTATTGCCCGCGTTGATTATGTTCTGCTGATTGCGGCGTACCGCTATCAGGACTTTGATTAGGTTCTGCTGATGGCGCCCAAAACCGCGTAAGCCACTTCTTCCCCGCCGATGTCCGAATGGCCCTTCACGAATTCGTCCGCCAGCAGGTTGTGGATCTTGCCCGCCGCGAATTCATAGGGTTTGCCCACCGCCAACAGCTTCCCGTTCACGGCTTCCGGGGTCATCTGCGCGCCGTTGCGGCCCATGCCGCCGTACTTGTCGTTCTTGTCGCCGATGCCGGCGGCAACCTGCCCGCCCAGCAGGGAGGCCAGGGGATAGGCCAGTCCCACCGCCTTGTCGTTGACCGTGCAGGTGGCGATGATGGGGCCCTTGACCTGTTTGTCGGTCAGCACGTTGCGGAAAGCCCCCGGGTGGACGCCATCCCACTTGTCGGAGAAGCCGTAGTGGGAAAATGCGGCCTGCAGCAGGGACAGGGTTTCGATGGGCACGGCCTGGGGCTGGGTCGCATTCTTGTCCAGGGACGAGACCGCCGATGTGAGGAGGCGTCCGCCGAAGCTGTGGCCGGCGAAGTGGATTTTGAGCGGAGCGTGCAGGCCTTTGATGTCGCGGATGATGGGAGCCAGCCCCCTGGTGCCGACATCGCCCGCGCGGGATTTCATCTGATAATAGGTCGTGAGGTTGAGAAGGTTCATGGCCGCGGATTTGATGCCCGCGAAAAAGGAACCGATCCCGGCCGCGCCGCCATGGCCCATCCCGGGTCCGCCCATGCCCGGTCCGCCCGCGGGTCCGCTTCCGCCGCCCAGACCCGCAGCGCCATGGGACTGCGCGCCGCCCAGCATCAAAGGAACGGGTTTGGCCAGACGGTTCATCATCTCTTCCCCATCCAGTTTGTAGAACTCGACTGATGCGTCTTCCGTGTCTCCCTTGGCCGATGACGCGCCGTGCGTGACCGCGGAGCGGATCAGTTCGGCGAATTCCTTGCTTGCCGCGGGGCTGCTCTCCAGCTTGGGAACCAGGGCCTTGGCCTTGTCGAGTGCGGCATCCGCGCCTTGGCCGCCGAAGAATCCCTTGAGCGCCTGGAGTTGATCGAGGATGGCATGATCGGGGATGGCGGAGCCAACGCCGGCCGCGCCGCTGGGGATCAGATCCTGGTCGGCGAATTTCTTGGAAGGCCAGAGCACGGCCATGACGGCGAACTTCCGGCCCGCGATGCCGGGTAGCCCTGAGTCCACGCGCTTGCGGAAGCTGGCGAGGAATTTCGTGTAGAGCTGGCGGGCCTCGGCCATGTCGTTGTTCCAGCCGTGGGAGAACACGATCAGATCGGTGGGATCGCCGGGAAGGAGGGCCGCCTTGAGCGCCTTGACCTGATTGGGATCGGACACTGCGCCTTCCTTGTCGAACTCGACCTCGAAGCAGGGGAAACCCGATTGCATGCCCATATCATTCTCCTTTTATCACCGGCTCGCGCCGGTTCATACGGTCAACTACGGTTAGGTACGATCCTATAGGGTTAAGTACGGAATCAGACGGATTGGATGGCCCGCATCAAATCGACGAGCCCTTTGCCTTGGAAATACTTTTCCCGTTTGAGATCCGTCGCGCTATCCGCGAAGATCGCCTTGACCTGTTCCGGCTCCCCGATATATTCCCGTCGCACGGAAAGGAAGGCCGCGATCACGCCGGAAACATGGGGCGCGGCCATGCTGGTGCCGCTGTGTTCGCGATAGTCGCAGACGGCGCCGGTCTCGGACTGGATCTCGTCCCGGGGCTTGCCCGCCGCGCACGACAGGATTTTCTCCCCCGGCGCGACCATGTCCGGCTTGGCGCGGCCGTCGCCCGTAGGGCCCTTGGAGGAGAAATACGAAACGCCGTAGATATGCGGACTGTCCTTATGGGTGGATCCGACCGTGATGGCCAGATCCGCGTTGCCCGGATCATTGATGCTCAGGTCCATGCCCGAAGCCACCGGTCCCTTGAACGCGTCGTTCACGTAGGCGTAGCCGGTGTTCCCGGCCGCCACCACCACCACCACGCCGGAGCGGACCATGCGGTTCACCTCCACGCAGAGCGGGCTCTGGCCGCAGGCGAACCATTCCGGATCGAAATCGTAGCCCAGGCTCATGTTCACGCCGTGGATGCGCAGGCGCCGGCCGTGCGCGTTGAGTTCTTGCACGTAGTCGAGGGCGGCGATGAGATTGCTCACCTGTCCCCCTCCGTCCCCGTCCAGCACTTTGAGGCTCACCAGCCTGCACTTGGGCGCCATGCCCGAGATGGCCTGCAGCGTCACCTTGGTATAGGCGATCTCGCCATGCTCGTCCCGCTGCTTGACGAAGGCGCAGGTCTCGTTGCCCTTCACTTCCCCGGCGATGATGCCCGCTACGTGGGTCCCGTGCCCGAAGCCGTCCACCAGCGGTTGATCGCCTCCGGTGAAGTCCTTGTGCATCACGTCGTCGCCTTTGGATTCCAGGTTGCCGTGCAGGGCGAAATGGGGATGGTCCCCTTGCACGCCGGAATCCATCACGGCCCAGACCATGTCCATGCCCTCGGCGGAAAAGGAGAAGCGGGCCGCATCCGCCTTGACCGTACGCACGGAACGATCGATGAAGGCATGGACCTGGAAGTCCGGCCAGACCATGTAGATGGAACGGACGATTTCATGCTTCTCGCCCTTCAGCTTGCCCGCCGCCGGCTTGCTCAGGACCAGGCGGTTGTCCGCGCCCTTGCGGTAGCAGTCCCGGCCCACCAGTTCGCGGATCACCTTACCCTGCAGAGAACCGAAAAGGTATTGATCGCTTTTCTGATCCCGGAGCCGGTTCTTGGCGGAATCGGCCTTCATCCCCTTGAGCACCTGCGCGAGCCGCTCCCGGATCTCCCTACGCGCCTCCTCGCGTCCGCCCGGGAAATCCAGGTTGAGATCGATGATTATGTCGTGAGAGCCGGAGATTTCCTGCTGCATCTGTCGCAACAAGGGCAAGGCGATGATGCTACTGTCCATGGTGCCGGGATTGAATCCCGCGCGCTCCGGATTATCCGATTTGGGCGCGGCCACGCGGGGCTTTACGACCTTGGGCTTGGAGGAACCGTCGGACTTGCCAGGCTGTGCGGGCTTGGCGGACTTTGAAGTGGGGCCCTTTTTCGGGCTCCCGGAGTTGTCGGATTTTTTCGGCATGCATCTTCCCGGGAACGTAGCCGGAGGGGTTCCGGCTATGGATCATTCGCGGGCGGGAAAGGTAACACTTTCAGACGGAGGGATTGCGCAGGTTACCTGTCTATCCGGAAGAAACGGAAGCCTGGTTCTAGGGACTATGATCCCCTGATTCGTGCCTGTCGATCTCGCCGGAGGCTTCGATATTGCGCCGGATCAGAAGTCCCTGCCCGCCGCAGAATCCATCACCCGTAAGGATCTTCACGCCTAGGCTATCGGGCACGGCGGACGTGGAGTCCAGGCATTTCGCCAGGTTGACCCCGGTCATCCATTTGTCCACGGACAATTGCATCAGGACGGCATTGAGGGAATCGGCCTTGATCCGGAATCCGTCCGGCTTGTCGAACTCCAGGCCATCTTGAAGATCCAACCGGACGGCAAAGGAGTGGACGGGTCCCAGGGCGCTGTCGGTGCGTCCGCTGATCACGAGATTGGTCAGGAGGCCGCCGGGATCCTCTCCGCCGTCCTTGCCTCTCCTCCCCGAGGATCCTTCCCCTTCATCCAAGCGAAGCCTTACTCTTTTATAAAGCCCTTCCGGCAGATGGAACCGGTCCAATGCGGGCGTTGATACGCCCGTCATCAGGTCCATGCTGAGCGCCCCCCTGAGGGAGACTTCTTCGCTATCGCAGACGACGCCGGGGGCCTGGGCGCAGGAAAGCCCTTCCGGCAATTCGAAATCGATGCGGCTGATATTGACGTTGATGGCCGTAAGGATGAGCGCGGTTCCGGCGGCGTCGCGGACGGTGAAGGAACCATCGGGATTCCGGATCACGATGCCGGATGATTTCAGCAGCGCGGGGGAAGCCTTCGGCAAGGCGGTGTCGGCCGCGGATCTGGCCGTGAAGGCAAGCGTAACGTCGGCCAAGGGCGGATTGCCCGCGCCGGCGCCGCCGGCCACTTTTTCCGGGCTGCAATGGGTGAGGAGCATGGCGAGCAATGCGGCCAGGTATAGGGAGGGCTTGCTCATTTCAAATCCTTTTTTTCCCGGGTCAGGGGAAACAATTGCAGGTTCACCTGGTAGACGGCATCGGCTTTTTGTGGGGTGCCCGCGAAGCCGAGCCCCCCCCGCCAGACCGCTTCCAGCCGGGTCTTCAGTTCGCCGAAGGCGCTTTCGGAAAGCCCGATGGTCACGGAACGCACGTCCCGTTCCGAGGGGGTGAAGACCTTCAGGGAGTCATGGGCCAATTGGATGGCGGCCATATGGTAGTTGCGCAAGGCCAGATGGGTGGCTTCCGATTCCGAACTGATCACGGAATCGGTCAGGCTCCAACCGCCGGTCTCGCCGTTCCGCCGGATCATGTCCAGCTTGAGCAGGATCTCCTTGGCGGAATCGACCTGGGCGGGCGTGACCTTGGGATGGATGCGCTCCGCGATCCACGCGCTCTCGCCGTTGAAGTCCTTATGGGTCATCATTTCCCGCACCACGGGGATGTACCACTGGCTGAAGAACTCGTACTGGGATTTATCCAGGGTCTTGACGGTGGTGTACCGCTTGTTCTTCAGGATCTTCTGGTAGAACAGGTTCTTTTCGTCCAGGCTGCGGGCCTGATCGTACCCAACCAGGTTCTGGAAGAATTCCGTTTCCTGGCGGTTGAGCTTGAAGGCCTTGGCCGCGGCCACGGCGTAGGTCGAGCTCAGGTTGCGCTTTCCTTGGATCACCATCTGGAGGAAGTTCGGGGAGGAGAAACCTGATTTCTTGGCGAAAGTCCGGAACGACATCTTGGGCGACGCCGCCTGAACGGCCTCGAAGGCGTCCTTCAGGAAGAGGCGGAAGTCCAAGTAGATGAAGATATCCGGTTTCGTCATGGTCGAATCGTTTCAAGGTAGACACATCCCCGGCTTCCGAAAGGCGGGGGACGGCCCCCGCTCTTGATCAATCGGAAATGAGGCGTTCCTTTCAGGGAACCTTGGCGACCTCCTTATCCTTGTTTTCGTTCACGGAAGCGGAGTCCTTATCGTCACCGGCTTCACGGCCGGATTTGCCGCTTCCGTCCTTGTCATCATCCACGCCGCCGACTTTGCTGCTGTCCTGGCCGGCGCCCTTCTCATCTTCCTTGTCGCCGACCTTGCTGCTGTCGCGACCGGAGTCCTTTTCGTCGTCGACCTTTGTGCTATCATGGCCGCTATCCTTTTCGTTCTCGACCTTGTCGCTATCATGGCCGCCGTCTTTGCCGCCGCCGACCTTGGTCTTGTCCTCGCAGCCGCCCGCTTTGACATGATCGGAGTCGTGGTTGGCCTCATGCGTGGACGCGGAATCCTTTTCGCCATCCTTCTCGTCGTTCAGGTCCTTGCTTTCATGCTTGGCCGCGCCGCAATCGGTTCCCGCCGCTTTGGCGCCGGCCTGCATCGCGCTCGTCGAGGAAGAGGAGATGGAATCCCCCACTCCCATGCAGCCGATCATCGAGGCCATGAAGAGCCCCGCCGCACCGACCGCCGTTAAAAGTTGCCATTCCATTTTACGCATATGCTTCTCCTTGGTTCAGTTTCTAAGGGGCTGTTCTGGGTCCCCGACGATCAATCTATGCTCCACAGATAAATTATAACACCACTATATTTATTTTTAAATGATTCACTTAAATTTACATAACTCTATATTTATCATGATATTATGAAATATAATAAAATCAATAAATTCAATTTAAAGAATCTTTTTTAATTCACTTTGACCGTGTATTGGGAGAAATGGTTTCGTTTCCACCCTGGTCTTTCGAGGCAGGTATTAGCTTTTCCCCATGGCCGCAACCCGGAAAATCCCTCCAGCAAAAAAAACCGGACTCGCAAAGAAACCTTCACGCAATGACCCTTTGCATGCCGCCGAGACCGCCCTACGAAAAATCGGAATGGGCTTTCCGGAGACCACGGAGGATTTCCCCTGGGGCCACCGCGCCTTGAAGGTCAAAGGCAAGGCCTTTGTATTCATGTCCAGGGAAGACGGGGAGTTGAGCCTCTCGGTCAAGTTGCCGCACTCCGCCGACTTCGCCCTGATGCAACCCTTCGCCTCACCCACCGGATATGGCCTGGGAAAAAGCGGCTGGGTTACCGCCCGTTTCGCCAAGGCGACCAAAGTTCCCGTGGCCTTATTGCAACATTGGCTCCGCGAGAGCTACCTGGCCATCGCGCCGAAGAAGCTTGCCGCGCAACTAGTGTCTTGATCCAAAAATTTCGAAACGAAGGCGGCACGGTCATCAACCCGTTCGAATTGGAATGACGACCCAAGGGATGATTGCGTCAAATTGCGGGCCAGATACCTGATCGGCCTGTAATCAAGTCAAGGCGGCTCCGCTTCCTCGCCAATCGGTCAGTTCGTGGTACGAAGGCAGGCAATCGGCCCCGAAATGCATTGACCTTGGCATTACCCGGGAGCGAAAATGGAAAAAACCTTCCCGGTCAGGCATGCGCGAACTGCGTTATTTTTTGGAGCTTTCCGATGCAACCCATCGAGACCAGGCTCCCATCTCTTTCAACGTGGCGGAGAGCCTGCTGCGGAGCATGGATTGGAAATTGCCGAGCGAAGAGGCCGCGGGCGAGGACGGTGAACCAGTGGCGCCCTTCATGCTGTTCCTGGATGAAGGGGAATCCTTCTTCATGATCATGCCGGAGTCGGAAAATTTTCAGCCGAAACCGGAGGGCTACCGCATAACGGCCAGGGTGCTGGACAAATGGAACCTGTTGGGGCTGGTGTCCAAGGACAAAACCTTCACCTTGAATTTCGGACTCATCAGCCTGGATGACTCGCTCTCCCTGCTGAAGCTTTTCTATGAGGACAATTACCCCACCCTCCGATCCCTGGAAAAGGGCATGAACCAAGGCGGCAGGCCTTAAATCATACTGTACATTTGAGCAGTAAATATTAGATTATAGGGCGATGCTGAAAGCGGACCCCAAGGATACGGAAACGGCTGGGACTATTGCAACGGATCAGCCCACGGACTCCCTTTCCGGGTTCCATCCCGCCATCTCCGCTTGGTTCCGGGACAAGTTGGGCGACCCGACTCCCGTGCAGGAGCGTGCGTGGGAAACCATCCGCGGCGGCACGCACACCCTCATCGCCGCCCCGACGGGATCCGGCAAGACCCTGGCGGCCTTCCTCACCATCCTGAACGATCTCATCGTCCAAGCCTGCGCGGGCGAACTCGCGCAAGAGACCACGGTGCTCTACGTATCGCCGCTCAAGGCCCTGAGCAACGACGTGGAGAAGAACCTGAACCGGCCCTTACGCGAAATCCAGGACGCCATTTTCGATTCCGAATTACGCAAGGTGGACGTGCGCGTCGCCGTGCGTACGGGCGATACCCCGCCCGCGGAACGCGCGGCCATGATCAAGAAAAATCCGCATATCCTCATCACCACGCCCGAGTCCCTGTTCCTGCTGCTCACCAGCAAGCGCGGCCGGGACATGCTGAAGCGGGTGCGCACCGTGATCGTGGACGAAATCCACGCCCTGGTCGGAGAGAAGCGCGGCGCCCATCTCGCCTTGTCCCTGGAACGCCTGCGCGAACTGGCCGGCGAGCCCCAGGTGCGCATCGGCCTGTCCGCCACGCAGAAGCCCATCGAAGAAGTGTCCCGCTTCCTGACGGGCGGGGAGCCTTGCGCCATCATCGATACCGGCCTGCGCCGCAATCTGGATCTGCAGGTGGAAATCCCGGACTCGCCGCTCACGGCCGTGATGGCCAACGAGGTGTGGGACGAAGTGTATGGCCGCATCGAGCAGCTCATCACCGAGCATCAGACCACCTTGCTTTTCGTCAATACCCGCCGTCTCGCGGAGCGCATGGCGCATCGCCTGAGCCAAAGCCTGGGCGAGGATCGGGTGGCGGCCCATCACGGCAGCCTGTCCAAGGATCGCCGCTTCAACGCGGAGCAGCGCCTCAAGTCCGGGCAGTTGGCGGTGCTGGTGGCCACGGCCTCCCTGGAACTGGGCATCGACATCGGCTCGGTGGATCTGGTGATCCAGATCGCCTGCCCCAAATCCATCTCCGCCTTTCTCCAGCGCGTGGGTCGTTCCAGCCACGCCGTGGGCGGCACGCCCAAGGGGCGCATCTTCCCGCTCACGCGGGACGAATTGATCGAAGCCGCGTCCTTGATCGACGCCGTGCGCCGCGGGGAGCTGGACACCCTGAGCATCCCGGCCAAGCCCCTCGACATATTGGCCCAACAGATCGTGGCGGAAACCGCCTGCCGGGAATGGGGCGGCGAACAACTGTACCGGGTCTTTAAACGCGCATACCCCTATCGCGATCTGCTCCTGGAGGAGTTCCGGGAAATCACCGAGATGCTGGGACAGGGATTCACCACCCGCCGAGGCCGGCGCGCGGCCCATGTGCACGTGGACGGCGTGAATGATCGGCTGCGCGGCCGTCAGGGCGCGCGCCTCACCGCCCTCACCAATGGCGGCGCCATCCCGGACACCTTCGATTACGACGTGAAGCTGGATCCGGGCAACACCTTGCTGGGATCGGTGAACGAGGATTTCGCCATCGACAGCCGCGCGGGCGACATCTTCCAACTGGGCAACAACAGCTGGCAGATCCTGCGGCTGGAAGGCAGCACCATCCGCGTGGCGG
>OBEQ011501248.1_pt1 | contig 15910 bp, 13 predicted proteins | sample 1670901 | NCBI WGS metagenome assembly OBEQ01 (sample SAMEA104232315, study PRJEB22302) | groundwater metagenome | biome: forest; feature: aquifer; material: groundwater | place: USA | collected 2011-08-07 | depth 5.4 m | reverse complement strand
TAGAAAAGAAATTCGCAAAGGTAATATTAGCCGCTGGTATTGGTACCCTGTTTCATCCTCTCTCAATAATTCCCAGCATTGTCATTCTTCCTGTTCTTTACGCTTTTAAATACAAGCCAAAACCTAAACAATTGCTCGTGGTTATGATCCTAATCTTAATTGCCACCCTATTATTTTATGTTGCATTGGACAAAAGTTTTATTTCCAACTTCTCGAATAAGGAATGGTTATCCATAATAAAAACAAGAGATAGTTATTTGTTTATTTCTTCATGGGGATGGCGAGCATGGGGAGCTTTTGTTTTATATTTTGTTTTAATTGCACTTTTTGTTAATCGGTTGGAAAGTAAGGTAGCAAAATCTATAAAAATAATATGTGTTGTTACATTTATTGTATTTTTAATAAATGCCTTTATATTGGAAGTTATTAAGCTCCCAATTATTGCTCAACTTCAACTTGTCAGATCGACGACTGCAACAGCCTATATTGGTCTTGCACTGTCACCACTATTTTTGGTTTCAAATAGTAAAAAGCAAAAGATAATTGGAACAATATCATTTATTTTTTTGTCTCTTAATTTGTTCGATTATTTGCTTGTATCGTTAATCATTTATGGTTTTTTTACAGTTTTCCAAAAAAATAATGTAAGAGAATTAAAATTATCCAAAGCCTACTTAATTTCTCTTCTTATTATTTTTATGGTTTTATTTGGTAAAGTCTCAATAGATAATTCAATTCAGTTTCCCAAAAAAGAAGATGATTGGACAAACATTCAAAAATGGGTTGAAGAAAATACCGAAAAATCATCGAGATTTTTAGTACCTCCAGATCAAACAGGTTTCCGTGTTTTTTCTAAGAGAGCTATTGTTGGAGACATAAAAGACGGCGCAGTAGTAATGTATAACCCAATATATGCTAAATACTGGTTAGTTCTAATGAACGATACAGCAAATTACGCAAATCTGAGCAAAGAGGAAATTTCACTTTTGATCAAGAAATATAATTTCAATTATCTAATAACGAAATCAACGCAAAAACTTAATTTCGATGTTATTTATAGAAATAATTCATACATTTTATATAAGGTGTAAAACTTCCATAAAACCTTAGTGTTATGGTAGGATTAAGCCCATGAAAGGCCTCGAAAAAGTACTTTTAAAAGGGAAATTAGTTGCAATAATTTACCGAAAAGATATACCAGTTGATGGTGTAAAATTTTTAACCGAGGAATCAAATCCATTTCAAATCGGTCTTCACAATCAACAAAAGGGAGTCAAATTATCTCCTCACATGCACAAAATTTCACAACCAATTATTGTTAATGAAATACAAGAACTACTATATGTAGTAAGCGGTAAAATCAGGATAACTCTTTATGATTCTAAGGGTGAAAAAATAGCAAAAAAAACACTGACGGATGGCGACAGTATTTTACTTTTATCACAAGGTCACGGAGTAGACTTCTTAGAAACGTCTAAAATTTTCGAGGTTAAACAGGGGCCTTATCCTGGTACGGCTAACGCCAAACTATATTTTGAAAAGTAAAGTGATACCAGTTAACGAGCCCTTAATTTCTACTAATGCTAGCAAATACATTCAGGACTGTTTGGATTCAGGGTGGGTATCATCTGCGGGCGAATATATAAATAGATTTGAAAAATCCTTTTCTAATTTCATAGGTACTAAATATGCCGTTACCACCACTTCTGGTACATCGGCGCTTCATCTAGCATTGGCTTCGATGGGTATTGGACCAGGAGACGAAATTATAATGCCCGATCTTACAATTATCTCTTGTGCTCTTGCCCCCATTTATCTTGGAGCAAAGCCTGTAATGGTAGACGTAGAGTATCCTACGGGTAATATAGATCCAGCAAAAATCGAAAAAAAAATAACAAAAAGAACCAAAGCAATAATGGTTGTGCACTTATATGGGCATTCGGCAAATTTAGAAGCTATCCTAAAGATTTCAAAAAAATATAAAATTCCTATTATTGAAGACGCCGCGGAAGCACATGGAGCTGTATTAAAAATAGATGGAGTTTGGAAAAAAGTAGGATCAATAGGCGAGGTTAGTTGCTTTAGTTTTTACGGAAACAAAATAGTTACCACTGGCGAGGGTGGTATGGTTTTAACAAACTCCCCCAAAATATTCGATAAGGCCTGTCTACTTAAAGATCTTGCACATGTACCTGGGGAACGATTTCTACATAGAGAAATCGGATATAATTTTAGAATGACCAATTTGCAGGCGGCGTTAGGGCTTGCACAGTTGGAAGAAGTTAATAAATATGTAAAAAAGAAAAGATGGATGGCAAGACTTTATACAGAAGGACTTAAAGAAGTAGATTTTTTGGAAATCCCCAAAGAGGCACCTTACGCAAAAAGTGTTTACTGGATGTATGCTCCCAGGGTTAAGAAAGATGCAAGAATAACAAGAGAAGAACTTTGCCGCAAATTAAAAGAAAGGGGAGTGGATACCCGAACTTATTTTATTCCGCTCCATCTTCAACCAGTTCTTAAAAAACTTAAACTTTCCAAAGGAAATTATCTAGTTTCAACTGATTTATCACAAAGAGGCTTTTATCTTCCGTCCGGGCTTGCCATTACAGAAAAACAAATTAATCAAGTTGTGTCCGCAATTAAAGAAATTGCCAAAAATTAATATGATATCCAAAGATAAATACAAAATTAAATTAGTATCGATAATACTTCCTACCTATAATGAAGCCGAAAATATAATAGATCTTATTAAGGAAATAAATAAGTTTGTTAAACATCGCAAAGAATTTATAGTTGTTGACGACAATTCTCCGGATCTAACTTCAGACATTGTCAAGAAATTCATTAAAAAAAATAAGAACATTCGCGTAAAATTAGAAACTCGTTATAAAGACAGAGGTCTCACAAACAGTATTAGGAGAGGTATTGAGCTAGCAAATGGGGATGTAGTTGTCTGGCTTGACTGCGATTTTTCTATGCCTCCTGATGTTATTTCAAAACTATTATCAAAAATAGAAAATGGCAATGATATTGCAGTAGGATCAAGGTTTGTAAAGGACGGCGGGTTCAAAATAGAAAATTCAAAAGGGCAAAAAGATTCACCTATTGCAATTGTGATGAGTAGATTAATGAATTTCACCATCCAGATGATGCTGGGAAATAATTTCAAAGATTATACAAGCGGATTTATAGCAATTAAAAAAAATGTTTTCAAAAAAGTTTCACTAAGGGGAGATTATGGAGAATACTTTATCGATTTAATTTATAAGGCAAGAGCGAATAAGTTTAAAACCGTCGAAATTGGTTATATTTGTATTCCAAGAGAAAAAGGAGAATCAAAAACAGGCCAGAACCTAGGGCAATTTCTCAAGAGAGGCAAAAAATATATATATTTGGCATTTCAACTCCTAGTAGAAAAACACATTCTTCGTAAAATCCCATGAAGGTTGAACAAATTAAAATGGAGCAATGTCAAAAGCTTGCAACATTACATCTCAAAGCATTGCCTGACACAATCTCATCAAAAATCGGTCATTTTTATTTAGAAAATATCTACAGGGCAATTACCAAAGACAAAAAAAATAATTGCACTTTTGTCGCTTTAGACAAAGAAGAAATTATAGGTGCTATTGCAGCTACCAGTAACCTAAAACTGTTTCAGTCCAAAGTTTTAAAAGAATTTTCCGCTAAAAGCTATTTTCTCCTATTAATATCAGTCTTAACACTTAAAGCTTCTCCCTTGGTGATTCTCAAAAGAATAAGTTTTGAAAAAAAATTGGTTAAAAACTATGAGAAAAAATACGCAGCTATTACAATTCTATATGTAAATGGAAGTTCTAGAAGAAAAGGTGTTGGAACAAACCTTATAAAAGAGATCATAAAGTTTTATACAAACAAAGTCGATAATATCTATGTTGACACGCAAATAACAAACAAAACGGCAATAAAATTATACGAATCACTGGGGTTTAAACGTCTAAAAACAATCGAAGATTCAATACTCTTCATATTGAATAGAAATTAAATGATTGAACTCATCAAAAATAATAAAGTAGTCACGACTTTCTTAGTTGTGTCATTTTTACTCAAATTGGCTTTTATGCCAATTTCCGTCCATTCAGACATTTTTGCTATAGAAAGTTTTCCGCCGTTACTTTTAAAAGAGCACGTAATAGACATTTTTTCATATATGGATAAAAAGAATCTTTCTTATTTTTATCCCCCTCTAACTTACTATTCATTTGCTTTTTTCGAATTTGTAATTCATTTTTTCTCAGACACATTTTTGGCTTGGATGAATGGTTTGCGCATTGCTGATTTAAACGGCCTGAAAGGGCAAGCTGTTGACTACATTCGAGCTGTCCCAAACCCCAATATGCTCAAAGATCTTTTTTTGGCGAAAACCCCCTTTTTACTATTTGATATTGCCTCTATAATCGTTCTTCTAAAATTTGCGAAAGCAAAAATGATTAAAAGTAAATCAATAATCCTTTGGGTAGTCAATCCAGTTATTATCTACACCACATATCTTTTTGGGCAATTTGATATTATAGTGCTCTTTTTTATTCTACTTGGATTTTTTCTGATTCGAAGAAATACAAAACTCGGTATGCTTTCCTTAGGAATAGCGGCAGCTTTCAAATCTTATCCTTTTATAATTGTTTTACCCACGGCCATAATTTTTGGAGCAAATTTTAAACAAAGGCTTAAATTAATTGCAGTTGCGGCTCTTCCCTTTATTATTTCTATCTTGCCAGTTCTGATTAATAATCCCCAACTGCTTATTTTTACATTTTTTCCTAAGAACTTATTCCATTACAAAGGGGCTTTAGAAGGATGGCAAAAGTATTCCCAACTGGTTAAATACGGTTTACTCAGCCTTTCTTACGTACTCATTTTGGTTCTGTCTGCATTCCTTAAATTGAAAGATAAACTGAAAACGTCCACCGGGATCAGTCTTGTAGTCGTACTACTCGCGTTGACCTTGGCCGGCAGGACCCATTTCCACTATCTTATTTGGGAAATGCCACTTTTAATTTTATGGTTTAGAAATAATTTAAAATTCTTAACAATTGTCATATTAATTCAAACCATAAGCTTTGCATCATATAAAATTCTAGCTAGCCAGCTCCAGCTTGGTTTATTTGCACCCCTAAACCCTGACTACTTCGGCTCTCTGCCCACATTCAATAGTCAGGTGAACCAAATTATTCCTTACAGATTTATCAGTACACTAGGATTTATAGTTTTCACCTTTGTAAACATTTATCTGATTTTAAAAATACTGACATTTTTACTTTTTAGGGCAGAAGTCAAGAAAAGGTAGTAAAATTAGCTTCTGCAGTTGAAATAATTTTTTAAATATGAACCATAGCCAAGCGAAAATTTTTGCCACCATTGGACCTGCCTCACTCTCGGAAAAAGTTTTAAGCTCCTTTAAAAATAGGGGAGTAGATTTCATAAGGATTAATCTATCACACACCCCGATAAACAGCATCGATCCAACACTCCAAAAGATGTTAAAAGCTGGCATTGTGATGGTCATTGATACCGAAGGATCCCAAGTGCGAACGGGGGATTTAGGTGGAGTTTGGAGCTATAAAGAAGGCAACGAAATCAGAATTTATAACGCCCCAATTACATCCAACAATAAACAGTTGTATCTAAGACCTAAAGAATTTTTGGACTTAGTAACCCCTGGAACTTTAATTTCAATTGATTTTGATTCTGTTCTCCTTAAGGTAAACGATGTCAGTAAATTAAAAGCAAAAGGATATATAGAGGCTAGGGTTTTAATAGGTGGAACAGTTGGTAATAATAAAGGAGTTCATTCAGATACAATTGCTAAACTACCCGCTTTCAGTCAAAAAGACTTGGCGGCAATTGAACTGGCCAAAAAATATCATGTTAAATATTTCACGCTTTCTTTCATTGACAATGCGTATGAAGTATTGCAATTTAAAAAACTGTACCCCCAAGCAATTGCTTATTCTAAAGTTGAAACCAAAAAAGGAGTCATAAATTTCGATGAAATTCTAAAAAGTTCTGACGGGATATTGATTGATCGCGGAGATCTTAGCCGAGAAGTTCCAATAGAAAGAATTCCGCTGCTTCAAAAAGCCATTATCAGAAAAGCCAAAGAACTTAAAAAACCCGTCTTTATAGCCACAAATATACTAGATAATATGCACGATCACCCCAGGCCCTTAAGATCAGAAGTGAATGACGTCGTAAATTCTCTTTTAGATGGAGTAAGCGGATTTGTACTAACTAAAGAAACGGCGGTAGGTAAATACCCAATTGAAACGATCACCATGCTTAAAGGCATTATCTCCCAAATATCTTCAGTCCTAAATATTCAAATGAATAATCTTTTGGAAATTTCGGAAGAAAAAATATCTGGTAATTTGATAGAACCTCATGGTGGCGTTTTGATTAACAGATATCAAGCGATGGAATTCAGTGGCCAAGAATTAGAAAGGTTTAAAAAGCTATATATAGATGAGGAAATTCTCATGGACGCAGAACTCATCGCATTTGGTGTTTATAGTCCCCTCGAAGGGTTTATGAACGAAAAAGAGCTAGATAGCGTACTGGACAAAATGAGACTGCCTTCCGGGTTACCCTGGACTATGCCTATTATCCTAACCGCCAATAAAAAAGAGCTAAGAGGAATTAAAAACAAAGAAGTAATTGCCTTGGTAAGAAAGCAGGATGACCAAATCTATGCAACGCTAACTGTTTCCGAAATTAAACTCTTGGATAAATCTTTAGTTTGCAAAAAATGGTTTGGGACAGACGATAAAAATCACCCCGGAGTTGCCAGGATATTTGCCGGCGGTGAGTATCAGATTGCAGGGCAAATCAATCTTCTTAAAAGAAGACCATCGCCTTTTAAGGAGTACGAATTAAAACCAGTTCAAACTCGCAAGATTTTTTCAGAAAAAGGTTGGGCAAAAGTAGTTGGTTTTCATACCAGAAACCCAATCCACAGATCTCACGAGTTTATCCAACTTCACGCTCTAAAAAATATCCCAGCCGATGGTTTATTTATTCATCCCGTAGTGGGCAAGAAGAAAAAAGGTGATTTTGAAGCAGAAGTAATTATTAAAGTTTATGAACTGATGATGAAAAAGTTTTACCCGAAAAATAAAGTGGTTTTTGCTGTCTACGCCACTTATTCAAGATATGCAGGGCCCAGGGAAGCAGTGTTTACAGCTATTTGCAGAAAAAATTACGGATGTAGCCATTTTATTGTTGGCAGAGACCACACAGGCGTTGGAAATTATTACGAGCCTATGGCTTCTCAAGAAATATTTAGTAAATTTCCCGACCTTGGAATTGTGCCAATCTTCTTTGGCAAAGTGTATTATTCAAAAGGATCGCAAACTCATGTAATCGAAGGAACCATGGAGGATAAGGAAGAAGACAGAGCCAGCATTAGTGGTACCGAAGTTAGAGAAATCTTTATGAGTGGGAAAAAGCCGCCGGAGTGGCTAATGCGTCCCCAAATAGCAGAAGAAATTCTTAAATTAAATAAAGAGTTCAAAAAAGAAGGGAAGTCGATTTTTGTTGAATGAAAAGTGCCTACGTCATATGGTTTACCGGTTTATCAGGAAGTGGTAAAACAACTCTTGCCCGCTTATTAGCAACAGTCCTGGAAAAGGATAAGCTTTCAGTTGAAATAGTAGACGGTGATCAGTTCAGGGAAAAGGTGCATCCTAATTTAAAGTTTTCACCTCAGGAAATAGAATTAAATAATAAAAAAATTATTGACCATTGTTTAGCAAAGTTAGAAAAAAACGATTATATTATAGTTCCAGTAATTGCGCCTTTTAAAAAAACAAGGGCTTTGGCCAGAAAAAAACTAGGTAATAGTTATATAGAGATCTATTGCCAGGCCTCGATAGACACTTGCATAAAAAGAGACGCCAAGGGATTATATAAAAAGGCCTTGAAGGGAGAAATCCAAAATTTTATAGGGATTGATAAAAACGTCCCTTACGAAGTTCCCGTTGATCCAAATCTGGTCGTTGACACGGAAAAACTAGATGAACATGAAAGCATTAGAAAAATCATAAAATATTTAAAGTCCAGAAAAATATATGAATCTAATTGATAAAAAAATAAAAGCAGGGCCAAAAAATCCTCTGGTAGAAAATCTATTAATAATTGAGGGCATAAGCAGATCGGGAAAATTTTTACTCGCCAACATTTTAAATGGCCTAGAAGGCATTGAACCTTCTCAATATAGCCCACTGCTCGAGCAGATACCATTTTTATACTCGAACGGGCTAATAGAGAAAAATACTGCAAAGGAATTAATAAGATGTGAAATTGATATGCGTTGCTATGAAACGTTAATAGGCAGGAATTTAAATGTCCGCCCATCTGACAAATCCTCGATCTATAATATTCCAAATCATCAGAGATTTTTAGACAGAGCTAAAGATCCAGATGGAGAAATTGCCTTGAGAAAGTTTTATGAGCAAGCAAACTATAGTTTATTCATTTTGCACGAGTCACTGGCCAATATCAGAATTTATTTTGAGACTTTTCCTAACATGAAATGCATAAGCCTCGTCAGAAATCCGCTTGCCCTCGCTTATTCATGGTACAAAAGGGGTTTAGGCAAAAGATGGGGGACAGATCCTTTACTCTTCGAGATCCCGTTTACCAAAACAAATAATAAAGTTTTCCCTTGGTTTGCCATGGGATGGGAAGATCTTTATCTAAAATTAAACGAGATTGATAGATCAATACTGTCGATTAAATCATTAGCAAACATGGCTAAAAAAACATACAAAGATTTACCGTCTGACATCAAGAAACGTATTTTAATAGTAAGTTTTGAAAATTTGACCCAAGACCCAGAAAGCGAAATAAAAAGAATTTGTAATTTTTTGAATAAAAAAGCACTGCCGGAAATGAAGGAAATCTTAAAACGAGAAAAACTGCCAATTAGAGACCAGAAAGACAAACAAAAAGAAACATTAAGAAAAATCGGGAATATTGCAAAAAGCCAGCACTTGGAAGAATTACTAAAACTGTCAACAAACTATCTAAAAGATTGATTCTTTAAGTTAAAAATTACATAATTATCCGTTTCCGCTATGATTAAGTAGTTGCTATACATGTAGCTAGAAAATTCCTTATTTTCTAGAAATTGAGGCTTATGACTCGATGCAAACAAGACTGCACCCTTTTTCCTCAATTCCTCTATTTTATTGACCGGATTATCAACCAGACTATCTTTAAGCCCGATAAATTTTTGATGCTCTAAGGTTTTTTGGGGGTTAATTCCAAATCCCCAGCCAGTCCTATTTGAATAATGAACCAGGGCAGGTCCATCATCCATCTGTCCAATTATTAATTCATCAGAACTGGTTGAATTTTCAACCTTTTTGCCCACAATTGTCACGTTACCAAACCTCTCTATTGGTTTATATGTTCTTGCAATAATGACCGGTAGTGTACTGAAAATAAAAATAGTCGAAAGCACTATCATTAAGAAAGATTTATTCACCCTTAAATTTCGCAAATTAGAAACAATATTTTCCAGTCCCAAAGCAATAAAAACTGAGGCGACAGGAATAAAAGGGAGATGATAATATTCATGGCTCATGATATGAACATTAAAAGTTAAAAAGTAAGCAGTGCATCCTAACAGCCAAAGAAAAAGGATTTTTTGGTCATCTGAAAGTTTTTTTAACAGTCCCAGAGCCAGCAAAAACAAACCAATTGACCCAAGTACTAAGTTTAATTCATAACCGAATATATTTGAGTAGTACTTAAAATTTAAAAACAATTCTGGCCGAAAAAATTCAGCTATCCTGAAACCGGGAACAGTTGCAAGTTGAAGATTTTTGGAAAAAATAGCGGCATGCCGCAGCCACAAAAACGTCGGAATCAAGGTAATTAAAAAAAACGTCAAAGTGATTCGAAGAAAATGCTTAGGGTGATATTTTTTGAAAATGTAAAGCATTGGAAAAGCCAAAATCTCAAAGGAAGATACCTTTATCAAATTAGCAATTAGAAGCAGAACTAGTGAAGCTATTAAAAGAAAGTTATTTTTAGATTTAGCCCATTTGTATAAAAATAAAATTGAACCTAAACTGCACACCAGCATCATCTCATCCGGCTGGAAACTTCGAGATGTTAATATATTAAGCGGCGAAAATGAAAAGAATAATACTGCCAAAAAAGCAATATTTTGACCAAATAAATCGCGTGTTAATAGAAATAGAAATAGAAAGCTTATCAAAAAAGAAAATATTGAAACAATCCTGCCGCTAATTTCGTTGTTAATGTTTGTTAATTTTTCAAAATAAGCTACCACTAAGTTATAAATAGGAAACTCCGCCAGTAAATATTTTGTGTTACCGTTCCCGTAATAATTAACATAAGGGTGTAAAATATCAAAGTTACTCTTAATGAGATTTTCGGTAATCTCGGCTGTCTGTATTTGTCTAGAAGGGTTAAATTCCAAAAGAGGAATATCTAGTTTCCAAAGCCTCACAAAGAGACCCGCGAGAATTATCACTGTAAAAATTAAAAAACGTCTATGCATTTTTCATCTGGAGAACATTAAGTAAAGCTGATACAAGTTCATTTTTACCTTTGGAATTTTCCAGCCCAAGGTATTTTTCCGCAAATTTTTGACCGTCAATTGCCATTTTTTGCCATTCCTTCTTCGCCCGAATAAATTCAGGTAGCCTCTCGCTTAAATCTCGCTCGTTTAAAATTAAGAGCGAGGCACCATAAGCGCCTACGTTATAAAAGTCCTCCCCAGTATAAGGGTTAAAATAAATCGTAGGTTTACCCTGCAGCATCGCATCAAAACCGGCAGTTGTATTTTCATATATTACTAAGTCAGATTTGGCAATTGCTTCATCTAAGGAACAATCATTTGCAAAGCCCACCTCATGCGTAAAATTTTCCATCAAATATCCTAAGTTAGTCTTATCTTGATATGGATGAACCCGAACATTCAATTTAAAATTTATATCAACTTTTGATAATGTTTCAAACAGGGTTTTTAAATAGTATAAAACCAAACCCTTATCTACAGTTGGTTGTTTGGTGGCTAAATATAATATTGTTAATTGTTTATGACTAGATATTTTTTTTGGGATCTTCACGTAATGATGAAATGGGGAATTACCTACAAGTATTTTTAAATGTTTGAAATAATCACTTCTTTTTAGCCAGTTTTTGGAAATCTCGCTCCAGACTATAAAAAAATCACTCACAGGATAGATAGCTGGTGAATCTTTTCCATAAAAAGCCCCGTGCTGAAGACAAATAGTTTTAATTCCACTTTCGCGAGCTTTATCAATATAAGGAAGGATTCTAGAATCAGGATCAGTTGTTGTCAAAAGTGCTTTTGGGCGTAGTTGTAAAAGAACCTTTTGCGCTAGCTCTATATCAGTAAAAATTTCTGAGGTTTCATTTTTGGCGATATCTTGTATTTTCCACTTGATATAATCAAGTACTACTGAATTATATCTGTATTTATTGGTAGCAAATTTGCTCCAGGGTTCATCTTGCCTCAATCTTTTTTGAGTTTTTCCAACATCTTTTCTGATTCTTGAATCAATCAATCTTTCCTTTTCTAAATAAACCGAAAAGTTTTTATCAAGTTCCCCCTTTAACGCTAAAGTAACATTATAAGTCAGGATTGTAAGATTGATTCCTCTTCTTTTAATTTCATTTATTGTCGATTCCATTTGAATTAAATGTCGGGGCGTTGCTAGTATTAATAAATCACATTCATTTTGAATGCTTTGTTTATTTAAGTATCTTAATAGTTGAACTTTTTTACCAACACTTTGTTTAAAAGAGAAACTTTTTTCATTAGATCCAATTAAACAGTACGGAATTCCCCCCTCTTTTGCTACTAGGAAAAAAGCGTTAGTTTTAAGAGTTCCGTCAACGACAGATGATCCTGGATAATTTTTGAGAGCCCCGATAATCAAAAATTGAGGTTTAAATTTATGGATAGCTTCGCGCGCCAGATCTAGACTTCTTTCCAGTTCTGCCAAAAAATATCCCAACCTGTCTCTAGCATACTTAAAGTAAGTGTCATCGCAAAAATTATACGAGTCCTTAAAATTTTCAAAAGTATACCTAGGTGATTTATACTTTTCCCGACCGACTAAATCATAAAGCGGGTTTTGCCAAGAAGGAAATTTTTGAGAAATGTACGATTCTGCAGAAATTGATAAGGCAATAATCGTGAAATTTTTTTCAGCCGCCAATAATTTAAACGCTCTTTGCGCTTCAAATTTATCACATACTACTGCCATAACTGACAATTGGGATGACATAAGGTGAAATAAGTTGGTTAATATACTATCATATTAGACACGATCAAAGTCAAAAAATGAAAATAATAATTTTCGGGGCCGGCGGACAAGCAAAAGAAACGATTGACTTAATTGAGGAAAATCTAAAGGCAACGATAGTAGGCATAATTGACAAAAAAACTTTGGACAGCAAAATTTTCGGCCATCGAGTCCTAGGAACTGACGATGATCTGGATTCCCTGATCAAAAAGTATAAGGCAACTCATTTCACCGTAGCCATCGGCGACGTTAAAATAAGGAGCAGGTTATACAACATTGCTAAAGCAAAACTGCAACCTCTCTCAATAATTTCCAAATATGCTCATATTAGCAAATACGCCAAAATAGGCGAGCACGCCACTATCTATCCCGGTGTTGTAATAAGCGCAGACGTCACAATTGGTAACAATGCCTTAATAAATTCAAATGTTTCAATTGCACACGAGGCCAAAATCGGCAGGCATGTGGACATTAATCCCGGAGCAAATATTGCCGGGAAGGTAGTCATTGATGATTTTTGTTTTGTCGGAATTGGTGCATCTATTCGCGAAAACCTACATATTGCCAAAAATACTACAATCGGCGGGGGAGCGATGGTCACAGAAGATACAAAACCCAACAAAACTTACGTTGGAGTTCCTGCAAGAATCATGTCACTATCCACAAACTCTGATAAATGAACAAAATAAATTTTAGATGGAATCAAAAACTGTACACAATCTCAGAAGATCAGCAACCGCTAATTATCGCCGAAGCTGGCGTTAATCATAATGGCGATATAAATCTTGCCAAAAAACTTGTTGATGCAGCCAAGAAAGTTGGAGCCGACTTCGTTAAGTTTCAGACTTTCCATCCACGGGAAATGGCAACGCCTGCGGGGGCAAGCCCCGAATATATTAAAAGAGAGTCGCCTAAAGCAGAAAGCTTCTACAGTCTACTTGAAGAACTCACACTGCCTGATGAAGCGTTCGAGGAACTTCTCAATTATTGCAAACAAAAAGATATTATTTTTCTTTCTACCCCTTATGATAATAGTAGCGCAGATCTTCTGGATGAAATTAGTGTTCCGATGTTTAAAATCGCTTCTACCGATACCAATAATATTCCATTTATAAAATACGTAGCCAAAAAGGGCAAACCTATGATTATATCAACCGGTCTTTCGACACTGGACGATGCTAGAGAGGCTCAAGAAGCGTGCAAGAGTGCAGGTAATAATCAAGTAATCATCATGCAGTGCACCTCCAATTACCCAGCAAGCATTGAAGCGGCAAACATCAAAGTAATTTCGACTTATCGCGAAAAACTTGGAGTTTTAATTGGATACTCCGATCACACCAACGGTGAACTCTGCGCAATTCTGGCAGTAGGGCAGGGAGCTGTCCTTTTTGAACACCACTTCACTTTAGACAAAAATCTTCCGGGGCCTGACCAAAGCGCTTCCACAGACCCCGAAGAAATGAAAGGATATATCAAAGCAATCCACGACGCATATGTTGCATTAGGCGATGGGGTTAAGAGGATAACCCCGGAAGAAGAACCCACTAAACCCAGAATGCAAAAATCACTTACTGCCACCCGCGAAATTAAAGCCGGAGAAATAATCTCCAAAGATGATATCTTAATCAGAAGGCCGGCAACAGGTATACCACCAAAACGTCTAAATGATGTTATTGGCAAAATAGCTGCCAAAAACATCAGAGTTGACATGCCTATTAGAGAAACAGACGTTAAATGGTAAAATATAGGCCATGTCCCTTTACGTTTCAACGACCTATTTCGGTGATGGATCGCAGGTGCAATATGCGCTTAGAGATCTCGAAAAATTAAAAATTAAAAAAATAGAACTTGGCTCAAATCACTCATCTGTAAAAAATAACAAATTAAACCTCAAAAAAAATACAAAATACATAGTTCACAATTACTTTCCCCCCGAAGAAAAAGATTTCATATTAAATATTGCGTCAACTCGCTCGCAAGTTAGAGATAAAAGTATCGCTTTTATCAAGAGTTCCATAATCTGGTGCCAGAAAAATGATATAAAATTCTATACAATTCATCCTGGATTTTTTGCTGAAGCAATTTCTCCATTGGGATATGGAGGACAAAAAAGAAACTTTGATTTAAATTTTGATAAAAAGTCTATTGTACTTAAAAACAGAAGAAAAACCCTCGATGAGACTAGTCGCATCATCAAACACTTGTACGATTTTGCAAACGGCAGAACGCAACTTCTAATTGAAAATCAGGGGTCGATTACTTCGCATAATTTTACTTTATTCGATTCCTATGATGAACTTAAAAGGCTTAAAAAAAATGTTGGTCTAAAACTAAAATTTAATTTTAACCTCGCTCATGCTTATCTATCAGGAATTAATATCACAGACAAAAAAACGTTCTTAGAATTCTATGAAGATTCTCCATTTTTCGAGACGAGCGAAATCCGTAGTATTTATGATAGTCATCTGCCACTTAAAGCAGGTAATGGTAGAATTTTAAAACTTTTGAAAGAATACAAAAGTCTATTTAGAAAAAGTAATGGTATTTTCGAATATAGAAACATCGAAGCAGAAAAACTCTTGAAATCTTACATATTTGTAAGTGAGATATTAGCCTAAAACTCTATTTTCGACTTCGCGAAAACCGTGGACTATCAGTCCACGGATGAAACGAAGAGAAAACATACTTTTGAGCTCGGAAAGCGAATACCGAGGGCTTTTAGCCCTCGGAAGTTTATTTTAGAGATCTCTTTAAAACGGAAATTACCTTTTCTACTTCTAAAATTGTAATTTTATTTCCCAGGGGAATAGACAAAATTCTTCTCCCCAGCTCTTCAGTATTTTTTAACTTAACACCCTGAAATATCTTGTTGTACCATTCATTAAGATGAGTCGGAGGAAAAGTAATTCTACTTGAAATATCAGCGTCAAACAAAGATTTCATAATTTTATCCCTTTTATTGCCAGGTGTAAGAATCGCGAAAAACATGTTTGCATGAGTCTTCACATAGTCCGGGATTTCTTGAAATTCGAAGTAATCCTTGAGCTGATTCTTGTAATGGTCCACAAGACTTCTTCTATGTTTCAGATACCGATCAATTTTAGTTAGTTGTACTCTCCCAATCGCTGAAAAGACGTCATTTGTTCTAAAGTTTAAGCCAAAAGTATTAAAAGGATAATGAGCGCCATGCTTTTTAGGGTTATAAAGTTCTGGTCTGCCGAGATTACGAATACTTCTAAGATGATTTGCAATATTTATATCATTAACGACAATACAACCGCCTTCAATAGAAGTAATTACTTTTGCCCAGTGGAATGAAAAGATAGAAGAATGCCCAAAACTTCCGACCTTTCCATTTATATGCTCTGCGCCTATTGCTTCTGCGCAATCTTCAATTAAAGCAAGTTTATAATCCTTGCAAAGTTTTCTAAAACCTTCTATGTCAATGGGCATCCCAGCTATATCTACTGGCATGACCGCCTTTGTCTTTTTTGATATATACTTTTGTGTCTCTTCAGGAGTTAAATTCCAAGTTTTAATATCACAATCAGCCAGGACTG
>OBEQ011185184.1_pt1 | contig 15911 bp, 19 predicted proteins | sample 1670901 | NCBI WGS metagenome assembly OBEQ01 (sample SAMEA104232315, study PRJEB22302) | groundwater metagenome | biome: forest; feature: aquifer; material: groundwater | place: USA | collected 2011-08-07 | depth 5.4 m | reverse complement strand
TGCGGCATGACAGTCGCCCCCAGGATTCCGATGGCGATATAAAGCATCTGCGGATTCATGACAATCTCAGGTTTAGGCAGGAGATTATTAAATAGGGCTGAAACAGAAGGATTCGACAACATAAGTTCATAAGCAAAACATCCTCCAATAATAAAAATCAGGGCGGCCACAATGCATTCCAGAATTCGAAAACCTTTATGCTGAAGAAATAAAACGATCATAACATCCAACGCCGTCAGAACAACGCCGACAACGAGGGGTATGCCAAAAAGCAGATTGAGCGCAATGGCCGAACCGATCACCTCTGCCAAGTCACAGGCACAGATCGCCAGTTCGCACAAAATCCACAAAAAATAAACAACCGCCGGTTGTGAAAAATGATCCCGGCACGCCTGCGCCAGATCCCGGCTGGTGACGATCCCCAATTTTAAAGAGAGATGCTGAAGTAGGATCGCCATGAAATTCGAAATAAGAATGACCGAAAGAAGGGTATATCCAACCCTTGCCCCGCCTGCCAGATCTGTCGCCCAATTTCCCGGATCCATGTATCCGACGGCAACCATCAATCCTGGGCCGGCAAAGGCAAAAATTTTACGCCAGACATTGGCATTCGTTGGAATACGGATGGATGAGAAAACCTCAGGTAAACTGGATACGGTTACAGGCCTTCTCCAACCCGAAGAGGATTTTGATTCGCTGAGATTATTAGAAAGAGGTTTCATGGACATAGAATTGTGATGAACCATCAACGCCACTTGATCGAACAGCCCATGGAAGGTTTTTGATCTTTCGAAAGTGGTTTACCGGCAGCGAGATTATTGATCGCTTCTTTTAATTCTTCACGGGTAACTTTCTTTTCATCCTGCCAATTATCATCGAGGCGGCCGTGATAAACGAGTTGTTTTTTATCGTCGTAAAGATAAATATCCGGCGTGCACTGCGCCTTAAAATGATCCGCGACTTTTTGGGTCTCATCGACCAGATACGGAAAATCAATCCCCCACTCTTGGATTTTAACAAGCATCTTATCTGGGGCATCGTCGGGATAATTGGGATGGATGTTGGGGTTGATTGCCACTGTGTTAATGCCTGCGGCACGGACGGATTTAGCCAGACGAAGAAGCCGCGGCCAAACGGCCAGCGCGTACGGACAATGGTTACATGTGAAAACAACCAAGAGTCCTCTTTTTCCAAACAGATCAGAGCCTTTATAAAGTTTTCCTTGCGGATCTTTCAGTTCAAAATCCGCCATCTTGGTTCCCAGGGGAACAGTTACAGATTCTAATAAAGCCATCTTTCCCTCCTGTAATAACCCAACGTAAAAATTATCTACGCTGGTAATTTTAAAATCTGTTAATATTCTACAAACGTCTTTCCTTCTGTCAGAAAAAACTAACGGCTGCGGTAGTGGGGTGTAAACTCCCTCTTGGTACATTCACCAGTTATCAAATCAATATAACCCGAATGCACACTTCCCATCCATTCCTGTGGCAAGGTAGCTGTGAAATATGGTCTTAAAGAGAAAAATTCTACCCGAGGATCCATAAACTCTTCTATGCACAGTCGCATTTTCTGTTCAGCCTCATTCTGAGAAATAACCGATTGGATCTCATTTAATCGGCTTAAGTTGACGCCATCCAGAGTTTTGATATAGTGCATGTCCTTTCCAGGAATATCATCGGTTAAAATTATTCTAAACTCTCCCATGATATATTGCCATATGACTTGTTTTTGAGACGCGCAAGAAAACTGAAAATGCTTATTGAAATAATCCTCACTAATCCCCAAGCTTAGTATTTTTTGCTTTGATTCAACTACCAGAGGGTCATTGGAATCGGTAATAAGGGAATTTGAATTATCGCAATCAATAGATGAACCTCCTTCACGCTTAATACATTCACTGGTGACCAAATCAACATAACCAATATCCCAGCTACTACCAAGGGAACCATAACTTTTATGAACTGAATGGGCGGTGAAATATGGTCGTGTAGGGACATTTTCATCCATTTGGGACATTTTCTTTGGAAAAGAGTCAAAAATTGTCCTAGCTCCGTTAAAATCTCCTAGACATGACTGCATTTTTTGTTCAGCTTCATTTTTAGAAATAACTGATTGAACTTCTTCTAGCTGACGAAATTCTTCAATACCACGAATAATATGTTTGCCGGGAATGCTAACCGTATTATCATCCGAAATTATCGTAAATTCTCCAATGGTATATTGCCATACAACTTCGTTTTGAGACCCACAAAGAAACCGAAAATGTTTATTGAAATAATCCTCACTAATCCCATAACTTAATATTTTTTGCTTCGATTCAACTGCCAGAGGGTAATTGGAATCAGTGATGTTCAAATGCATATTCGGATCTGTACAAATCGAAAGGTCTTTAAATATTGCGACTCTCAAAAAATCTTATTGCTTACATCTTTAGGAAAGTTATAATACCACCGTCTTTTGGATAAAAGGAGAAAAAATTATGGATAAATCCACCGGAATTATTTTACAGCAGTTTGAATTAGGGCCGCTGCAGAATTTTCTCTATTTTCTCGGCGATCCCGCGACTAAAGAGATTGCGCTCATCGATCCGGCCTGGGATGTGGATTTTCTGCGAAAAAAAACCAAGGCCCAAGGCTTTCAAATCACGATGATCCTTTTAACCCACGGTCATCCGGATCATGTCAATGGGCTTGAGGAAATTTTGTCCACCCACGATGTGCCGGTTTATATTTCCCGGCACGAAGCGATTTTCTTTAAACCAAAATGCAAAAACCTCAAAGAAATTTCTCCCAACCAAAAGCTGAAAATCGGAACTATCGAAGTGGAATGTCTGCACACTCCCGGGCACTCGCCGGGCTGTCAGTGTTTTATCGTTGGAACCCAGATGATCGCGGGTGATACGGTCTTTATCGACGGCTGCGGGCGCTGCGATCTCCCGGGGAGCGATCCCAAAAAAATGTACGATTCCCTTTATAACAAAATCATGAAACTTGCCAGTTCAACCGTGATCTATCCCGGCCATAACTACGGCCCGCTTAAATTCGACACGCTCGCCAACCAAAAACGAACCAACCCTTATCTTCAATGCAACAATCTGCAGGAATTTCTCGAAGAGCGAATGGGGATTTCGCTGTGAGAAAAATCCGAGGGCAAAATCCCCATTCGCTCGCAATCGACGATGGCGATGAAGCAGCCCACCCGTCCTCGCTCCACCCATCCCCCAGTGGGGCCCTTACGCGGCGGGCGGATGGACTGCCTCATCGCCTGAAAAATTCCAAAACAACATCTTCCTCACCATCCAACTGTACATCCGAAACGGCACAATTTTCCTTAAATAATAAAGCGTGCGGGCCTCGACGTCGGGGAAATTTCGAAACGCGGGATTCCCTGCATCGATTAATTTCTCAACGAGGCGAGCGATTGTTTCAGGATCTTTACGGCAGTTGTCGACGTAGTTTCGAACTTTACGGGCGAGAAATTGCGAGACGGGATAATAAAGGCTTTGAGGATTGTTGAAATTTTTTGCGTAACGGGCGTTGTCGTAAAAAATCTTCGTCGGGTACGTGCCCGGTTCAATCAAGAGCACGTCAATTCCAAAAAATTTCATTTCATAATGCAGGCTTTCACAAAAAGCTTCCAGCGCCCATTTGCTAGCATTGTAGGCGCTGAAGGCCGGACTCGCATGAATACCGGCGATCGAAGAGATATTGATGAGCTTTCCTTGATGGCGTTCGCGCATGATGGGAATCACGGCACGCGTGACGTTTTGCACGCCGAAAAAATTCACCTCGAATTGCCGGCGGATTTCCTCGTCGGTTAAATCCTCAAAAAATCCGCCGATGCCGTACCCGGCGTTATTAATCAAAACATCAATTGTCCCGCACTCTTTAACGATTTTGTCGACGGCCAGTCGGATAGAATCGGGTTGGGTGACATCCAATGGCAGAAGCTGAACCGTCCCTCCCCTTCTCTTGACCTCAGCCAGCAGCGCATCCTTCTTATTCAAATCCCGCATCGCGGCAAAAACCGTGTGTCCGCTGGCCCCCAGCCGTGCCGTCGTTAGCATCCCAAACCCGCTCGAGGTGCCGGTGATTAAAATATTTTTTTTATTTATCATCGAAGATTTGTTTCAAACGTTCGGGTTCCAGCAACTTTTCAAAAGGCAAATCCCCAAAACGAGTCTGCACGTCGCTTAGAAGCATTTCCCGATATTCGATTCGAGTCTCATCGTCGACGTGACGATACACATAAAGAACCTTCGTCAGTTCAGGAAATTTTTCTTCACCTTTTTGAAAAATATCTTGGTCATATCCAATAACAAATGCCAACGTATAAGAATGATCATCTATTACCACAGAGCCAATGAGCCCGTTGTCGAACCAGTCAGGATCACACGAATGATTATTTTGCTTACACCACTCCTCGTGGGTTCGAAAAAATTCCCGTAGCTTCGCAATATGCGCTAATCGAATAGGCTGGTAGGGCTGTCTCGGATAAATAGTCGTGTCGCGATGTGTTTTTCGGTCATACAACGCGATCTCTGCTGCATGAACCGGCGCAAAATGAACCTCGCTGCGGTGATATACAACACTCTCCTCGCCGAACCGCCCGAGGTACCACCCGAAGAGACTCTTCTCTAACTCAAGCTCCTGAGAAATAATCAGCAGACATCCTGCTGAAGGATTGATGTGCGTGTCGACGAAAAGGCTCTTCGCTGACGATTCAATCTGTAAGATTGATCCAAGACACTCATCTCCCACCATCTCCCCCGTCAGAGTCGTATTCTTCCATTGGCCATGTTTGCGATCAAACCGGGCCAGATAAAGCGGCGATCGTAAAAGCCCTGATCCATCCTCAAGGTGATAAACGATCACCAACTGAGAAGAATCATTCAGCACTTGGTAACTCGTGATGGAATGATCCAAATTCGGGAAATCCTGCACCGTGGTTGGAAGAACATGCAAACTGAGGACTTCTCGTAGAGTTACGGCGATGGCATCGCGCGAAAACATGATGCAAAGGATCATCCATAAAAAAATTGCCCAAGATGGAAGAATCTTCATATCATATTCTTTCTTCAAATTGAAAATGTTTATTCATCCAAACCTAACTCCTTAAAAACTTTCATGGCAAGATCCAATGAAATATTTTTTGCTTCACTGAATTTTTTAAAAGCACTAACTTTACCTTTCTGAATAATTAAATCCTCTAACTCTTTCCTCAGTTTGGGATCCAAATCTTTCGCTATTTGCTTTGCCTCAAGAATTTCTTTTTGTTCCAGTTCTTTCTTCTCTCGAAACTTGATCAGTGCCTGCTCGGTAGGATCGGCAAAGACAAAAAACCATCGATCCCCCTCTTTCAGAACTTCTCGCATCATTGTAACGCTGCTGTATTTCTTTCTATCAAAATCAATTTGTATTCTGTGCGTAGGGTTGATCGGATAATTCAATAATCCATCCATTCCCTTTCCTTGTTCTTCCATCGGAATAGCTGAAACATGAACGGTATAATTTTCGGGAATCTGATATTTTAAAGTTCGAGAAATAAGTTCATCATAATAATCCTGATTTCGGGCTGTTATTTTCTTTAGACATTCAGGATGAATAAGCTTTTTAAAGCCTTCCACGTTGTGAGAATTATTGGACGTGATCCATTCTTGAACAAAACTTTTTATGTCCGCAGGAATCTCTGCCGCATGGACCGCAGGAGAATGGAATAAAATCACAAAGAATACAATCAACCAACTAACCTTCAGCGCATGTTTGGTCATCACACTCTCCTTCTTCAATGATTGTTTTCAAATTCTTTACAGATTCTAATAAATGAAATTTTCAGTTCTGGAAGATTATTTCCGATCATCTTCCAGACAATTTCCAGATCGACGCCGAAATATTCATGAATCAACTTATCCCGCATCCCCGCCATTTTCTTCCAGGGAATATTCGGATGCTTTCTTCGAAATGATTCAGGAATACTTTTGGCCGCCTCGCCCATGACCTCAATGCTTCGAATCACCGCATTAACGGTCTTGCGATCATTCACGAATTTACTGAAAGTCATGCCCTTGACGAATTCTTCAATCTCGCAGATCGAATTAAAAATGTCATTTAAATAATCGCCATAATCCTTAGGTTTCATACGCAGACCATTTCCTGAAGAATAAATTTACCAATTCTCGGCTTCAAAGCTTTTTTAGAAACTAAATCAACTTTCCCTCCGAGGAGCTTGCTTAAACATTCCTCTAAATCAAGAAAAGTAAAGAAATCAACTGGTTCATAGAATCCAACGAGAATGTCGATATCACTATTTCTTTTTTGTTCCCCTCTGACGAAAGAACCGAAAAGAGCGAGTTGTTTAACTTTAAATTCTTTAGAAAGCATTTTTTTATTTTTCCGAAGGATTTCTTTAATATTCTGAAAATTTTTCATGGTTTAATCTCCAATAGCCTTTTGAATCAACAAACAATCCGCCAAAGTGATCGCAATCATGGCTTCGACAACCGGCACGACGCGAGGGCAGATGCACGGATCATGGCGGCCTTTGATTTGGATGGTGGTTTTTTCGTGGGAGGTGTTGAGGGTTTCTTGGAATTTTGAAATGGATGACGGAGGTTTCACGGCGACCCGCACGACGATATCTTCGCCGTTTGAAATGCCGCCGAGGATTCCGCCGGCATGGTTGGTTTTGGTTCGAACCTTTCCTTTTTCCTCGGAGAGATAAAAAATATCATTGGCCTGTGAACCGCGCAGTTTAGTGATTTCAAAACCCGATCCGATTTCAACGCCCTTAATTGTTCCAATCGACATCAACCCGGCGGCTAAACGCGCCGAGAGCTTGTCAAAAACCGGATCGCCTAATCCCGGCGGACAATTTTTCACCACCGCTTCCACAATCCCACCGACAGAATCGCCGTCTTTACGGGCTTCTTCGATTTTTTGAATCATCACCTCCGCCTGCTCTAAATCCGGAGCGCGGACTAAATTTTTTTCGATCACCGACAGATCAATTTTCTTGGCATAAATTCCGGCAACCGCCAGCGTATAACCCACAACACTCACGTTATACTGTGCCAGAATTTTTTTAGCAACCGCGCCGGCCGCAACGCGGCAGGCAGTTTCGCGGCCGGAGGAACGTCCGCCTCCTCGGTAATCACGGATTCCGTATTTCATTTGATACGTATAATCCGCATGACCTGGACGGAAAACTTCCTGGACGTTGGAATAATCTTTAGAGCGCTGGCCTTCGTTACGAATCAGCATACTCAAAGGCGCGCCGGTTGTTTTTCCTTCAAAAACGCCGGAGAGGATTTCTGCCTTATCAGTTTCTTTACGTTGAGTCGTAATAGCGCTTTGTCCCGGCCGACGACGATCTAAATCAATTTGAATATCCGCTTCTGAAATAGCTAATCCCGGCGGCACGCCGTCAATCACAACGCCGATCGCTGAGCCGTGGCTTTCGCCGAAGGTGGTGATTCGAAATATTTGTCCGTAAGAATTTCCTGGCATGTGGTTTTCCTTTTTGGTAAGTAGCTTGACTATATGAGAACTATCTATGAAGTACTCGATTTTTTAATTTTATTTTATGCCGCTTTATATGCTTCTTGTAGACTTTGGATCAGTCTGACCCTTATTCACCTGCAGGACGTCACCGTTGATGCTCCGCCGCAGGTTCTTTGTTCCAGGTGTTCAATTTTTACCGGGTTCCCGCCCATCTGAACATCAATCTCAGCTCGATAGGTTGTAGTCGAAACTCCGCCAAATGCATTCTGACTTTGCTGTTTGAGTATACCCGGAATAGTAAGACGGAGCATCCCATTCTCTCCACTGATATCTAAAGCCTTCCCAGAAGGAATGAAGTTGGAACTAAACTTAGGGGCTCCTTTATCATCAAGCCACCCATCCATGTCTTTCATGAACTCGTTCCAACCTTTGGGTACGAAGTCATCTTGCGCGTCCATCAGGCTCGTGATATCACCCTGGATAAAATCCAGCGCTCGTATACTCGCGTTTTGCGCAAAATCAACAATCGTAATCTGGTCTTTTATATCCGTCGGAGTAATTTGAGCCAAAATGGAACCATTGCTAAGCAACGTAACGAAAAACACTATGAAATAACGCATCGGCATTCTCCTTCCTGTTGTTAACTTATCATAGGACGAGTCACGAGTGACGAGCGACAATTAATCCGTAATCGCTCCGACCGCGGCTGAGCTGACCACCTTCATGTATTTGCTCAAAACTCCCCGGGTGTAGCGCGGTTTGGGCTGTTTCCATTTCTTCAAACGCTTTTTTATCTCAGCCTGTGAAATGTTTAGATTAATTTCGCGTTTATCGGCATCGATGGTAATGGAATCGCCGCTATGTACAATCGCGAGCGGCCCGCCGACGTAAGCTTCGGGTGTGATATGACCGACGACAAATCCGTGGCTTCCTCCGGAGAAACGTCCGTCAGTGATCAGGGCGACGTCTTTGCCTAAACCTTTTCCCATGACGGCCGAGGTTGGAGCCAGCATCTCGCGCATGCCGGGGCCGCCTTTGGGGCCTTCGTAGCGGATCACAATCACGTCTCCCTTTTTAATCGTTCCATCGAGAATTTTCTTCAAGGCCGATTCTTCCGATTCAAAAACCCGTGCCGTGCCTGTAAAAGAATTTCCCTCTTTTCCCGAAATCTTCGCCACCGCTCCCGTCGGCGCGAGATTTCCGTAAAGAATAACCAGGTGGCTGTCTTTTTTAATGGGGTTATTGAAAGGACGAATGATTTGCTGACCTTCAGGGTAAGGCTTCGCCGAAGAAATATTTTCACGAACCGTTTTTCCGGTGACCGTCAAACAATCGCCGTGCAACAACCCTTTATCCAGCAGCATCTTCATGAGCGGGACGATCCCGCCGATCTTGATGAGCTCAGCCATGACAAATCGGCCGCTGGGTTTTAGATCCGCGAGAACCGGCACCTTTTTTCCTATTCGGGTAAAATCATCAATCGTTAATTTAACTCCCGCCGAATGCGCCATGGCCAGAAGATGCAAAACCGCATTGGTTGAACCGCCCAGCGCAATCACGACGGTAATTGCATTCTCAAAAGCTTTTTTGGTTAAAATATCCCGAGGACAAATTCCCAGTTTAATCAAATTCAAAACCGCCTCGCCTGCTTTCAAACAATCCTGTTCTTTCTCGGGAGAAATCGCCGCCTGAGCGGAACTATTTGGTAAACTCATTCCCAGCGCTTCAACGCCTGAGGCCATGGTGTTGGCCGTGTACATCCCGCCGCACGAGCCTGGCCCCGGAATCGCGCAGGATTCAATCTGGGTTAATTCCTTCGAATCTATTTTTTGATTGGCAAAAGCGCCGACGGCTTCAAAAACCGAAACGATATCCACGTTTTTTTCTTTATGACACCCGGGCAAAATCGTTCCGCCGTACACAAAGACCGACGGACGGTTGAGACGCGCCATCGCCATCACACATCCGGGCATATTTTTATCGCCCCCGCCGACGGCAACAAGACCGTCAAAACCTTCACAGCCCATCACCGTTTCAACCGAATCCGCGATCACCTCGCGCGAAACCAGGGAATATTTCATTCCTTCTGTGCCCATCGAAATTCCATCGGACACCGTGATCGTTCCAAAAATAACACTCTTGCCACCGGCTTGATCAACGCCGGTGGCCGCCATCTTTGCAAGTTTATCAATGTGCATGTTGCACGGCGTCACCATGCTCCAGGTGGAGGCAATGCCGATTTGGGGTTTGGAAAAATCCTCGTCTTTAAATCCGACGGCACGCAGCATCGCTCTTGAGGGTGCCCGTTCGTAGCCGTCGGTGATGATGGAGGAATATTTTCTCACGCCAGCCATGGTTTTAATCCTTTGATCTTATTTTCGTAAGCCGAAATCTGATCATTAAACTGCATCGTCCAGCCGATTTGATCCAATCCTTTTAATAAACATTCTTTGGAAAACGAATCGATCTGGAAAGAATATTTTTTCCCTGTTGGACCGGAAACACTTTGAGATTCTAAATCAGCGGTGATTTTTGTTCCCAGATTATTGAGAATATCTTTAAAAAGTTCATCAATCTCAGAAAATTTAAGCACAACCAAAAGAATTCCATTCTTCACACAATTATTATAAAAGATATCCGCAAAACTCGGTGCGATGATGACGCGAAATCCATAATCGGATAAAGCCCACGGCGCGTGCTCGCGACTCGAACCGCAGCCGAAATTGTCGCGGGTCAAAAGCACCGTCGCGTTTCGGTATTGGGGTTTATTCAAAATAAAATCCGGATTCTCCTTTGTTCCCTCATAATCCAGATAACGCCACTCGTGGAAAAGGTGTTTCCCAAAACCAGTACGCTCAATCTTCCGAAGGAATTGTTTGGGGATAATCGCGTCGGTATCGACGTTGGCGCGGTCGAGGGGTGCGGCGAGGCCGGTGTGGTTGATGAATGGTTGCATAATTTTTCTTTCTTACAAATACTTCCTCACATCCGAAATCTTCCCCTCAATCGCCGCCACAACCGCCATCTGCGGGCTCATCAAATGCGTTCGTCCTCCCGGGCCTTGACGGCCTTCGAAGTTACGGTTGCTCGTCGAGGCGCAACGCTCTCCCTTTTTCAATTGATCGTCGTTCATCCCCAGGCACATTGAACAGCCGGCAAAACGCCATTCAAAACCGGCTTCCGTAAAAATTTTATCCAGACCTTCCTTCTGCGCCTGAGAACGGACGCGGCCCGATCCGGGCACAACAATCCCTTGAACTTGTGGAGAAACTTTTTTTCCTTTGGCCATATGAGCGGCGACGCGCAAATCTTCAATGCGGCCGTTCGTGCACGAGCCGATAAAAACTTTATCGATGACAATTGAATTCATCGGGGTTCCGGGTTTTAGGTCCATATACTTTAATGCGTCTATTGCGGCCTGCCGCTCCACGGGATTTACGAATTGATGCGGATCGGGCACAAGCCCGTCTATGGAAGTTACTTGCCCCGGGCTTGTGCCCCACGTCACCTGCGGGGCGATGTCTTCAGCTTTCAAATTGATCACTTTGTCGAATTGCGCGTTGGGATCGCTTCTTAAGGACTGCCAATATTGAACAGCCTTTTCCCAATTTTCGTCCTTTGGAGAAAAATCACGGCCTTCGAGATAACGAAACGTAATCTCATCGGGCGCAACCATCCCCGCGCGGGCACCCGCCTCGATACTCATATTACAAATCGTCATGCGGCCTTCCATCGTTAGACGAGGAATGGCGCTTCCGGCGTATTCCACAACATATCCGGTTGCGCCCGCTGTCCCGATTTGACCGATCAAGTATAAAATAACATCTTTCGGCGTGACGCCAAAACCGAGACGTCCATCGATATTAATCAACATAGATTTTGCTTTGTTTTGTTGAAGGGTTTGAGTGGCGAGCACATGTTCCACCTCGGAGGTGCCAATCCCAAAGGCCAGCGCGCCAAACGCGCCGTGGGTGGAGGTATGCGAATCCCCGCAGACAATCACCATTCCAGGCTGGGTGATTCCCAGCTCCGGCCCGATGACGTGCACGATGCCTTGATCTTTATGCTGAAAATCATAAAGAGTCACGCCAAACTCTTTGCAGTTGCGCGAGAGCGCTTCCATCTGAATTCTTGAGGTTGCTTCCATGCGGGAAAAATCTTTGGTACGGGTGGAAACATTATGATCCATCGTGGCAAAGGTCTTTTGGGGAGAACGGACTTTTCGTTTGGTGAGACGCAATCCCTCAAAGGCCTGAGGGGAGGTAACCTCATGCACCAGATGCCGGTCGACATAAATGACCGAGGTCTGTCCCGGACTTTCGTGTACGAGATGGTCGTCCCAAATTTTTTGGTACATGGTTTTAGGCATAAAAATCCTTTTAAAAATATATAAAATTTATTCTATAAGACACCCTGAAAGTTGTCAACGGATTCGTCGGAAATGGAAAGCGCCCCTTGATTTCGTTGTTTAAAGAATTGAATCAAGGGGCGCTCCCGTTGTGTTGATCCCGAGTTGTAATAACCAGCTAAAGCATAACATATTTTTAATGGAAAAAACAAGGGGACGAGAAGTGGGAGTTTTTAAGCCCCGGGCATGCTTTTATTTTCTTCTCAACGAACAGTCACAAAACTATTTTTATATTTTTCCTTAAATCTGGCGAGTTCTTCTTGCGCCTGTTTCTTCGTCTTGAATTCTCCGACGCAAACCCGATACCAAATACCTTTTTCTTTCAAATCCCGTTTGATGATTTCAGCAGAAAATCCCAGTTTGCGCAGATCATCCAGCGCTTTTTGAGCCTTTGTTTGATCCTGGAAAGAATGAACCTGAATGGTCAGGGAAGCGACCGTTGTCTGCGGTTTGGATCCTTGGGGTGGAAGCGGTTGTGGCGGGAACTTCGTTGGGGGTAAAGTTTCATTCACGGAAATGGTTTCCGGCGGATTCAAAAGAATCCCTTCTTCCGGCGGGTTCTCTCGATGGTTCCACCAGATCAATACCCCCGCCGCCGCAGCGCCCACCAAAAGCACCATGGGCCAGCTTTCTTGGAAACTGAAATAAGATTTTCGCTCAACCATATTCTTTCTCCTTTCTTTAAAAAATTCAAAAACATTATTTCCAAACATTATTTCGAATTCAAAGCTTCCTCTAACTTTTCTAATCGATGGGAAATTTGCTGCAAATAGGTAATGATAATCGCATGGGTGTACTGCGCATCAATACCAACGGGAGAATTGGCAACACTGATTTTATCGATGATCTCTTTGTACTCTTCTTTGGATCTTTGAGTTGGATTTTTGATTTCCATCATCACTGTTCCTTTCTAGAATCGTTTCATGAAATGCCCAACATTTGAACGATTCCCTTTCGAATCATCATCACCGCAATGGCGGCTAAAAGAAGCGCCATCACTTTCGAAACAGCCCGCGCGCCTCCATCCCCAATAATTTTTATTAAGACATCAGAAAACAGGAAAAGCCCCACTGCAAACAAGATGTTCAAGAGAATCGAGGCGAGCGTCATGGACAAACCATATTGATCGATCAAAATGAGCGATGTGGTCAAAACCGCCGGGCCGACTAAAAGCGGAGTTCCCAGCGGCACGACGCCAAAGTCATAGACGCCGGCCAGACGTTCTTTGCCGGCCACCAATAATTCCATTAGTGCAATGCAAAACAACACCAATCCGCCGGCCACCATAAAGTCCCCAATCGTGATTCCGAGCAGTTTAAAAATAACTCTTCCCAAAAAAATAAATCCGACGGCAAGCCCCAAGGCCGTGAGGATCGATTCTCCGATCACTTTTTGTTTTGTCTTTTGATCCAATCCCTGCGTCAAGGAAATAAAAATCGGCAAAAGTCCAATGGCATCCACGGCGACAAAAATTGGAATAAAGGCTGATAAAAAGCTATGCATATCTCCCTCCTTTTGGTTTCAGACTGCTCAGTGCTTCGTTATTTTAACAAGGGAATGGGCTCTAGCTATGGGGGTTTAGTCACTTATTGCTTTTGAAGAACTATTGCTTGAGGTGGTTTCCGGAGTTTGAGTCGTTGCGTCTGTTTGTACGGCAGAAGCATTTAGATATGTTTTAAGTTTTTGCCAGGTTTTCGGTCCCACCTTTCCATCCGCCTTCAAATTATTCTGTTCCTGAAAAGACTCAATGGCTTTTTTGGTCTTCGGACCTAATACTCCATCGATCTTTCCTGCATAAACATTGGCATTTTTCAACGCGTGCTGAATATTTTGAATGTTTGGTTTTTCAGGAAGCAAAGTGGAACCGGCAGATGCGCCGGAGGAAATATTCGATGTGAGCGCGCCATTTTGCATCTGCATATTGGTTGTCATCTCGGCGTTTTCTTGTTCAGCGGTGCCGATTTCTTTAAAAAATTCTGTGGATTCGGAGGAAGTCTTAGCCTTATCCATTTTTCCTCCACACCCCGTTAATCCAAAAATTCCTGCCACTGCACATGTTGCTAACATAAATTTTTTCGTATGGTTGTTCATTTAATCCTCATCCTCCTCATAATTCCAGTCTCTACTGTGCGTCAAAGATGAAATAAAAAATCTGGCGAAAAGAAAAAAAATAAAAAAATTAATGATCATGGAGAGAATTCTACAAATAATGCTGGGGTTGTCAACGCTTTTTACGGTAATTTTTCATTACTCAACAGGGATCAGAATCACCTGTCCTGCTTTGAGCTTGTTGGGATTTTTTATGCGGTCACGATTAAATTCGTAAAGATTTTTACAGCGATGGCCGCTGCCTAACTCATGCTCGGCAATACTCCAGAGTGAATCATTTTTCTTAATCGTATATTCTTTGGTTTGAACCTGCACTTGCGATTCGACATTTTCTTTTTTCTCAAGCAGATATTTCCCTTCCTCAATTGACTTAACTTCTTCTGAAGCGAGTTCTGAGGGCTGAGGGATCATGACCTCTTCCACCTCCGCAATCAAAAACTGAGCATTGCGCTCTTTTTGCATTCCCACCAAATCATTAAGCGGCGCCACGGCATCCAATTTTCCCCGGCTGACAATCTTAACTTTTTCTTGAGGGACATTGTGCTCGAGCATAAAATTTTGAACCGTCTGTGCCCTGGCTTTCCCTAATTTTAAATTATACGTCTCAGACCCCCGCACATCGCAGTTCCCCGTGATCAAGATGCTGGTTTCGGGATTTCGCCTAAGAGTCTCCACGGCTTTCGTCAATATCGCTCTGGCGTCATCGCGCAGCGAAGATTTATTATAATCAAAATAGACTTTCACGTTCTTCAGAATTCTTTTGATGAGTAAAGACGGCCGGAGTTCGTTGGGTTTCGCGGGCGGCAGTTCCTCAGCCTTGTAATCATAGATAATTTTGTAGACGTAAATATAACCGCGGTTTCCCAAGGGACGGACGTTTCCAGGTGTCTGCGGCCACCACCAATAACCTCCCATCGAAGGATCTTTCTGCGGCCCGGGGGTGGCATCGGTCGGCCACCATTTAAAGCGTTCCTGCAGCTGCTGCACTTCCTGCTTTTGTCTGTGTTCTTTCGAGACGGAAGCGCCGTAAGCAGCAAAAGTAAATTCTGACAAAAAGATAACGGTTAGAAAAGCAATAAAAAAATGATTGTGATTATTTTTTTTCATTGGGCCCCTTTTATTTTTACAGATATTTTAAGACATGATCCCGGAAAATTTGATAAAGAGGTTGAAGTGTCTGTAATAATATATAAAACTATCTTCGAAATGTAAAGACTTTGCTTCAAAAGATTCATTTTTCCCACTTCATGAGGCTTGAATGAAGAATAAATCAGATTTATTATTGCACACAAACAAGCTCTTGACTCCCATTGCATCCTCTAGCACCAGTCAAAAGTCCTTGAGAAACCGTTCCCATAGGGATACTACCATCAGCACAGCCGGGACTTGAATTAAGCCAGTCACCAGGCGGAGAACCTGAACAGTAATTGCAACCCCCGCCTTGATACCAATATGTGGCTGTCATGTTACATCCTTTCCCCTGATCTATACAGGCAGTTAGTTCACTCAGATTAACCACATGAGATCCTGGCCAATGAGTCGAACAGAAGTCGCCGAATTGGTTGAAGTCCCCCCTAACTTGGCCGGCGATATGATATGTTCCCGATGGCGGTTGGGATGTTGTGCATTGCCATTTATTACTTGCTGCGCTATATTGAATAAATTCTTTGTCCGCGCAATTGGGCAACCCCGTTGTTTGCACAACCCCATCCGGAAACCGGATGCCGTCAGTCCCCGCCGTGCCGCCAATGTCTAATTTTGCCTGCGGACTCGTCGTCCCGATGCCCACGTTGCCGGAGGGATCAATACGCATGTTCTCAGCCCCACTACCGCTAGGGGTAGTACACTGTTTAGTTAATCATCGATAAGTTGCTATATGTCATTCCCGAATG
>OBEQ011887228.1_pt1 | contig 15913 bp, 12 predicted proteins | sample 1670901 | NCBI WGS metagenome assembly OBEQ01 (sample SAMEA104232315, study PRJEB22302) | groundwater metagenome | biome: forest; feature: aquifer; material: groundwater | place: USA | collected 2011-08-07 | depth 5.4 m | reverse complement strand
GGGGGCGCCGCGAGGGGGGGTGGGGGGGGCGAGCGGGGCGGGGGCGCCCCCGCGCGCGGGCGGGGGGGGGGGGAGCCGCTCGAATGTCCGAACGAACAGCCCCGCGGCGACGACCAGCAGCAGCGACAGCCCCCCCTGCCCGACGATGAGCCCGCCGGACCCCCCGCCGCCAAGGCCGCGACCCTCGCCTGCCATCCGTCCGTGCTCCTTCAGCGCAGCCATTGGCGCAACGCGCGTGGCGCGAAGCGCGGGCACCAGGCCGAACACCAGCGCCGTCACCATCATCGTCACGGCCGTGAACGCGAGCACGCGCCAATCGAGCGAAAGATTGAGTCCGATCGGCGTCATCGACGTGGACAACTGCGCCACGAGCAGGCGAGTCGCCCAGCTCGCAAACAGGAGCCCGAGGAGCGCGCCGATCACCACCAGCACCGCGCTTTCCGCGAGCAGTTGCCGCGCGAGCCTCCAGCGCGACGCGCCAAGCGCGAGCCGCACGCTCAGCTCGTGCCGGCGGGCAGCACCACGCGCGAGCAGCAGGTTCGCGATGTTCGCGCAGGCGATGAGCAGCACGAGCGCGACGACGACGAGGATCGCGACGAGCGGGCGCTCGAACTGCTCGCGCAGCTTGGAGGTGCCGGCGCCGGCCGGTTCCAGCACGAAGGGCTCCTGCAGAAACGTCGACGGAAACTGCTTCGGCAGCGAGCCGGCGCGAATCTGCGGCTGCACGGTACGGAGCGCGGCGGTGGCCGACGCGAGCGACGTGCCCGGCTTCATCCGCAGCATGATATTCAGCCACGACACGTTGTCGTCGAACGCGATGCTGGGAAGAATCAGCGGCTCCGTCTTGATCGGAAGGATCAGGTCGAAGGGCCGGCCGACTTCTATGCCGAGGAACTCCGGCGGCGTCACACCGACAATCGTGACCGCGACGCGCTCGAGAGTAACGGGCGCGCCGATCACGCTGACGGCGCCGCCGAATCGCTCCTGCCACAGCGCGTAGCTGATCACGGCCGCCGGTCCGCTCGGTCCACCTCCCGGCACATCATCGACAGGCGTGAGCACCCGGCCGACGAGCGCAGACACGCCGAGCGTGCCGAAGAAGTCGCCGCTGACGAAGAAGCCGTCCACAGGCCGCGCCTCGCCGCCGAATCTCAACGTCGCCTGTTCGCAACAGTCGCTGAACGCGAGCGCGCGGTCGAATCCCTGCCCATGCCGGCGGATCTGATCGAACGTCGCGTAGCTGAACGCCGGACGAGCATCACCGTTCCGGCGCCCCGAGAGGATCACGAGGCGCTGCGGCTCCGCCACCGGGAGCGTTCGCAGAATCAGGCTGTTGACGAGCGAGAAGATCGCGGTGTTCGCGCCGATGCCCAACGCGAGCGACAGCATCGCCACCGCGGTAACCACCGGCGTGGAGACGAGCGCGCGCACGGCAAGGCGGAGATCCTGCATGACGGCCTCCGAAAGCGATCGCATTCCCGCGCCGACTGAGAAAACCAAACGATGCTCCGCCAGGGGCTGCTAGAACTCGTGATGCTGGTCCCAGCGGCGCGATCCGTTCGTGCCGTCGCCAGGAACATCGTCGGCAAGCTTGACGAACGCGACGAGATCTGAACACGGCAGGCCGAGCTGTGAGTCGGGCTCCATCAGATCGGGCCGAAGCAGTCGTTTGGCGACGCCGGCGAGCGGGCCCGACCGCAGCGGCGAGACCAGCACATTGAGCGCCCGGCGCTTCACCGACACCGGGTGAACGCCGCCGGTCGCGATCGGCGCGTACCGGCGGTTCGTCGCGATGTAGCGGGCCAGCTTCCGGATTGCCGGATACGACCATGCATCGTCGAGGACGACGACGCCGCTCACGTTGAGCAGGCGGTCGACGTAGAAAAAATCGACCATGACATAGTCGAATGTGTGCCACCCGTCGACGAACGCGAAATCCACGCGGCGCCCGGCGGCGTCGAGCGCCGGCAAGGCGCGATGCGACGGCTCGCCGTGGAACTCGACCAGCGGCGCGAAGCCCGCGCGCTCCAGGTTGAGCAGCCCGATGTCGCCCCATCCGTGCTGCATCGGATCGATGGCAATGTGCTTCTCGCCGCTCACCTCAGCGAGCGCCTCGCAGATGAACAGCGCCGAGACGCCGTAGGCGAGCCCGATTTCGAGCGTCGTCCGCGGCTTGTGCTCGCGGATGAGACGCTGCAGCGTCTCGCCTTCCTCTACGGTGATCGCCGAACTAAGGGGGATCGTCGAGCCGTCGCTGGCCGTCACGTGACCTGTGGCAAGGATCGTGGACAGGACGTCGTGCATATGACCGGGTCAGTATAGCGGGCCTCGATGCATGCTCCCATCACCAGCTGGCCCATTCACGAAGTCGGGCGCAAACGCGGACGTCACCGTGACGCGCTGACACCTTCGTCACCGGGGCGCGGCTACCGCGTGATCAACTTCAGCGCGACGGTCTGGGTGTCCGCTTCGCCCAGCGTGATCTTGTGGCCGTACCGCCGGATCGATTCGAGATACTCGGGGTCGTTCCACAGCCCGTCTTCGACGTAGTCGATGGCCACCGCGAGATACTCGCCTGGCGGCAGACCGCGGATCTGATACCTCCCTTCCTGATCGGGCCGCGTGGTGCGCACGAACCGGGAATCCTCGCTCCACTTCTCGGCGTCGCTGGCGAACACGATCACCGAGCCGTCGGCGAGGGGCGCGCCTTTGTCGTCCACCAGCTGGCCGGCCACGCTGTTCACGCGATTGCTGACGACGATCTGGATCCGGGACAGCGTTTCGCCGCTGCGCAGCTCGAACGCCGTGTCGGCGACGTCGCGGCCGTCCTGCAGAATCGATTTCACCATCCAGCTGTCGGGCAGGCTGGCGCGAATCTTTGCCGCGCCGTAGACGCCCGTCGCAAGAAATGTCCAGTCGTCCTTCACGCGGCCGCTGTCCGCGTTTCCAGGATTGCCGGGGCCCTGGCCCATCGGAGTTTGGCCGGCGCTCAACGGACGGGGCGTCACCCTGAATCGGTCGCGCGGCGCGCTCGGCGCCGCTCCCGTGTCCGTCGTGAACTCGCCCGAGACCGACCATCCTGACGAGGTCTGTAGCACGACGTTGTCGATATCGACGTCGTTGACGACGATTGGTGCGGACGCCGCTTCCTGAACGGTGGCTCCTCCGATCTCGACGGCGCTTCGTACCTGTAACGTGTAGTCGCCCGGGGCGACGTGCTTGATCGTAAACGTGCCGTCGGCCGCGACGGACGAACCGGTACCGCCCTGGAACACCATCGCGAATCCGGGGCCGCGATACTCCTGGGCCAGATTCACCTGACGGCCCGCGAGCGGCCGGCCCTGCGAATCCATCGCGGTGCCGGACACAGTGCCCGTCCGCCCGGGCACCAGCGCGAGGTCCGTGTTGCTCACTTCCTGGCCGACGCCGACGGTCACACGTCCGGCGTCCGCGACGCGCGGCGTGCCCGGGAAGTACGTGGGCGCATAGCCCATGACGCGATCGATGCCGTCTTCCGACACCGTCCACGTTTCGCGCAGGTCGGCCTGCACGAAGTAGGTGCCAGGCGCCAGACCCAGAATCCGGTACTGCCCGGCATCGTCGGTGGTCGCGAGCGGTCCGCCGGCGACGGGAAGGAGCCGGCGCCGGCCTTCGTAGAACACCGATCGCATGGCGAACACGCGAACGCCGGAAATCGGCTCGGCGGCTTCATCGAACACGCGGCCGGTGATCAGGCTCATGCGCGGGAGCGTAAAGTCCACGTTCTCGACGGCCTGTCTGTCGAGTAGTTGCAGGGGCTTCCCCTGCTCGAACGGTCGGCGCTGACCGTAACGCAGCTGCAGGTATCCACTGCGAGACACCAGGACGTTGTACCGCCCCGCCGGGAGATCCTTGATTTCGTACTTGCCGTCGGCGCTGGTGCTCGTCGTTCGGGTCTCACTGCCGAGCTCCGGTGCCTGCAACGCGATCCGTGCGCGGCGCAGCGGTCGTCCGCTGTCGGCAGCGAACACGCGTCCGCGGATCACGGCCGTGCCGGTTTGCGCCGGCGACCGCGCGTCGCGTGGCGGGCCGCCCTGGCCTGGACCGCCCTGTCGCTGGCCGCCCGGCGGCGGGCCATCTTGAATGATCTGCTGCTGCGTGTTGACGACTTGCGCGAACGCCGCGGCTGGCGCGGCGGTCAGCAGAACGAGACCGAGCCCGATGAGACGGGTGGCAGTCATGGCATTCCTCCGAACAATCACGACGCGGATCCTAACCTGCCCTCGAGTCCAGTGGCGGGCCATCTGAAGCCGGACCCTCCCGACACGAGGTCCATGGCCGTTTTCCCTCGCCCGTAGCGCGAGCCGCATGGTAGCGGCGGACCCATGTGTCCGCCCCGGGCAGACACGTGGGTCGGCCCCTACGCACCCAGGCGCGACACCGACGTGAAGACGTCTCCAATGCTATCCTCTGCGGCGAGGTGGCCGTGAACGTCCTGCTGCTCTCGATGCCGGACTCGTTCGAGCACATGCCGGCCGTGGCGATCCGCATGCCGAACGGCGCGCTCGCGTCGCTCGCAGGCAACATCGACCCGCATCACCGCGTGGCGATCGCCGATCTCATCCTCGTGCAATCGGAGGTGCGATCCACGGTCGAACGTCTCGTTCACGACCTTCAGCCGGACGTCGTCGGACTGTCGGTCATGACGTTTCAGCGTGCGACGGCGCTGACGATCGCGCGTCTGGTTCACGCACTGCGCCCGGCCGCGCGAATCGTGGTCGGCGGATACGATCCGAGCCTTGCCCCCGACGCGTATGAGTCCGGTCCGGATGTCGATTTCATCGTTCGCGGCGAGGGCGAGCACACGCTGTGCGAGCTGCTGCGCGTGTTCGAGGGAAGCGGCGCGTATCAGACCATCGCCGGCCTCTCGTATCGAACGCCGGCCGGCTTCGTGCACAACGCGATGCGGCCGGTGATTCCGATTGCGTCGCGTCCACTCCGGTTGCCCCAGCGTGCCGCGCGCGTGCTGGCCGGGTACACCATGCTCGGACGTCAGGTGGACGTCGTCGAAACCTCGCGCGGCTGCACGTTCGACTGCAGCTTCTGTTCGATCATCGAAATGCGGGGCCGTAACTTCCACGCCTATCCGATCGACCGCGTCCTGGCCGACATCGCCGATGCCCGTTCGCACGGCGCCGAAGCGATCTTTCTCGTCGACGACAACATCACGCTCGACGTCGCGCGCTTCGAAGCCCTGTGCCACGCGATCATCGACGCGGGGTTCGACAATGTCGACTACCTCGTGCAGGCGATGACCGCGCCGATCGCGCAGCACGGGGCGCGACTCGCGCCGTTGATGCGCCGGGCTGGCTTCCGGTATGTGTTCCTCGGCATCGAGAACGTGCTGGACGAGGACCTGGTGTTTCTCCGCGCACGCGCCAAGAACGCCCGTCGCGACCATGGACGGACGATCGGCAACGCGAGCATCGAAGCGGTCGAGCATCTGCACCGGCATGGCATGTACGTCGTCGGCGGCCTCATCGTCGGGAACCCGGACGACACGCGCGAGTCGATCGAAGCGAATCTGGCATTTGCCAGACGCTACGTGGACTGGCCCTACATCCAGCATCCCACGCCGTACCCGGGGACGCCGATGACCCGCGCGTTCCGCGAACGCGGCCTGATCGTCGATGAAGATGTCTCCCACTACGACGGAACAACCGCCGTGGTGCGCAGCGCCCATGTCTCGGCGGACGAGATCGAGTTCCAGCGGTGGCGCGCCGATCGCTGGATGAAGATGAAGCATTTTCCAGCGGCATTGCTGCACAGCCCGCTGTTCGTCCTTCGACACGGACGTCGCATGTTGGCGCACACCTTCACTGGCAGCAGCCTGCGATCGTTTCTCGGGCTGGAGAGTGAGTCCGCCGTGTTCGAGCGGTTTCGGGCGAGCCGGCGCGCCGAGCGCGACTACCTCAGGCTGGAGCCGAGCCCTTCGGGCGCCAGCGGCGGCGCGCGCCGTCCGGCCCGGCAGGCGTGTTGAGGTTCGCCCCCACACGGGGTTTAACCGATCGGCTAGTCCCTGGAAAATGCACGACACGGAAACACGGAAACACGGAGATTCAATTCATGAAACTGCAAACGGCCGCTCAGATTCGGACACCGGTATTGAGAATATTGGCTCCGTGTTTCTGTGTTTCCGTGCTTCTGTGGATGTTGTTCGCAGTTGCCCCAGCGGCGCAGCAGACGCCGTACTATCCACCCGCCGGCGCGTGGGGGAAGAAGACGGCCGTCGAACTTGGGATGGACCCCGCCAAGCTCGCCGAAGCCGTGACCTATGCGCGGTCGCGCGAGTCGAATCGCGAGATGGATTTTTCGGATCAGGAGCGGATCTTCGGATCGCTGCTCGGCTCGGTGCCCACCAGGCGCGCCAGGACCAACGGCGTGGTGATCTACAAGGGCTACGCGGTGGCGGAGTTCGGCGACACCACATGGGCCGACCCGACCTACTCCGTCGCCAAGAGCATGCTGGCCACCGTGGCTGGCGTCGCGGCTCGCGAGGGGAAGATCAATCTCGATGAGCCCATCGGCAACGCGATCAAGGACGGCGGCTACGATTCTCCCCGCAATGCGCAGATCACGTGGAAGATGCATCTGCAGCAGGAGACTGAGTGGGAAGGCAACATGTGGGGCAAGCAGGACGACTTCGTGGGCCACGACGCGTTTGGCGAAGGCGAACGTAAGCCGCGCGAGTTGAAGAAGCCCGGCACGTTCTACGAATACAACGACGTCCGCATCAACCGCCTCGCGCTGTCACTGCTCCGTACCTTCAAAAAACCCGTGCCCGAAGTGTTTCGCGACGAAGTGATGGACGTGATCGGTGCGTCGAATTCGTGGAAGTGGGTGCCGTATCACAACAGCTATGTGACGATCGACGGCAAGAAGATGCCGTCGGTGAGCGGCGGCACCCGGTGGGGCGGCGGCGTGTGGATCAGCTCCTGGGACATGGCGCGCTTCGGCTATCTCTGGCTGCGCGGCGGCACGTGGGGCGACAAGCAGATTCTCACGCCCGCGTACGTGAAGGCGGCGCTCACGCCGAGCGCTCACGGTCCGGACTACGGGTACCTGTGGTGGCTCAACACGCAGGGCAAGGGGCTGCCTGGGCTTCCCACGAACGCGTTCTCGGCGAACGGCGCCGGCAGCAACACCATCACGGTATCACCCGATCACGACCTCGTGGTCGTGTGGCGTTGGCACGCCGGCAACCAGGCCGAGTTTGTGAAGCGGGTCATCGCCGCCATCAAGTAGCGACCCGCAGCGTACTGAGGGACGTGCCAATCGCGTCAGCCGGTGTACCGCATCGCGACGATGGTGACGTCGTCGGTCTGGGTCGCGTCACCGCAGAATGCATGCAGGTCGGCGACCACAGCCTCGAGCAGTTCCTGAGGCGGCTTGCCGCGGTGGGCACTCACTGATGCGATCAGACGGTCGTCGCCGAACTCGTCGCCTGCGGGGTTGAGCGCCTCGGTGACGCCGTCGCTGAACGCCACGACCACGTCGCCACGCTCGAGCCGCACGGTCTCCTCGTCGTACGACATGTCGCTGAAGAGGCCGAGCGGTGAGCCTCCGGCCGACAGACGCCGGACACCCGCGTTCGACACGAGCAGCGGCGGGTTGTGTCCGGCGTTCGAGTACAGGAGATCCCCGTTGGCGCCGACGATCGCGTAGAACGACGTCAGATACCGCGCGTCGATGGCGCGGCGCAGGAGGCCGTGGTTCAAGCGCGCCATCAACGCCGCCGCGCTGGTCTGGTAGGTCGCCTCGGCGCTGAACATCCCCAGGGCAGCCGTCGCCAGCAGAGCTGCCGGCGGGCCTTTCCCCGACACGTCGCCGAGAATGAAGCCAAACCGGTCGCCCGGCAGATCGATGTAATCGAAAAAGTCTCCACCGACCGCGCGGCACGCCACCGACGTGCCGCTGGCCTGACAGAAGGCGCCGTCATGATTGGCCGGCGGCATCAACGCCTGCTGAATCGCCGCCGCCACTTTGAGCTCCTGTTCGACCTTGGCCTTGTCGAGGGCTTCGCGATATAACCGCGCGTTCTCGATGGCCAGCGCGGCTTCCGCCGCCAGCGCGTCGAGGGCCGTCAGCGTGGATGCCGAGCTCAGCTCACCGCGCTTACGGCTGTCGAGATACAACACGCCGATGGATTCGTCGGCGCCGCGATCGTCGGCATGTTCGACATAACGGACCAGACGCAACGGCATGCAGAGCACATAGCGGATGCCGAGCGCGATCGTGCCTGCGTGCTGTTGCAGGTCCTCCGACGCGAGATCCGACACGATGGCCGGCTCCCCGCTGGCGAACACGGCTTCAGGAATCTTCCGGCTCGTGGCGAAGCTCTTGCCCGGCAGCGTGATCTTCCCGTTCGCCCGAGCCAGCTTGAACTCGAGATCACGCTCCCGGTTCGCCAGCATGATGAAGCCGCGCTCCGCGCCGGTCACGTCGATGGCCGAGTCGAGGACCAGCGCCAGCACTTCGTCCACCACGCGGCCTGAGCCAAGGGCCCGCAGGCCCTTCAGCAGCGCCGCGACCTGCCGCAGCTCCGTCGCCGCCGACGCCACCTGCTTCTCGATGGATTCCGTGTCGCGGCGGACGACATCCAGCTGGAAAACGATGGTGGCGACGGTGTCGGCGCCCTGACCGAACCGAAGCTGATCGCCGTGGGCGAGCGTCGCCCTGCCCGTGCGCTCGCCGTTGACGAACGTGCCAAAACTCGACTTCATGTCGTTCAGGGTGTAGGTCCCGTTCGTGGCGACGATTTCGGCGTGCAGCCGGGAGATGTCGGTCCCCTCCAGGCGCAGGTCGGTGTCGGCGTTGCGGCCGATCGTGAATCGCGTTTTTTCGATCGGCACGATCCGCTCGCCGCCTGCATCGGTAATCGCGAGGCGCGGTGTGGCTGGAGGCATGTCGCCTTCATTCTAGTCGACCCCAAAGACGCGCGCTCCGCCACGAGGATCAGCCTCGCCTCATGCTCCTGTCCCCTCCGTGGAAGAGGCCGACAGCGTTAGTTCGTCGCTAGAAGACGGCGGGGGGGCCGTCGACGACGAGCTCCGCGCCCGTGGCGTGGCGGACGGCGTCGAGCGTCGTGTCCGAGGCGATCTCTTTGAGCACGAGCCCGCGCGGGGTGACCTCGATCACAGCCAGCTCGGTCATGATCAGGTTGACGACCTTCAGGCCGGTGAACGGCAGCGTGCACCGGGTCAGAATCTTGTGCCCGCCGTCTTTCGTGCCGTGCTCCATCGCGATAATCACCTTCTTCGCGCCGGCGACCAGGTCCATCGCCCCGCCCATGCCCTTCACCATCTTGCCGGGGATCATCCAGTTCGCGAGGTTGCCTTCCTGATCCACCTGCAGCGCGCCGAGGACCGTGAGGTCGATGTGTCCGCCGCGCACCATGGCAAACGAGTCGACGCTGCTGAAATACGAACAGCCGGACGTTTCGGTGACGGTTTCCTTGCCGGCGTTGATGAGATCGGCGTCAACTTCCTCGTCTGCCGGATACGGTCCGATGCCGAGCAGGCCGTTCTCCGAGTGCAGCGTGATGTTGATGCCGGCCGGAATGTGATTCGCGACGAGCGTCGGCATGCCGATGCCGAGGTTCACGTAGTCGCCGTCCCTCAATTCGCGGGCGACGCGCGTCACGATCCGATCGCGAGTATCCATAAACACCATTCGACAACCACGAAACTCACGAAAACAAAGACGTCTTTCGTGTGTTTCGTGGCTTACGTCGTCTGCGGCCTTCTCACGGTTCTCTTCTCTATCCGCTTCTCGTAGTGCACGCCCTGGAGGATGTGTTTCACGAAAATCCCCGGCGTGACGACGTGGTCCGGATCGATCTCGCCCGGCTCCACGAGATGCTCGACCTCGGCGATCGTCACCGCGGCCGCGGTCGCCATCGCGGGATTGAAATTGCGTGCGGTCTTCCGGTACACGAGATTGCCGGCCCGGTCGCCCTTCCAGGCCTTCACAAACGCGAAATCGGCCTTCAGGGGCTGCTCCAACACGTAGGGCCTGCCGTCGATGAGGCGCGTTTCCTTCCCGTCGGCGACGAGCGTTCCATAGCCGGTCGGCGTAAAGAAGCCTCCGATGCCAGCGCCGCCGGCCCGGATCCGCTCGGCGAACGTCCCCTGGGGCACGAGCTCGACCTCGAGCTCCCCGGTCAGGAACTGGCGCTCGAACTCCTTGTTCTCCCCCACGTAGGTGGCGATCATCTTCCGGACCTGGCGCGTCCGGAGGAGCACCCCGATGCCGAAATCGTCCACGCCGGCGTTGTTGCTGATCACCGTCAGCCCTCCGGTGCCGCGCGCGCGCAGGGCGGCGATGAGGGTCTCGGGGATGCCGCACAACCCGAAACCGCCCATCATAATCGTCGCGCCCTCCGGGATGCGCTCGACCGCTTCTTCGGCGCTCGCCAGCACTTTGTTCATCGGAGGGCATTCTATCAAGTAATATGTCACTCCCATTTGATGCATCCTGACCTCGAACAAGCCATCGGGTTCCACGAGTCGATCGTCGCGGAAGGCGGAAAGGCGCTCGTCGGCTACGACACAGCCAAGGCGCTCGCCAACGTCGTGCTGATGTCGGAGATTCCGACGTCGTACGACAAGAAAGAACAGCGTCAGGTCAACGCCGGCAACCTGTTGTTGCGCGGCGTCCCGGGCGTCGGCAAGACGTTCTTCGGCGTCATCCTCGCGGCCATCAGCAACGCGAAGTTCGTGCGCCTCCAGGGGCGCGCGGACCTGCAGCCGACGGAAGTCGTCGGCTTCCAGATGATCAATCCGGCCACCGGCGAGCTCATGACCGAATTCGGTCCGCTCGCGGAGGCGGAGGTCATCCTGCTCGACGAGATCAACCGCATCCCGCTCAAGTCGCAGAGCGCGTTCCTCGAAGCGCTGCAGGATCGGACGGTCACCGTCGGCAAAACCACCTTCGAGCTGCCGGCCTTCAGCTTCGCCATCGCGACGATGAACCCGATCGAGCTCGGACAGGGGACCTTCCCGCTGTCGGAAGCGGCTACCGACCGGTTCGCCATCATGGTGAACATCGGGTACCTGCCGCCCGAAGAGGAAGCCAAGCTCGTGCACTTCGACTTCAAGAAAGTGCACCTCAACGAGCTCATGTCCAAGGAGCGCATCATCCAGCTGCGCGGCGCGATCACCGAGCACGTGTTCATGCACCCGCGGCTCGCCATGTACCTCCAGCGGCTGGTGGCGGCCACGCGGCCCTACAACCCGGAAACCGACTGGCACGTGCACTCGCCATCCGAGCTGGTCGAGCACGGCGTCGATCTCGGCGCCTCGCCGCGCGCGATTATCTGTTGGGGGCGGCTGGCGAAAGTCTGGGCGCTCCTCGTGCGCAAGCGGACCGAGGTGTATCCGGAGGACATCCAGGATCTCGCGCCGTACATCCTCGGTCACCGGCTCTGGCTCGGCCCCCACGCCGCGAGCCACGGCCTGACGACGGACAGCGTCATCGCGGACGTGGTCGAGCGGGTGGCGGTTCCATAAGTTGGAACTGAAAACTGAAAACTGAAAACTTAGAACTGGAAATCTGAACTCTGCAATCTGCAATCTGAACTTTCATGCGTACGCGCGAAACCGACGTCGAACCGTTCGTGAACCTGTCGGAGCTCACCGAGATCGAGCTCCTCATCATGCGCCGGATGCGCGAGTTCACGATCGGCGAGCACCGCAGCCTCTTCCACGGATCGGGCTTCGACTTCGTCGGGCTGCGCGACTGGCAGTCGGGCGATCGCATGTCGAACATCGACTGGGCGCAGTCGACGCTGACGAACTTCAGCCCGATGGTCGTCCGCGACTACGAGCAGCGCAGCACCGCGACCGTCGTCGCCGTCGCCGACGCGTCGCTCTCGACCCGGTGCGGCATCGACGGCATCCCGATCGCCGCGGCGATTGCGCGGACGATCGGCACGATCGGCATGTCGGCGGTGTTCTTTCAGGATCTGTTCGGCTTGATCACCTTCGACGCGAAATTCGAACAGCTCGCCGCCATCCGCCCACGCATCGGCAAGAACCAGGTGATCCACACCCTGGACGCGTATCAGTTCGGGACGGGGCTGCAGCCGCTGAAGTGCGGCGACAGCCTGAGCATGTCGCTCGCCGGCTTCATGCGGAAGACGACGATGGTGCCGGTGATTTCGGACTTCCTCTTCGACGAGGCGGGCGACGTCATGAAAGAACTCGGGGAGCTCAACTCGTCGCACGACGTCTTCATCGTGCTCATCGACAGCGCGTTCGCGTTCGAGCTGCCGCCGATTTCCGCCGGCTGGATCGAAGCGTTCGACGTCGAGACGGGACGGTCCAAGGTGATGTCGCGCGGCGCGCTGCGCACACTCTCCGCGCGCACGCGGACGTGGCAGGACGAGGTCGCGGGCATGGCGAAGAACAACGATCTCGACGTCCTGCGCATCGGCGTGGGCGAAGTGCAGACGGCCATCGCGCTCAGCGAGTTCATCGCCGAAAGACGGTTGAGAAAGGCTGCGTAGGGAACTGGGACATGAAGAAGCTTGTGTTCGCGTTGATGCTTGCCGCGGCCGGTGTGTCGAACGCCGTGGCGCAAACCGTGCAAACCGATCCGCTGCAGTGCTGGTGGCGCACCAGCGCCGGCGCCATCCGCGTCGGCGAGCCGTTCGCGGTCGTCCTCACCTGCGCCGTCCTCGAAACGGACGAGGTGATGGTGGTCATCGACCAGACGCGCCTGGAGCCGTCGGTCGTGCAGTTCGCGCCCTTCGAGGTACTCGGTGGCTCGCACGGCGCGGATCTCCGCACCGACCAACGCCGCTTTTTCCAGTACGAGTACAGACTGCGGCTGATCGCGGACGGGATGTTCGGCAAGGACGTTGCCCTGCCAGACACGAAGATCAGCTACCGCGTGCAGACCAAAGTCGGACAGAAGACCTCGCTGCAGGGACGCGACCAGTCGTACGTGCTGCCGGCGCAGTCGGTTCGCGTGCTCGCGCTCGTGCCGGCTGACGCGGCTGACATCCGCGACACCTCATCGAGTGAAACGTTCAGCGATATCGATCAGCGCGCGTTCCGCGCCAACCTCTTCACCGTGATCGGCGGCGTCCTCTTCGTGCTCGCCGGCCTGATGGCGATCCTGGGTCTGGTGCGGCTCTTCCAGCGGTATCGCAAGCCGACGGTCGCGAGCGCGCGCCTGATTTCCGACGCGGCCATTCTGAGCGGCGTCGGCCGCGAACTGTCAGCCGTCCAGCGGCAGCGCGACGGCGGCGGCTGGTCGCCGGATCTGGTGGGCCGCGCGCTTGGCGCGCTGCGCCTCGCCGCCACCTACGCGGTCGGACGCCCGGTCAGTCAGATGCCGGCGAGCCGGCTGCTGGACGACGGCGGAGAAACGGCGGAGCCGGGCCGCCTGATCCTGAAAGCCGGCTGGCCGCGCGGCAAGCGGATCGCCGTCTCGGGCGCCGTCACCTCGCAGACGATCGCGCTCGCGCTGGCGCGCCCGGGCAGCACCGCGGCCCACACCGCGCTGCTCGACACGGTGTCGCGCGCGCTCGACGTGTTGACGGTGGCGCACTTCGGCCGCGAAGGCACGCTGGACGACTCCGCGCTCGACGAGGCGCTCGCGACCTCCAGACGCGTGCTGCGGCGGATGAAGTTCGAGCAACTCTGGTTCATGAAGCGGCTCGCCTCGCGCCGCGCAGGCACGGAGATGGACAACCGCGCGTGGTCCCGATAACCCAGGTCCCGGCCGTCCTCCGGGACGTGATCGTCGAGTGGCGCAACGCGCGAACGGCCGATCTGCTGTTCACGCATCGCGACGACTCGATCATCGCGATGGTCGTCCTGATCGGACTCGCGATGGCCGTGCTCGTGGGGCGCGCGCTCACGCGGACCAAGGCCGGGCGCACGCAGGTCGCGCTGCCCGCCGTGCTCGACTGGAGCGGCGAATCGTGGACGTCGATTGTCCGCCACGGCGCGCTGATACTCTTTCTCGCAGGACTCCCGTTCTTCGTGCTGGCGTTCGCCGATCCGTATTCGTCGCTGACGCACGAGCAGGTCAGCTTTCCCGGCCGCCGCATCGCCCTGATGATCGACGCGTCGTCGAGCATGATGGCGCGCTTCCCCGCCGCGCACCTGAACGCCAAGGCGCCGAACGAAGCGACGTTCTTCACCACGGTCGCCGCGGCGGACACGTTCATCCGCCAGCGCATGAGCGGCAAGTACCACGACCTGATCGGGTTGATCGAATTCGGCGACGAGGCGTACGTCGTCACGCCCTTCACCAGCGATTACGACAACATCCTGCTCAGCTTGAGTCTGATCGGCGACTGGACCGAGTTCATGAAGTTCCCCGATCAGGGCACGACGATCGGGCTGGCCATCGAGCAGAGCGTCGGGCTGTTCAAGGCGTTCGACTTCCTCGACGCGGCCGGCAACCTGATGCTGATCTTCAGCGACGGCCAGGACACGCAGGTGACGATTCACGGCAAGAACGTGAACGAGATCCTCGAAGGCGCGCGGCAGACGAAGATTCCGGTCTACTTCATCCGGACGAGCTACAACAAAGGTCTCGGCGCCGTGCTGCCGGACGACATCTGGAAGCCGGCCGTCGAAGCCACCGGCGGCAAGTTCTACCCCGCCGGCGACGAGCAGGCGGTGCTCAACGCGATCAAAGACATCGACGTGCGGTCGGCGGGACGCGTCGACGTGAGGCGGTACAGCAGCCAGCAACCCAAGTTCGCGGGCTACGCGTTTTTGGCGGCGAGCTTCTGGACGGTTGCGCTCACGCTGCAACTGACCGTGCCCTATTTCAGGAAATTTCCGTAGCTCGTGACGCAGGCCGTCAGTTTCCGTAGCTCGTAGTGCAGGCCGTCAGTTTCCGTAGCTCGTAGTGCAGGCCTTCAGGCCTGCCGTTGTGAGGGTGAGATGAAATCAGCGCTTGTTCCATTTCTCGCCGCGATCGTGCTGACCCTTGCGGGCGGCGCGCTCTGGATGGCCGGTCACACGGAGACGCGGCTGGCCGACGTCCACAAACAGCTCGCGACGCTGCGCTACGCGGACGCCCAGAGCGACGGCGACGCGGTCGAGCAGGCGCTCGGCCTCGAGCGGCGCGTCCCCGTACTCGGCAAGGCGGCGGCAACCGACGCCCGAAATGCGCGCGCCGCCGCCGGCTACTGGCGCACGGACTACGCCGCCATCGCGCCGCAACACGACGCGAACGGCGTCATCACCGAGACCGACCCGGCGATCCTGCTGCTGACGGCCAACGCCGCGTTCCGCGCGAGCCAGGCGGTCGCCGACCGCATGGACACGGTCCGCCGCCTCGACACCGTCGTCAAGAGCTTCGCCGAGGTGCTGAAGGCGCAGGCGCCGGCGTGCGGCGCCGGCGATCGCGCATGCGAGGCGCGTGCGTTGGACGCGGCATTCAACTACGAGTACGCGATTCGCACGCGTGACGCGCTCGCCAGGGCGCGCGGCACGGCGCCCGCCAAAGGCGCGGCGAAGGCGGCCGCGAAAGCCGACGAGACCGATCTGCCCGCGGGCCCGACGCTGCACGGCCGGCCCGGCGCACCACCGGCGGCAGTCGACATGAACCAGTTCAAGATCGTGATTCCGAAGCGCGGCGAGGAACGCAAGGATGCCCCTGATGCGGGCAAAGGTGGTCAGAAGATCCGCAAGGGCTGATGGCTCATGGCTGATGGCTACGCCGAACTCGCCACCACAGTGGACACGGGGGACACAGAGGCCAAGACCTGTTCAAAACGGGATTCTTTCTCCGCGTCCCCGGTGTCCTCCGTGGTGAAGAGCGTTGAACGTTGAGAGTTGAGAGTTGTTAGGTATCAACCTCGACACGATTCGGTTTGCGGCGCCGGAGTACCTGTGGCTGCTCG
>OBEQ010939786.1_pt1 | contig 15914 bp, 19 predicted proteins | sample 1670901 | NCBI WGS metagenome assembly OBEQ01 (sample SAMEA104232315, study PRJEB22302) | groundwater metagenome | biome: forest; feature: aquifer; material: groundwater | place: USA | collected 2011-08-07 | depth 5.4 m | reverse complement strand
GTTCAGAATAGCTTCGCAAAGTTTTTTTGCCGTTATTTAAGAAATACTCATGAAAATAAGACATCACAAGTTCGCGAATGTTTTTATAGATAGGTTCACGATACCGCAATACCGCGTGATTGGTCTTGGAGAGTGCTCCCCATAGGCCGTTAATTTTAAATGGTACTATGATATGTTCATAGTCTCCCTTTGCTACTTTAAGACACACCAGATATGGCGTAAAGCTCATAGAGCCGTAGCGAGATAAAATATAAGCTCCGAGTAATGCCCCTTCAAAACAATGCGCATTTCTCTCTCGCAATGTCATTAAAGGCGACTTCAAAGTATCCTCTCTCGGCTCAAAATTGAATTTAAGTCTGTTCAAAAAGTCTTGCACCTTCCCGGGTGTGTTCAACCTTTTCATCAGCGCTATTTCCTTTTTAGTAAATGATACCGGCATTGCCATTTGATAAGCATGCTTTAAGAGCCGGAGTCTTCGTCCAGCCGCATTGTCCGCTTGTTTGTCTTTCACACTTGGCAGTTTTGTAGCAAGCATATTCTGCCCTATATTCACAGGTAGAAACAATATCTTTTTGGTCGGAGCAAATTTGCCCGCTGCATCCTCCTACAAAACAAGAGGCAGTGGAGACTGGCTTTTTAGGAATTTCTACAGGCTTTGTAGGAGTTTTGATGGGTGCCCCGGGTATATCTGTTGGGTTATTATTACTTTGATATATATTTTGATTTTTTGTTTTAACGACAGCAAAACCGAGCCCTGCGACAACAGCTAGACCTAAAATGACTAAAACTATTTTTTGTATACTCATTGTGTTCTATTTATTGTCACTATCGGGCTTGCTTAAGTCAGCCATTTGTATCGGACTCGTTATTTTTGGTGGAGTCATATCTATTTCTCCAAAACTTTTTTCGTAGTTCTCTACCTGACCATTTATCCAAATAGCAATACTTTTCATAATTTGAGGTGTAGTAGCGAAGGAGTCTAAATTGTTGCCAGAAGTCAGAGCAAAAGAAAAAAGCTCTTTACCGTGAGCGCCGATAGCGCCATCGCAAAACTTCTTTGGTAATTGATTCATATCTACTTTTGTTGGGTCAATCATAATTTTGTCTTTATTATTTTAGCTGATAAAAAACCTATGGTTTGATCATAGCAAATTTTAGGAGAAAAATCCAATATTAGTTTTATTTATGAAATTTATTCCAAAGCACCGCAAATACATAACCCACAACATAACCCACAAAGAACGTAATAATTATAAGGCCTATGGTACGCATTAAATCAAATGGCATTACCGTGAAAGGATTATTAAGCGAATGCATCTTGTAAACAAAATCAAGCCATGATTGAGCGAAACCGAAAGCTATAGCAATTCCCCAAACGAAATGAAGTAAACCCACAAAAGAACCCAGAACCAAAGCAACTTTATTTTTATTCATAAAAATATTTATTAAATAATAAGATTAATGATAAATAACCGACCTTTGTTATATTATACTCCTTTTACTCAAATTAAATCCTGAGACTTGATTGTAAAATCTTCTTTATAAATAGCTGTCGAAATATATAGCATGGCAAGTGTAACCACCCGGATTTTTTTGCAGATAATCCTGATGATAATCTTCCGCCGGATAAAATTTGCCTAGAGTCTCTAGGCTTGTAACCACAGGATCTTTCCATCTTTTTGATTTATTTACAATATCTATAAAATTCTTCGCTTCTTTCTTTTCTCCCTCATTTCCATAAAAAATAGCAGAACGATAAGATGCGCCCATGTCGTTGCCCTGCTGGTTTAGGGTCGTCGGGTTGTGAATTTGAAAGAAAAAATCCAACAGTTTTTTATAAGAAGTTTTTTGGTCATCATATTCTATCTCCACAGCCTCCGCATGACCTTCGTGATTATGATATGTTGGGTTGTCTACAGACCCGCCAGTATATCCAACGGTAGTATTTATCACACCTGTTTGTTTTCTGATGAGTTCCTCTAAACCCCAGAAACCCCCGCCTGCCAGTATAATTTTTTTGATTATTTTCTTAGTCATAGTTTTTTTATTCCCACTCCACAGTTCCGGGAGGTTTGGAAGTGATGTCATAGACGACTCTGTTGATACCTTTCACTTCGTTGGTAATGCGGGTTGAGATTTTTTCTAGAAGTTTATATGGGAGTTTTGCCCAATCGACTGTTAGAAGCTCTTTGCTGGTCAGAGCGCGAACTATTATTGGGTGACCATACGTTCGCGCGTCACCCTGCACCCCTACTGATTTTAAGTCCGGCAAAACGGCAAAATATTGCTGAAGTTTCTTGAGTTCTTTGCCGCTATTTTCTATCTCTTCGCAAACTATTGCATCAGCCAATCTTAGAGTCTCTACCCTTTTTTTAGTTACTTCACCAATAATTCTCACTGCTAAACCCGGCCCCGGAAATGGTTGTCTCTCGGTAACTGATTTATGTAAGCCGAGCATTCGCCCAATCTGCCTGACTTCATCTTTGTAAAGTTCTCGAAGTGGCTCAATTAATTTGAAATCCATCTTTTTCGGTAGGCCACCCACATTGTGGTGAGATTTTATGGATGCAGTATGTTTTCCCCCTATGCTCACTCCAGAAGTAACTGCATCGGTATAAAGAGTTCCCTGCACAAGATATTTAACTTTACCAAGTTTGCGTGCTTCTTTCTCAAATATTCTAATAAAAAGTTCACCGATAATTTTACGCTTTTTTTCTGGATCTGTGACATTTTTTAATTTTGCGAAAAATTGCTTCTCTGCTTTGATAATTTTTAAATTTATATGCAAGTGATTTTTGAACATTACTCTAAGTTTGTCTGTTTCGTGAGCTCGCATCAGTCCTGTATCTACATAAATACAAGTGAGGTTCTTGCCTATTGCTTTATGCACCATAGTCGCTGCCACAGATGAGTCTACTCCACCCGAAAGTGCGCAAATTACTTTATCTTGTCCAATATCTTTTTTTATTTTTTTAATTGACTTACTAATAAAATCCTTCATTGACCAACTGCGCTTTGCTTTACAAATTTTCAAGAAGTTATCTAAAATTTTTGTACCATTTTTAGTATGGACGACTTCAGGGTGGAATTGTAGCCCGTAAATTTTTTTAGTATTGTTGGCCATGGCAGATATCGGACAGTTTTGTGAACTAGCAATTTTACTGAACCCTTTTGGCATTTTTACGACTTGGTCTCCATGCGACATCCATGTCATTTGGTTGGCTTTAAGTCCAGAAAAAAGAAAATGTCTAGAAATTCTTATTTCGGTTGCCCCGTATTCTTTTTTCTTCCCAGCTTTTACTTTTCCGCCCAACATAAAAGCAGTTAACTGCATTCCGTAGCAAATACCTAAAATTGGGATTCCCCACTGACCTAAGTCAAAAACTTTTTTATCAACCCGAAGCGATCCAGAATCAGATAAATTTTGTGGTCCGCCGGATAGTATTATCCCTTTAGAATTTTTGAGTTTATTCAAGTCAATATCTGGAGCCACCAGCTCTGCAAAGACACCAAGCTCGCGAATTCGCCTTGTAATCAAATGCGAATATTGCGAACCAAAATCTAAAACATATATTATATCTTTCATTGCCTGCATTGTATCATATTATTTATCTTCTTTGCTTCTCTCGCCTATCTGCTGTCTCCACATGGCAAAATAGAGGCCTTTAGCTTCTAGAAGTGTGCTGTGAGTACCCTCTTCAACAATTTTACCTTTTTCTAATACGTAGATAGTGTCCGCGTGCATAATGGTAGAGAGTCTATGGGCTATAAGAACGGTGATTTGTTCTTTGTTTTCACTCAAACTACGAATGGTGGTAGTGATTTGTTCTTCAGTTAAAGAATCAAGTGATGAAGTAGCTTCATCAAAAACCAAAAGTTTGGGATTTCGGAGTAGCGCCCGAGCAATGGCTAGACGTTGTTTTTCTCCACCGGAAACTTTCACTCCACCTTCGCCTATCACAGTATCTAGCCCAGAGGTGGCACGTTCCATTAAACTATCGGCAGCAGATTTTTTTAGCACTTCTAATAATTGTCTATCTGAAGAATTCTGATTGACAAACTTTAAGTTGTCACGGATGCTACCAGCAAATAATTGCGTATCCTGCGTTACCAGACCGATTTGCGAACGTAATTCTTCTAAATCTACCGCGGTCACATCTAGGTTGTTATATAAAATCTGCCCAGACTTTGTATGATACAACCCTACTAAGAGTTTTACTAAAGTAGTCTTGCCACTACCCGAAGGTCCAACAAAGGCAATCGTATCGCCACTTTTAGAATTGAAGCTAATTTCTTCCAAAGCATTTTTGCTCCCACTTAAGTGTTGGAAGGAAACTTTTTCAAAGCCAATTTTAAAAAGCTCCTCAACTTTTTTAGGGTTTTTTGCCACAGGTTCTTTGGGTGTGTCTAAAATATTTTTAAAGTTTTGGAGTGAGGCTTGCGACTCGCGGTAAGAATTTACCACATTACCTAGCTCTTGCAGTGGATTGAATAAAAAGAAAGAGTAAATCCAAAGAGAAAAGAATTGCCCCAGAGTCAAAGCGCGAGTGAAAATAAGATATATCATAATAAACAACATTATGGTGCGAAGCAAATTTATGCATGTGCCCTGAATGAAGCTCAAAGTACGCAAGTATTTAATTTTCTGTAATTCTAATTTTAAAATCGCCTCGGTAGTGCTGTTTAATCTCTCGATTTCTGCATCAGAAAGACCCATGGATTTCACTAATTCAATATTGCGTAAACTCTCCGTAGTAGAACCAGCCAAGGCCGTAGTTTGGGCCACAATCTTGATTTGCACAGCTTTAATTTTTCCACTCAAAAAAGCTGAGAGAATGGCCAGTATGGGCACCATAGCTAGATACACAATGGCGATAACCCAGTTTACAGAAAAAGCGTAAATTATGACAAAGGCAAAACCGATGAGGGTGGTAAATAAAACATTGATAAGATTTGTAATTAGCTTTTCGGTATCTAGTCGCACACGCTGAAGTTTTTCCAAAGTTTCCCCGCTTCTCTGATCTTCGAAAACTTGATATGGCAACTTCAAAGAATGCGCCAAGCCGTCCGTGTACATTTTCGCGCCGACTCGCTGGGTGATGGTGTTGACGTAAAAATCCTGAAAATTCTTGGCAATTCTCGAAACTAGGTTAGTTCCCATAGAAGCGAGAAGTAAAACTACTACCCCATGAAAAAATTGAGAACGCGACAACTCGGCAAACTTCGTCGCGTAATTATCTAAAATAAGACGGAAAATGTATGGGTCCAGTAAAGAAAAAATCTGATTAATCGCGGCCAAAAGTAAAGCAAAAACCAAAAGTTTCCAATACTTTTTTAAATAATGAAAGAAAATCTGCATCAGTTTTCTACTTTAAGGAAATGTTTTTTATGATTACCGCAGTTACCGGTCTATCAGAAGGCCCTGTCGGTGTATTTTCGATTTTGTTCACAACATCCTGACCGGAAACAACTTTGCCAAAGATTGTGTATTGAGACGGCAATGGATAGTCCTGCGCCATTATGAAAAATTGGCTGCCGTTTGTGTTTGGTCCGCTATTTGCCATAGCCAATATGCCTTTTTTATAACCTACTTTAGTATATAAGTCGGACTTTGCGTCTATCTCATCGGCAAATTTATACCCCGGACCACCAGTGCCCCAAAGGTTCATTTTAGAATCATCTTTGGTAAGTGGATCTCCGCCTTGAATCATAAAACCTTTGATGACTCGATGAAATTTAATACCATTGTAAAAATTCTCCTTGGCAAGCTTCATAAAATTCGCCACCGTTTTCGGAGCTTCTTTGTCAAAAAACTCGACGGTGATATCTCCCATACTTGTACTCAATGTAGCAGTCATAGTTTTTTGTTTGTTATCGTTATTAATTGTTTGCGTGTCGTTTGTTTTATTTAGGTTATCAGCAGGAACTGGGGTCGTAGCCGGAACACTTATATTGTTACCCGCGTCTGTCAATTGTTTATTCAAAGAACCCTGACTCCTAAATAAAAAACTGACAACCAATATACCTGCAATTATAACAACACCTACGATAATATATTTATTCATAATTTTTATTTTATTCTTTTTTGTAAAAATGAGCAACGGCCACTAGAGACAAGAGGGCAAAGAAGGCTGTAAGCGCCAGCATCGGAATAGAGATATAGCCACCAAATTCAGAAACCAAGTGCTGATAACAAGATACACCTGAAGCGTCACACGGTAAAGACGAATTTTCTCCGAAATAATAGAAGAAATTTTGATAAACAGCAATGAGGAAACCAGCGCAAAGTAGGGGCAAAACATAACGAATGATTTTCCTATCCCTATCCCAAAGTGCAACACCAAAAATAAATACCAAAGGAAACATAAAAACCCTTTGCCACCAGCACAGATAGCATGGCAGAAAATGTACAATCTCAGAATATACCAGTGGAAATACTGTGGAAGCCAAAGTAATCAAAAAGCCCAGTATCAAAAAATGTTTACTTACATATTCTAAAAATTTATTTTTCTTATTTCCCTTGGAAGTAAAGAAAAGTAAAAATAAAGCTAGGACAGAAAAAATTTGAAGGAAAATAGCTCCTAGTCCAAGAAAAACATTCAAATAGTGTACAGTTTCAAAATTCATAAATAAAAATAACCTACTTCGCGCCACTACTTGCCCCTGCTGCTGGAAGTGGTGCTGTTGTGGACTCTCCGGCTGGAAGTGTGCAGGAAGTTTTCTCTGCCAACTGTGCAAGCGGAATCTCCCCTGTTAAACGAGACATGTCAGCAAATTCCCAGGTGGGGTAGCTGGCGATTTTTTTGTCTATACACACTTGAGTTTGTCCAGAACCATCGGCGGTAGAACATTCGACATACGGCAAAAGTTTTACAGATGAGCCAAAAAGTTTTTTCTGTGCCTGACAGTGCGGGCACCAAAACGCGCCGTAGAATGTTGCGCCCTTGGCCTTTAAACAAGTGGCAAAGCTGTCTAGCAGACCGGGACCGGCTGGCGCAGTGCCACCTCTCAAAAAGACAGTACCAAGTAACCCCAAAAACAAGACAACTAGTATTAAAATAAAGATTTTTGCATTGTTATTCATGCTCTAATTCTACCAATTTAAAAAATCTTTGCAAGGAAAAGTGGTAGAAAAATTATCAGCCCGACGATGACCGCTGTGAATGTAGATAAGAGTACTGCCGCTGCCGCCACGTCCTTGGTGTCTCTCGCATATGGATGAAACTCGGGAGAAGTCAGGTCAATGTCTATCTCGATAGCTGTATTAAACGCTTCTGAAACTATCACAAACCCAATCGAGAATACTATAGCAATCCATTGAAAACTTGAAATCTTAAAATAGAAGCCTAAAACTATCACAACTACTGCCACTGTTGCGTGTATGTACAAATTTCTGGTTGTCGCCCAAAAGACACGCAGACCTCTAAATGCATTCAAAAGTTTTTGAGAGTTTTTTACCTCACGCCATGAACTTTTTTCTTTTTTTGAATCCATTTTTATTCAACCATCAAAGTCCCTTTCATCCCCATAGCCCGGTGTGAACCGACTGAGCAGTAATATTCAAAACTGCCAACTTTGTCGGCAACAAACTCCACCGAAGCCTCTTCATCTGTTTTTATCTGGTTAGTGGCAACTTTAAGTTCATCTATTCTAAAATCATGGAAACCTTGAGAATTTTTAAAAGTTATTTTAACCCTGTCCCCTTTTTTGACGGTAAGAGTTGAGGGTGAAAAAGAAAAGTTTTGACCGGTTACCACAAACTCTTTGACTGGAGCTTTTGTATCTGCGACCGTAGAGTTGTAGTCCGCTGGAGTCGTCGGTGCTTCCAATTTTTTACTTCTTCCCAAGAAAAACAAAACTGCCACTATTAAAACTAAAAATATTATTGTTATGTATGTTTTTTTCATAATTCTTATTATACCATCAAATAAAACCCAGGAAAATAGCGCTGTGGATATTATTGATACTGTATGTATATGGGCTGGGGGCTTAATTTTAGTAAATCGTTAGGAGTCATCATCACGGTTCCAGGGGTCAGGATATCATTCTTATAAAAAAGTTTAAAACCGGTAAATTGAACCGGTTCAGGGTAAATAAAACTTCTATATGTATTAATTTTTTTCGAAGCTCCGCCCCAGCCATCCATATTCATCACAATTTGAACTTCGGGTAACGACTTGATCTGTTTGTAATTTGTAACCATTTTTTGCGTATAACGATGCACAATGAGCACTTTCGGCGGAAGGTTATTTTCTTGCACAATTTTTGCCAAATAGCCCGCTGCAAAATTTATGTCCGTCGCATCCAGCGTGCCAACTATTTTTCCCGGCCTGATTCCACTTTTCATGGAAAACTCCGGATCAACACCCAAATAAACATTTGGTAATTTAAAATATTTTTCTAAAAGTGGAACTTCCGTTTGTAGATTCGAAAAGCCGACCTGTATATCAAGGAAAACTACGGCATTGATTTTTGCCGCTATGGTAAGTACTTTATCTATTTCTGTATCGGGCATCCGCGCTCTATATTTGCCGGAGTCTCCGGGACTTCCTTGTGCCACTACGGCGATGTAGTGCAACGCCGGAATAACCGGAGTATTTGGATCAGCGAGCTCCCATTTTTTTACTTCCCCCTCCAACTTTTGCAACATCTCATCTTCTGGATATTGTCCGAGCACTCCCATATTTTTCGAATATAAATTTCCGTAATAAGCCACTATGCGATTGAACGGTAAAATTGCTCCCTCATTTGGATACACAGTTTCGACCGGCCAGATATTCGGCGGAGGTGGTTTGGGTTGTATGATTGTGGTTGTAACTTTGCCGGTTTTTGGGTCTTTTACAATTTTTGTAGTGGGTTTTTGGGGAAGCGGATTATTCGCCAACTCATTCATTTTTTTATCGTAAAGAGCCGTATTGATAGGTTGGAAGGTATTGACTTTGGCTACAGAAATACCCAGTACTTTTTTTTCGGGAACCTCATTTTCTTTGACTCCTTTCGGTGAATAATATACGGCGCTTCCAAAAAATTTTGGAAATACAAAAAATAGACTAAACAGTAAAACTAGTGTGCCTACAAAAAGCCGAAAATGGGTACTGCGTAGCGTACTTTTTATTCTTTGAATGATGTTTCCTTTCATTAATTTTATTCAGCTGCGAAGAACATTATAGCATTTACTGGTCTTCTTTCAAATAAAATGACAGAATGTAAGTACGTAAGGATATGAAACCGCTTTTTTATAAATTTGTAAGAAATATATTTGATTCTTTTTTTAAGGGGTACAACTTGCTTTGGCACCTTCTGACTATTATTCTTACTTATATAATAGTTGTGTCTGATTTTGACTGGACATATTTTAGTTTTTTCCAGCACAGCCTTATTTATCCTTTTTTCTTTTTAGGAGCTGCGCTTCTTGGTGCTTATTTACCAATTTTTGTGCCACTGGGGATGCTAGCAATTGGTTTTATCCGAAAAAGCAAAGACCTGATTAATTCTGCTTGGGCTTTGGGCCAAGCAGGGCTACTAGGTTTGCTTGTCACCTCATTCTACAAAGTCTTTACCGGCAGACCCAGCCCGCTAAACTTTTTCACTCCCACAACTACAGATATAAGCAAGATTTTTAAATTTGGTATTTTGCAAGGTGGTGTTTTTACCGGCTGGCCGTCCTCGCATACAGCTGCCGCTTTTGCCATAGCTACTACCGCCATAATTTTATATCCGAAAAATAAAAAAGTGCTGGCTCTTGCTGTGGTTTACGCTCTCTATATTGGTTTTGGCGCTTCGATAAGTTTTCACTGGTTATCTGATTGCATAGCCGGCGCAATTATCGGAACCGTAATCGGAACTGTCGTCGGAAAAGCATTCAAGGAAAAAGCTAAAACTTAATTAACTAGGTCAGTTGGCAGTATCATTTACCGCCCCATGTTCTATGTTTGAAATATCTTCTTCGGTTGGAGGTGTATTTTTGGCAAACACAGTCAGTTCTTTCTGCTTTCGAAGTTCTTCTTCAAGTCTTATATTTTCCTTTGTCAGGTTTTTATATCTAAAGTAATTTTTAATGCTCTCTGGAAGCAAAAGGAGTGACGTCACCAAAATACCAGAGCCAATGGCTAGCAAAAGTATTAGCGCTAGCGAACCTGTCAGATGCCATGCGAAAAAGGTGACGGTTATGACAGCAATATTTTGTAACGAAAAAATGACGGCAACTCCCCCAAGAATCAAACCAATAGTAAAAAGGATAATCATCTGTTAATGATACATCTTTCTTCTGTTTAAATCAACACAGTTAGTATTAATTTGATACTACAACACTGCCTTTCATCGATGGGTGAAGAGTGCAATGATAACTCACAGAACCAGCGCTTGTGAAGGTAAAGCTGAAAGATGCTCCGGGAGAAATAGTACTGGAGTTTAGCAGGTTGCCGGAATCAGAAGTAACAGTATGTGCCACAGTATCGTTGTTGGTCCAGGTGACTTTTGTGCCTTTTTTAATATTTAGTGCTGATGGGCTAAAAGCAAAACCTTTTATGTTGACAGAGAGACTTGCAGGGGTTGTAGGTGTCGGAGTTGGGGTAGTTGGCTGTACTACAGGAGGAGTGACTACATTGTTCTGTGTATTGTCAGTTGCCGGCGGATAATAGGTATTTGAATTTTCGGCTGGAGCTTGGTAGGTACTATTCTGGGAAACTACATAATAGATTCCAAAACCAACGATTAATAAAATTACAATTGCTATGATTGCTTTTTTCATATATATAAATTAATTTTTGCTGTTAATAAAATTATTATAGCCCTGTGCTACTTATTTGAAAAGTGTATAACTTGGAATGTTTATGCTACAATTACAGGATAGCGTATGAAGAGGAACTATATACACATAATAATAGGCGCGGTAATCATATCGGTAATAGGTGTTTATGTTATTGATTACTTTTCCCATCTCTTATTCTCAAACCCGATGGAAACATTGCCGTATTTTATGGCAAAATGGGTTCTGTATTTTGTGTTTTCAATTGTTTTCCTTTACTTTATTGATGTAAGTAAGAAAGAATTTATAAAAGTAGCCGGAGCCGGAATTATTGTGTCGTTATTATTTGGATTTTATTACAATATTATTCCAATCATAATGGAAAAGTTTTTTAGTATTGATTTTTATCCGTTTGGGATTGCCTTAAAGGGTTTAACCTTTTTGAACATGGGACTTCTGGGAACCGGTCTTGCTTTCGGCATTGTTCACACCCTCGCATTTATCGGAGGATATTATTCGGAAAAATTTATACTAAAAAAATTCTAATACTGGAAGTTGAGCATCTAAGATAATACTCAATCAGCTGAAATGTTTGTAGTTTCCAGATGATAAAGATTATGATTGCTAGCCGCTAAACCCTTATATTTAAGAATTCCCTGTAAAGTATATTTCCCTTTCAATGTAAGGCTATCAACTCCTACTCCACTAACCGGTAAATCATAAGGACCGATAGAGCCGGTAGCTTCATCAGAAAATATCGCATAGCCATTTTGTTTTAGCAAAACATATCCAGTCGCAGTCACTGACTGATTTACATAATTTTTCGGGTGCCTGCTAACCTGCCCTATTTTCAAAACTGGACCGGATGACAATGAGGCTATATTGGAAGCACTGCGCATAATAATATCCACACCGTCAGGAATATTTAGCTGTCCAGGCTTGTTCCCAGGTTTACCGGTGACTCCATATTGCCAGAGAATTTTTTTAGTTTTTTTATCAATGACAATAACACGGTGATTGATATCATCGTTGGTCATGATATTGCCGTTCGGTAATTCTATAGCGAGTGAAGGTTTGTTGAGCTCTTGTGGACCACTTGGAAAGTAATATTGCCACACTACTTTACCCGAACGTGATATTTCAATAATTTTGCCGGGTCGCACATAGTCGGCGATTAAAATATTCCCCGCTTTTGTTTGTTGTGGATCCGAAGGATACAGAAGTGGAACTTTTAAAGAAAAAACTTCCTTCCAGTTCTCGTCGAGCTCAATTACTTTATGGCTTCTTATGTTGCTTATCAGTAAATGCCCATTTGGGAGCGGCGTATCGCCATTCGGACTATCTAAATAGCCGGGAGCATCTTTGCACACTCCGGTAACTCCGTACTGGCGGACAATTTTCTTGTCGCTTGCAATTTCAATAACCCGGCAATTTTTGATGTCTGCCGTCACAATATTTCCGTTTGGCAGTTGGTAGGCATCGTCCGGCCTGTTCAAAAAACCTGCCTTTCTGCTTGGCACACCTGCGGTTCCATAGCTCCACACTACCTTCTTCATTTGAAAATCAATTTTTTGAACTAGATGATACATCTCCAGATTAACTGTTATGTATTTTCCATTCTCGGCAAAAAAAGCGTCGTCGGCCCCGAAACCCAGACGCGGCAAATTAAAATCGTACTGCCAGACTATTTTTTTATCCGGCGTAACTTCTATAATACGGTTGTTGCCACGGTCAGCAATCAAAACATTATAACCTCCAAGCGCCGAGGCGTCGTGCGAGGTATTGTTGATGTCTTCGGCTGTAACAGGAACGGGAGTAGCGGCAGGGTCTTCACTGTCCAAATCTATTAACTCATTGGCATTCTCTTGGTCATTTGTACTAATTTTCCTCTGATAATTTACAACAAAAAGAATCGCTCCGATGGTTATAATAATTACTATTGAAAGAAATATTTTTCGCTTTTTGCTATGTGTATACTTTTTCATTTATTAAAGTTAGTTCCATTGCAGTGACTTTAACATTATTTCCGTTTTGATTCCTACTGCATTTATCTGTCCAAACTTGAAACCAATATAAAAAGTTAAAAGAAACAAAATAACTGCAAGCAATTTGGAGTACCAAGTTACTTTATTCCATTCTATTTTCATAAACTATATTATATCACGCATTAGCTCTATGTAACCTTAGTTGAAATTAACTAAAAAACTATACATACCCATGCCGCATACTCCTCGCAGTGGCTCCCCCGCTTTTGGAGTGCCGACGTCTATTAGAGTTTCTCCGGTTTGCGGTAGAATCTTTTGAAAACCGAGCGAGTGAATCGCTAGCGATGATGAACAATCATAAGCACCGTTGGTTTTTACGATAAGTTTTGTCGGGATACCGGCTTTTGCGGAAGAAACCTTAGGAGAGTATCCGCCTCCGGCATTTATAGTGATGTATTGAACACCATCTTTTATTTGTGAATTTTCTGCAGAAGCAGAATTAGCCCCACCGTTACTTTTTGACCCAAGAATAAAAATAGAAGCAATGATGCCAAGGATAACGATAGTTATAGCAATTAGAGAAGTTTTGTTCATACAAAGATTATATCAGAATTATATATTAAAGAGTGGATTAATAATACCGAGCCCCGCAAGTCCGGCAAGAAGTGAAAACAGTCCAAGCCCTATAACCACCACTCCGGCAGATTTGAAAAATAACGGCGCATGTTTTCCGTGCGCAAATGACGCCGAACCAAATGATAATAAGGCGAGTACAGGCAACGTACCGAGAGCAAAGGCAAACATAATCAGAAAGCCGGACACAAAAGACCCGCTCGAAAGCGCAGCTACCTGCATTGATTGCGTAAATCCGCATGGTAAGAAAAAAGTGCCGGACCCAATTACAAGCGGAGTGAAAGTTTTATGCTCGATTTTTCTAAAAAAACTAAAAATGCCGGCAGGTAAAGTGACACGATTTCTCCTAAATACTCCCGTTAAATTCAAACCGAGCAAGAGCATTACAAGAGATGCAACAATTCCCAATATCGCGGTAAATGTAAAGTTGATGCCTATAGCTTGCCCAATCGTTCCCAGTACTCCCCCCAGTATCGCAAAGCTGGCAAGCCTGCCAACATGAAAGAGCGTAAAATTCTTTTTGTCACTGACTTCATCTTGCGACACTTTCGCTGAAAGCGATAACACAAGTCCGCCAACAATAGCGAGGCATGAAGAGACGGATGCAATAAGTCCGATGATGAAGCTAGTTGCAGGAGTTGTTTTACTCCCAAGCCCTAAATTTAGAATGCCTGATTTTTGCAGAACAAAAAATAATACTAAAAACGCAAGTCCGATAGGTATAGCCTGCCAGATGGTGTTATCATTTTTATTTTCATTCATTATTTTTTCGACTGAAAGAGTGTAGCCGTTTGCTTTTATCTTGCTCGTCAAAATAGCAGCTATCTCTTCGGCACTTTGATTGTCGTCAGTTTCGCTTTTTGTTTCAATTGCCACAATTTCTTTTTTTAAATCAACTTGAACATTTTTTACCAACTCCTGCTCCTTCAAGACATCTTCAATCAAGATTTTACAAGCTGCGCAATGGGTACCCGAAACGTGAAATGTATATTTTTTCATAATTATAATTTTTTACTTTTAATGCGCAGTGAGTTCGACACCACTGATACACTAGACATAGCCATGGCAAATCCGGCAAATACCGGTGAAAGTAACCAGCCAAATATCGGATAAAAGAGTCCCGCCGCCAGAGGAATACCGACAATATTGTAAATGAATGCCCAGAAAAGATTTTGTTTAATTCCACGCATAGTTATTTTGGAAAGCCTTACAGCCTTCACAAGTTTTGAAATATCTCCGCCTAAAAGTGTAATCCCCGCAGACTCTATGGCTACATCTGTCCCCGTACCCATAGCTATGCCTACATCCGCTTGCGCCAAAGCCGGAGCATCGTTCACACCATCGCCTGCCATCGCTACGATTTTCCCCTGCGATTGAAGCTCTTTTATTTTTTCCAGTTTATCCGCAGGTAGAACATGCGCCATAACTTCATCGATACCAACAAGTGACGCCATATATTTTGCTGCTTTCTCATCGTCCCCGGTAACCATAATTACTTTAATACCTAGCTTGTGAAGGTCGCTGACCGCTTGTTTTGATTCCGATTTTATTTCATCGGCTACCATAACAAACCCCAATATTTTTTCGTTTGTAGCTAGGATGACAGGTGTCTTGCCTTGCGCTGTGTATTGTTCCAGTTTTGAATTGTCAAAAGGAAGTTTCAGGTCTTGTATGAGTTTTGCATTTCCGACAAAGTATTCCGAGTTCTCAATTGTTCCCTTCAACCCCTTACCTTGTAAACTTTCAAAATTTGAAACATCTTCAAGCTTTATATTTTTCTCCTCTCCGTACATGACGATAGCGTGAGCGATAGGATGCTCGGACTTTTTTTCAAGCGATGCCAAGATTGAGATAAATTTTTCGTCTGCGAGACCGGAAAAGTTCTGAATATCTACCAGTGTCGGCTTGCCTATAGTTATGGTGCCGGTTTTGTCCACAATCACTGTATCTATTTTATGAAGTTTCTCCAGTGTGGCTGCATCCTTGATCAAGATTCCCTCACGAGCGCCTTTACCTACCCCAACTATGATTGCCGTAGGCGTCGCAAGGCCAAGAGCACAAGGACAAGCGATGACAAGCACTCCAACAAAAGAAACCAGACCAAATGAAAGCGCATGCGAGAACCCGAGTGGACCGCTACCTAAAAGCAACCAAATCCCCAAAGTCAAAAAAGCTATTACAAGCACAATCGGCACAAAGACACTGGAGATCTTATCAGCCAGAGCCTGAATCGGCGCCCGGCTCCCCTGCGCTTCTTCCACCATCTGTATTATGTGTGCGAGAAGTGTTTCTGAGCCGACTTTGGTAGCCTTGAAGGTAAATGACCCGCTAGTGTTGATGGTTCCGGCCACAATGCTGTCACCAATTTTTTTACCGGCAGGCATCGGCTCGCCTGTGACCATCGACTCGTCGATAAATGAGCTCCCTTCGGTAATCACACCATCGACAGGAATCTTCGCTCCGGGTTTGACGATAATTAAATCTCCATGAACAACTTGATCAATGGGTATTTCAATTTCTTTTCCTTCTCGAACAACAAGCGCTGTTTT
>OBEQ012335654.1_pt1 | contig 15916 bp, 12 predicted proteins | sample 1670901 | NCBI WGS metagenome assembly OBEQ01 (sample SAMEA104232315, study PRJEB22302) | groundwater metagenome | biome: forest; feature: aquifer; material: groundwater | place: USA | collected 2011-08-07 | depth 5.4 m | reverse complement strand
TTTTCTCGGGCGCACTCCGCGCCGCGATCGAGCGGTTTATTGGCGCCTAATTTATACGGTTATGGAAGAATCAAATAACACTCCCGACGGAGGCGGCTGGTACGCGATCCATACCTATTCCGGCTATGAAAATGCTGTCGTGCGTAACCTCCGCCAGCGTATCGAATCACTCGGCATGGAAGACAAGATCTTCGATGTTGTCGTCCCCAAGGAAAAGAAGATAAAGATGAAAGCGGGCAAGCGTGTCGAAGTCGAAGAGGAGATCTACCCCGGTTATGTTCTTGTGAACATGGTCTACGATCCGGACTCTTGGTACGTGGTGCGAAACACGCCGCGCGTGACCGGCTTCGTCGGTGCGGGCGTTGTGCCGGTACCGCTTGAGGACGCGGAGATCAATATGCTCTTCTCGCGCATGGGCGCAAAGGGCGCGAAGCACACGATCGACCTTGTGCTCGGCGAGTCGGTCATCATCACGGATGGTCCGTTCAAGGAGCTCGAGGGCAAGGTGGGTGAGGTGGATACCGAACGTGGCCGCGTGAAAGTCATGGTGCCCATGTTTGGACGCGAAACTCCCGTGGAGTTAGATTTCCTCCAAATAAGGAAAATTTAAATTTCGGCGCATTTTGGGTCTACCGTCGGCCCGGTCATGCCAGCAGGGGGTTACCCCAGCAGGCACGACACGAATCCTCCGGAGCATCCCAAACTGCATCCAAAATTTGAAATTTGAGCGACCTTTTCCTTTTTACAGGCGGCCCCTCAATGCAAAACAAAAACATCCGCGCTCGTGGGTTTTTTGTTGCAGGGAAATCAATAAGAGAGTAGATTGTGCACAGAGAAGATCTTGAGAGGAACCTCCCATGGCGGTCACACTCGATCAGGCACGGCAGGCAAAGCAAGCTTTCATCAAACAATACTGGGGAGTTCCTTACGGGAGCTACTTCACTTCTGTCGGTATTTCGCTCGTGAGCATCCAGGCGCCGTCACTGCCGATAACCGAGCATGGTGATCACTGCATTGCTGTTGGACTTCATACGCCGCTGCCGTCGGCCCTGGCTCTGCCTTCCCATCACGTCGGCGTGCGTGTTGTCACCTACGAAGCGGGAATCCCCAGCGCCTACTAGTTCAAGCGGCCATGCGGCCGCTTTCTTGCTTTCCTTCGGATTCTGTTCTAGTATCCACAGCATCTTCGGTTGCCGCTTTTGCGGGCTTCTCTTCCGTTGAATTTACTGATGACTGATGACTAGTGACTAATGACTGACTACAATGGCTAAAAAAGTAACAAAGAAACTCAAACTGCAGATCCCCGCAGGGAAGGCCACGCCGACCCCGCCGGTCGGCCCCGCACTCGGCCAGGCCGGTGTGAACATCGGTGCCTTCGTGAAGGAATTCAACGATGCGACATCGTCGATGATGGGCGACATCATCCCCGTCGAGATCTCCGTCTACGAGGACCGTTCGTTCTCGTTCGTCTGCAAGACCCCGCCCGCATCAAGCCTCATCTTGAAAGCGCTCGGTAAGGATAAGGCGTCCCAGAAGCCCGGTGTCTCCAAAGTCGGATCGATCACGATGGCGCAAGTCGAAGAGATCGCAAAGCGTAAGCTTCCCGACCTTACCGCCGCCGACCTCGACGCGGCGAAGAAAACCATCGCGGGAACTGCCCGAAGCATGGGCGTCGAGGTGAAGTAAGTGTTTCAATACAAAACACAGCGCAAGTAAAAACCAGCCGACATATCGGCTGGTTTTGCTATACTGAGGATAATGGAATCCAAGGAAAAAGCGCACAAGCGGCCTACCTGGGACGAGTATTTCATGCAGATCGCAGAGCTCGTCGGGACGCGTGGAACGTGTGACCGGGGGCGCGCGGGCACGGTCATCGTGCGCGATAAACGCATTCTCACTACGGGCTACGTCGGTGCTCCGTCCGGAGTGCAGGATTGCGACGAGTTGGGACACGAACTGCACACGGTCATTAATACGGATAAGTCGCAGTCTCAGCATTGTATCCGTACCACACACTCCGAACAAAATGCGATCGTGCAGGCCGCGCGCGTCGGTGTCTCACTTCTCGGCGGAACGCTTTATACGCACATGGCTCCTTGTTACACCTGCGCCAAAATGATCATCAACGCGGGGATCACCCGCGTTGTCGCCGGCAAAGATTATCACGGAGCAAGGTCAAGCAAGGAAGTCTTTCGGGTCGCAGGCGTTACATTCGAGCTTCTCTCAAGCGAGATGGAAAGATATGCGCATATGACGGTCGATGATATCGATTCTCTTGAGTCCCCTGCGGGGAAATAAGTCAGTTTATTTGCCACAGCGCCTTTCTTGATGAGGAGTAGGATTCACAGAATGTAATTTTTGAAAGTCGAGCTACAATACGCGCAGATTCAAGTACTTATGGAGCATCAAATGACAAATCGTTCAGGAAAACTCGTCGTTATCGACGGGACATCTGACGGAAGTGGAAAGGGAACTCAAACGAATCTTCTTGTTGCGCGTCTTCAAAAAAGCGGAAGACGGGTGGAGCTGACAGATTTCCCGCAATATGCCGAGCCCTCGAGTTATTTTGTGCGCGCGTATTTGCGCGAGAAAAAGTACGGCTCTCCTGAAGAGGTCGGGCCGTATCGCGCGTCGGTTTTTTATGCCCTTGACCGCTATGACAGATCATTCGCCATGCATAAGTGGCTGGACGAAGGCGTTATGCTCGTGAGTAATCGCTATGTGTCCTCGAATATGGGACATCAGGCAGGAAAGATCGCGGACCCTGATGAGCGTGAAGCATTTCTTGACTGGTTGGAGGATTTTGAATATCAGAAGATGGGAATCCCTGTTCCTGACGCGACCGTTCTCCTTCATGTGCCTCTAAAGACGGCGCAAATGCTTGCACGAGTGCGCGCGGCGGCGACGGGTGTCCCTCTTGACCTTCATGAGTCGGATGGAAAACATCTTGAAGATGCCGCCAATGCGTATCTCGCTGTTGCGCGCAACAAGGGATGGAAGATCGTCGAGTGCACATCCGACGTGCCCGACACATTGCGCACCGAGGAGGATATCCACGAAGAGATCTGGGTGCATCTTTTGGAACAAGGAGTGATTTAGATACACAAAAAGCCCGGTATAGCGCCGAGCTTTTTCATTTGCTAGGATGCTTTCATGGAGGAGAGGTTGCGGGGATATATCAATAGCGCACTTAAGGATTTCGGCAGCACCGACGTAGCTTTCGTTGTCGAACGACCTGCGGATATGGGGCATGGAGACTATGCGACTAATGTTGCAATGGCTGCATTTGCCAAATATCGAAGTGAAACTGCTGGACAGATTGGAGTTAAGGCAAATTCTGTGGCACCTGAACTTCTCGTGGGGGATAAAAAAATTACTAACCCTCGCGCGTTTGCCGAGGAAGTGAAGTCGAAACTCGACGCGCTGAATGATCCCGACATTACAGCGGTCGAGATCGCGGGACCAGGTTTCATTAATATCCGTTGCTCGAAAGATTTTTATATTCGTGAGCTTGGAGACGCGCTTAAAAAAGGTGAAACATTCGGAAATAACGACACACTGAAAGGAAAGAAAGTCATCGTTGAGTACACCGACCCGAATCCGTTCAAGGAATTTCATATTGGGCACTTAATGTCGAACGCTGTCGGTGAATCGATCTCGCGCCTTATTGAAGCGAGTGGTGCTGAAACAAAGCGTGCCTGCTATCAGGGTGACGTGGGACTGCATGTTGCGCACGCTGTCGCAAAAGAAATGGAGAACATAAGACTTGACAGCCCCGTCCAGGAAATTTGGGTAGGTGGTATTCAGAGCACTGCAACTGCGTATGTGCTTGCCATGAATTATGCAAAAACAAACGAAGAATTTGCAAATTATGTTAAGGAAATAAACCAAAGGATCTATGATCGAAAAGATGAAAATGTTAATAAGGTTTATGACTTGGGGCGAAAAATAAGCCTCGATTATTTTGAAAAAATCTACAAACGCCTCAATACAAAATTTGATTTTAAGTTTTTCGAATCCAATACAGGAGTTTTTGGCAAAGAAGTAGTCGAAAAACATCCTGAGATATTTGAAAAGAGTGATGGGGCAATTGTGTATAAGGGTGACGAGTCGAAAGGTCTTCACACACGCGTCTTCATTAACAAAGATGGATTACCGACCTATGAGGCAAAAGAACTTGGACTTGCGAAAATAAAATACGATACATATCCGTACGATACCTCGATTGTTATCACCGGCAACGAGGTGAATGATTATTTCAAAGTGCTGCTCGATGCAATGAGCAAGGTTTTCCCTGATCTTGCTGCGAAGACTGAACATTACTCACACGGAATGTTGCGTCTCCCAACGGGGAAGATGTCATCGCGCACGGGTGATGTCATCACCGCAGAGTCGATGATCAACGAGACGAAAGAGAGGGCGATGGGGAAGATTACCGCTGAGAATTTTTCTGTGGAAGAAAAAGACGATATTTCCGAGAAGGTTGCCATTGGTGCGATCAAATATTCCATCCTGCGCCAAGCGGCGGGGAAGGACATCATCTTTGATTTCGAGCAGTCACTTTCGTTCGAGGGAGACTCTGGGCCGTACCTGCAATATGCACATGCACGCACGCGCTCCCTACTTGCGAAAGCTGAGGGTCGCACAATTAACCCAGCCGTGATGGTGGGTGAGGAGATCCGTCCGCTCCACAAGTATATTCTGCGATTTCCTGAAATTATTTTGCGTGCTCAGATTGAGCGCGAGCCGCACTATGTGACCAACTACCTTGTCGAATTGGCCCGAGAATTCAGCGCTTTTTATGGGAACACCCAAGTGCTCGACGGTTCTCCCGACGAGCCATATAAGTTGGCTCTGGTGGAAATGACCTCGCATATATTGAAGCACGGACTCTGGCTTCTTGGTATAATGGCACCTGAGAAAATGTAACATGGACAAAGCACCGCTCACTCCTATGGCAAAGGTTTGGTCGATAGTTTTCGGAACGATGGCTTTGACCGCGGCTCTTCTTTTCACCTGGCACTACGCGGTCATTACAAGCGTCGACGAGGAGCGCAAGGTTGAGAATGCACAATTGCGTGCTGAACTCGCGCGATTGCAAAAGTATCGCGACACACTGAAAAAGGAAAACATTGTGGCTTCGACACCTTCTCCCAATTAACTTCTATGAACAAAGAAAACCCACAAAGTTCCGGAAGTCTTCTCGATCCGTCGGAGCGCAAAGAATTACTGCGCGTCAACGGCCTCGTCATTACTTTTATCGCCGCGGCGATCGGAAACCTCTTTGTGCTCGGACTGGGGTTGTGGTTTCACAATATCGCTCTTTTTCGTCTTGAGCTTACGTATGCACAAGGGGACAAAGAAGTTTCCACTTCCATTCACAAGATGAAGGCAGAAATATTGGCCCTGGAAGGTGTGGAGAAATGGGAAGAAACAAGTTATGTGAAGTCGCACAACGTTGCGGCGGCGGGCATGAGTGATCTATAAAAGACCGTTCTTTATCTGTGCCCGTTTTTTCATATATGCTAGGATGGATTTCTATGACGGAGGAGACGAGAATGCCCGGCGCACAGCCGGAGAAAAAGAGTGTTCCTGAGCGCGAGGAGGAGATCCTGGCGTATTGGAAGGACAAGCATATTTTCGCAAAAACGCTCGATGCGACACGGGATGGAGAACCGTATGTTTTTTACGACGGGCCACCTTTTGCGACCGGACTCCCGCACTATGGGCATCTTCTTGCCGGCACGATCAAAGATGTCATTCCGCGCTTCCAGACGATGCGTGGGCGCTACGTTCGACGCGAGTGGGGGTGGGATTGTCACGGTCTTCCGATCGAGAACCTGATCGAAAAAGAGCTCGGCTTCAAAACGAAGAAGGATATCGAGAATTATGGTATCGCGAATTTCAACAAGAAGGCGAAAGACAGCGTACTCGCGTACGACAAAGAATGGAAGGCGATCGTGCCGCGCATGGGACGTTTTGTCGACATGGAGAGTGCTTACAAAACGATGGATCCGTCCTACACGGAGTCGATCTGGTGGGCGTTCAAAACTCTTTTCAACAAGAAGCTCATTTACGAGGGATACAAGTCGATGCATATCTGTCCGCGCTGTGAGACAACGCTTGCGATCTCGGAGGTGGGAATGAATTATATGGACGTTAAGGACATTTCGGTGACTGTCGAATTCGCACTCCTCGACCCCCTCCCAAATGTTGCGAACCCCGAAAGAAAGACGTCGGCGCTCGCCTGGACGACAACTCCGTGGACCCTGCCCGGGAACGTCGCGCTCGCCGTGGGCGCCGAGATCGAGTATGTGCTTGTTGAAAAACAGGATACGGACACCGGCCCCCTTGTTCGGTTCATTGTTGCAAAAGATCTTCTGGAAAAAAACTTTGGTTCGGACGGATATTCCATTGTCGCGACATTTCCCGGCTCAGATCTGGTCGGTCTCCGCTATCGTCCTCCTTTTAACTACTACGCACAGGACGAGAAGCTCGAAAATCACAAAAACGGCTGGAAGATCTACACCGCGGATTTTGTGACCGCAGAAAACGGAACAGGTATCGCGCACGAAGCTCCCGCATTCGGTGAGGTGGACATGGAACTCGGCAAAAAGATGAAGTTGCCGTTCATTCAACATGTGGGGATGGACGGGCACATGAAACCGGAAGTCAAAGATTTTGCCGGCATGCCCGTGAAGCCGAAATCGGACGATGACAAAGTGCGTCTCGGTACCGACATCGCCATCATTCGCTATCTCCAAGAGCATGGAACTTTTTTTGCGAAAGAAAACATCACACACTCCTACCCGCATTGCTGGCGGTGTGATTGGCCGCTACTCAACTATGCCGCCTCGTCGTGGTTCGTCGCGGTGACCGAGATCAAAGAGAAACTTTTGGACGCAAACCGCGGTGTTTCTTGGATCCCCGAGAATATGCGTGACGGACGCTTTGGTAAATGGCTCGAGGGTGCGCGCGATTGGGCGATCTCGCGCTCGCGCTACTGGGGTGCACCTCTTCCCGTTTGGAAGTGCAACAAATGTGCAAAGATCGAGGTTCTCGGTTCGCTTGATGAACTTCGCGCGCGCGTATCACGTAAGAATCGTTATCTTCTGATGCGTCACGGAGAGGCGGAGAACAACGTGCAGAATGTCGTCAGCTATAAACTTACCGACACATATCACCTTACAGAGAAAGGAAAAGAACAGGTTACCCTAAGTATCGAGAAATTAAAGGCACAGAAGATCGATCTTATCTATGCCTCCCCGATCCTCCGCACCAAGGAGACCGCACTTCTGGTTGCCGAAGCCCTCGGGGCAACGGTCGTTTACGATGATCGCCTTCTGGAGGCGAACACGGGCACTTTTAACGGAAAGTCTATCGAAGAGTACCGTGCGTATTTCACTAGTGTCGAAGAAAAAATGACCAAGCGTCCGCCGGAGGGGGAGACGCTTGAAGAAATGAAAACGCGTCTCGCGGAGTTTCTTTACGACATTGAGGCGAAGAACGAAGGAAAGACGATCCTTATCGTCACGCATGAATATGACGTGTGGCTTCTCGAATCGGCGGCAAAAGGTTTGACCAACCATGAGTCTGCGGTCCTTCGTGACGGCGAAGGAGAGGATTTTATCGGGAACGGCGCATACTGCACACTTGCCTTCGCCCCTATCCCGCACAACGAACGCTATGAGCTCGACTTTCACCGACCATACAGCGACGATATTCGCTACCAATGTAGCTGTGAGCTCGGCACGATGGAGCGTGTGCCGGAAGTTTTCGACTGCTGGTTCGAATCGGGCTCTATGCCCTATGCGCAGTTACACTATATGGGTGATGACGAAACAGCGGAGGGTAAGCTTTTCCGCTCGCAATTCCCCGCGGACTTCATCGCCGAAGGTATCGATCAGACACGCGGTTGGTTCTATACGCTGATCATCCTCGGGGTCGGACTCTTCGACCAGGCGCCATATAAGAGTGTCATGGTGAACGGTCTTGTCCTTGCACAAGACGGACAAAAGATGTCGAAGTCGAAGAAAAATTATCCCGACCCGATGGATATCGTGAATAAGTACGGCGCCGACGCCATACGGTTCTATCTCGTTTCTTCCTCGGTGATCCGTGCGGAGGACTTCCGCTTTGCGGCGGCGGGGGTTGATGAGATCTTCAAGAAGATCGTTCTACGCGTTGGAAATATTCTCTCATTTTTGGAAACGTACGGCACAGGCGAGCCTGTTCTCCATAGTCCCCCTGCAAGCAAAAACATTCTTGATCGATGGATCGTGGCCAGATGGAACGAGGTTCTCACCGAGACAACAAGATACCTCGAAAGCCACGAAATCGACTATGCGCTTCGACCGATCCCGAAGTTCGTCGACGATCTGTCGACGTGGTACTTGCGCCGCTCGCGCGAGCGCTTTAAGTCGGACGATAAGGATGACGCCGCCATGGCGCAGGCGACCACTGGCTGGGTGCTTCTCTCTTTTGCGAAATTGATCGCCCCGGTCATGCCGTTCCTGGCGGAAGATATTTACCTGCGCCTTAATGTTGCGGAAAAGAAAGAAAGTATCCACCTGGAGAAGTGGCCCGTGGGCGAAGGAGAGGAGGAAGAGCTTGTCGACGCGATGGAAGATGCACGCCGAATTGTTTCCCTCGCACTTGAAGAACGTGCGCGAAAGAGTATTAAGGTGCGACAGCCGCTTTCGTCACTTCGCGTTCAGTACGAATGGAAATGGAGAAATGCTTATCCTTTTCTTGCGGAGATAATTAAAGATGAAATAAATGTCGAAGAAATAAATTGGAGCCAAGAAATATCCACTGAAATAGAACTAGACACGAACATCACCCCCGAATTGGAGGCGAAGAGAGAACTTCGTGACGCTATTCGCGTCGTGCAGGATGCACGAAAGAAGAGTGCCCTTGTTCCGGGGGAAACGGTAGAACTCATCACGGTTACCGGGGCCGCATCGACCATCGTTGCGGTGCGTCAATATGAAAGTGAATTCAAGAAAGCGGTCAACGCGTCTTCTGTTGAAACGAAAGAAGGAGAACTCGGAGTTGAAATCAAAAAATAGTATACTTAGCTACGTGTATCATATCTACCACACGACAGCTCTTGTTTTGGGCGGGGAATCGCGGGGCGAAGCGGACCGTGCGCTCCACCTTTTTACACGCGACCTTGGACTGATCGCCGTTTATGCGAAAAGTATTCGCGCGAGCGGCTCCAAGCTCCGCTACGCTCTTCAGAGTTTCGCGCATGCCGATATCGATCTTGTGCGCGGAAAGTCGGGATGGAAATTGACGAGTGCGCGCTCGCGCGATCCGCACGCGCATCTCTGGAAGAGTGAGCGCAAGCGCCGCGCCCTTGCCACACATGCGCGACTTCTCCGCCGCCTTGTTACGGGGGAAGAAGAGCACAGCGACTTTTACGACGACATGCTCGCGGGTGTTTCTTTTCTTGGTGCGGTCCCTGATGAGCACGAACTTCTCCGTGATGCGGAACTTCTCCTTGTCCTCCGGACCCTCGATGCGCTCGGTTACTGGGGTGACAAGGGCGGTTGGGCACAGCTTCTTTACCCGATGCCGTGGGACAGAACGCTCCTTGCGCACGTCCGCACGGAGCGACCGAAACTCCTTGCCGCCGTCAACAATGCCCTCAAAGCCACCCAACTCTGAACACAGTTTCCAGTGACCAGCTTCCAGTTTCCAGAAATGCTCGACGCTGTATCTCTGATTCTGACTGGCAACTGGCAACTGGCAACTGTATACTAGCTAGATATGGATTCTGAATACGACGCCAGTCGTATCGAGCAGACGAAGCGCAAACTTTATAGCCCCGAAGAAAAAACGGGGACGGAACCGTTCTCGCGTCTTTCTCCGAACAAGATCGATCTTCCTTCGGATTGGGGGGATCATATTTCTGAGCGTACTTTTCTGCGGAGGTCGCAGGGTATTCGCATTCTCAAATGGACGGTCGGTATCGCCGTTCTCGCGATGCTCGGTTCGATCGGCTATCTTCTCTATTCTCTCTATGATCCGTTCGCTAAACCGTCGGATAAGAACATTACCTTCTCTTTGGATTTTCCCGTTTCGCTTTCCTCCGGAAGCACCGCGGACCTGAAGCTGACTGTCGCCAATGCGAATAAAACTCCCCTTGAATACGCCAACCTCACGGTCTTTTATCCCCAGGGGACGAAGGCCGGAGATGACTCCCAGCGCGATTTTTTGAAGGACCAGAAAGATCTTGGCGGTGTGAAGGCACAGTCGTCGGCCGAGTATAATAGCCGCCTCCTTATTCTCGGCGAAGAGAACAAGGACAAAGAGATCCGCGTCGTTCTTGAATATCGCTTTCAGGGGATCAATTCCGTTTTCACAAAAGAAGAAAAGTGGCCGGTGCGCATGCTCTCTTCCCCGCTCAACGTGACGGTAAAGACCCTGAAAGAGGTCAATGCCGGTCAGCCTGTCGAACTGGAAATCACGGTTCTCTCTAACGCGCTCACACCGCTTCACAATATTCTCCTTAAGGCTGAGTACCCCCAAAGTTTCACTCTTGAAGATGCGAATCCAAAGCCGACGTTCGGGTTAAATGCCTGGAAGCTTGGTGATATCGATCCGGCGGAAAAGATCACCATCCGCCTGCGCGGCAAGATAACGGGTGAGGATACCGAAGAGAAAGCGTTTCGCACCACGGTCGGAGAAACATCGGCGCGCGAAGAGCGCAACGTTTCCACCGTCTATGCGACGACGCTTTCGACCATGACCGTGAAGAAGCCTTTTATCGGCATTGAACTCTTGTTCAACAAGAAGCCGGTCGGCGACACGATCTCCGCCTTCGGTCAGATCATCGAAGGAGGGATCGCCTGGACGAACAATTTGCCGACAACGATCGCCGGCGCGGAGATCGAAGTTCACTTGCGCGGCACAGCACTTGACCGCTTCTCGGTGACCCCTCAGGAAGGAGGCTTCTATCGCTCGATCGACGACACGATCATCTGGGACGAGCGCGGGCACCAAGATCTTGCTCTTCTTGAGGCAAAACAGTCCGGTATTGTTTCGTTCCGCTTCTCGCCGTTGCCGTCGGTGTCCGGAGGAAAGCCGCTGAAGAATCCGACGATCATTGCGGACGTCACGGTGCGCGGAAAGCGCATCGGAGACTCCGGCGCGCCGGAGGAAGTGAATAGCGCCATTACGCGTACGGTCAAGGTTGCGAGTGATGTGCGCTTTACGGCGAAGCCCCTCTACTATGGCGGACCGCTGATCAACCGTGGACCGATTCCCCCGAAAGTCGAGAATGAAACCTCATATACGATCCAGTGGTCCATAACGAATACATCGAATGATCTCGACGGGGTTGAAGTGCGCGGTATCCTTCCGTCCTATGTGAAGTGGGACGGTTCGGTATCGCCGGGCACGGATAACGTGGTGTATGACAAGAACACGAATCAGGTCATCTGGCGCGTCGGCAGTGTCCCCGCCGGCACCGGCGTGACTTCCCAGCCGCGTGATCTCTACTTCCAAGTCGTTCTCTTGCCGAGCGTGTCGCAGATCGGACGCTCGCCCGTACTTGTGACAAATTCTAGTCTTTCCGGACGCGATCTGTACACGGATATGACGCTGGAGCGGTCGGTGCCGGAGGTGACGACGAGCTTGTTGCAGAGTGACCCCAAAGCCCCCAGGGGCTCCGAATGGGTGGTTGAATAAGTGTGCGCGAGGCATCTTTTTCGCGCACTTCGAGTTTTTTCGTTCGAGTCGGTTTTTGTATTGCCCCCTCTCCCTTTCAGGGAGAGGGCTGGGGTGAGGGTATGTTTAGCATTGGGTCATAGCGCTCTTCACTTTGTTCACCCCTCACCCCAACCCTCTCCCCGTTATGGGAGAGGGGGCAAATGCAAATTCCGCAAATTGGGTGTTTTAGGGCAGTATGATTTTATACCAAACCTAGCTATTCCCTTTTTCATTTGGTGATTTGGCTATATTTTTGTAGAGTACAGAGACTATGGCTTCCGACAACAATACGATGGAAAATATCATTGCGCTTTGCAAGCGACGAGGTTTTATCTATCAGGGCTCGGAGATCTACGGTGGACTGGCGGGAACATGGGATTATGGACCTCTCGGTGTTGCGCTCAAGAAGAACATCGAGAACATTTGGTGGAAGATGTTCGTCACTGATCGTGAGGATATGTATGGTATCGATGCCGCGATCTTTATGAATCCGCAAGTGTGGGTTTCGTCCGGACACGTGTCGGGGTTTGCCGATCCGCTTGTCGAAGATAAAAAGACAAAGAAGCGCTATCGTGCCGACCACTTGCTTGAAGCCGCAGGACTCGCAACTCCCGGCATGACAGTGGAAGACATGGATCGCATTATTCGCGAGAAACAGGTGAAGAGTCCCGACGGTAACCCGCTCGGCGAAGTAAAGCAATTCAACATGCTCTTTCCGACACGCATCGGTGCGGATGAGGACGCTGCGTCCGTCGTGTATCTGCGTGGAGAGACGGCCCCGGGAATGTTCGTCAACTTTAAAAATATTGTCGACTCCTTCCATCCGAGGCTCCCTTTCGGTATGGGTCAGATCGGTAAAGCTTTCAGGAACGAAATAGCTCCGCGCGATTTTATCTTCCGCGTACGCGAACTTGAGCAGATGGAGGTGGAGTATTTCGTACATCCGGACACCTGGGCAGAATATTTCGAGAACTGGCGTCAGGAGATGTGGAAGTTCATCGAGGCCATCGGTATTGCAAAAGACCACGTTCATGAGCTTGAGGTTGCCGATGGTGACCGCGCTCACTATTCGAAGCGCACGATTGATTTCGAGTATGACTACCCGTTCGGACGCAAAGAACTCTACGGACTCGCGTATCGCACGGACTTTGACCTTCGGAGTCACCAAGAGGGAAGTAAGCAGAATCTCGAGTACTTCGATGAGGAGACGAAGATAAGATTTCTTCCGCATGTCATCGAGCCGTCGCTCGGCGTGGGACGCACACTCCTCGCAGTTTTGCTCGAAGCCTACACGGAGGACGAGCTGGGAGGAGAGAGGCGCGTGTATCTCAAATTCGCTCCGCACATCGCGCCTGTGCGTGCCGCGGTCTTTCCGCTACTCAAGAACAAACCGGAACTTGTCGCGAAAGCGCGCGAGGTCTACACGATGCTCCGAAAGAATTTCCCGAACGTCGCGTTCGACGACAACGGCAACATCGGCAAGCGCTATCGTCGTCAGGATGAGGTAGGTACTCCCTGGTGTATAACTATAGATTTTGATACTCTTGGGGAAAAAGCCGAACTTAAAGACACGGTCACTCTCCGCAACCGTGATACTGGTGAACAGGAACGTGTCCTGATCTCTGAACTCAGCACAAAGATCAGCTAGAGTCCTTGGGGGATCTTTGTTAGGATGCGGGCATGGTCAAAAAGACAATCGCACGATTTCAGACACTGCGCGCTCCGGTGCGGGCGATGGTGTATCTCCACTGGCTTTACTCTTTCGTCGGTGCGCTGACGGGAGTTTTCGTCCATATCTACATCTACCAACTCTTCGACAGCGTCCTTGTGAACGCTATTGCGCAGGCGGTCTATTTTTTCGGTGTCGTGATCGGTTTCTCCGGTGTTGGCGCTTTGGCGGGACTGTATCGGGTTGATCTCAAGCGGGGATATTTGTGGGCGTTTATCGTATTGGCCGGAAGTTTCGGATTTCTGTTTGGGGATGTGTCACGCATCGACGCCTTCACATTTATGCTGGCGAACGGATTCGGCCTCGGCCTGTACTGGCTCACCCTGCACACGTTTGAGCTGACCGAGACAAAGAACGACGAGCGCGACATGTACTCATCATTTCTCTCGGCGGGAGATCAGGTCATCGACCTTGTCGGCCCCGCTCTTGCCGCACTGACATTCATCATCTCGCGGGACATTTTGCACACAGGGTCATACACACTCCTCTTTATAATTGCCCCGTTCTGCTATCTTCTCGGCATACCGTTTCTGCGCCACCTCCGTAGCTATCGTCCCGCTCCTGTTGAATTTGATGACGTGCGACACTTTTTCCGCGACAAAAAGAATCGCGTCTCGCAACTGTATTTCTTCGGCCCATCGGCGAATTATGCGTCCGCAAAGATCGCCGTGCCGATCGCGGTCATACTCCTTCTCGGGACAGAAACACGCGTGGGCGTCTTCAACGCCGTCTTTGCGGTCGTGTCGATGGTCGTCATACTTTTCTTTTCCGGAATGCGGCACGGAGGAAACAGGTTGTCGTTCCTCTTTTGGACATCGAGTGCCGGTGCGCTCATGTCGACACTTCCCGCGCTTATCTTCACGCTACCTGTCTACATTCTTTATTCCCTAGGGATGGTGGTCTTGAAACCCCTCCAGCGTGTGTCTGCGCACGTCATTGATCTGGAAACAATGGAGACGCTCGGGCGCAAGGAGCGTGACTTTTATCCGACGATGATCCTCCGCGATGTCGCACTGGGCACATGGCGTATCACGTCGATCGGTGTCCTCGTTCTCTTCATCGGAATCGTCGGCGAGGGAGAAGTAGCGGTACGGGCGAGCTTTATTTTCCTCGCCCTCTCCTTCGCCCTTCAATACATCGGCGCCCGAGCAATGTATCGTATCGGGTGAAAAACTAGGAGTTTCTGTTATACTCCCTTCCATATGGGAAAACCCAAAACAAAGTCTTTTAAGAACGGTCTACGCTACCTCCCTATTGTGATGAAAGAGCAGAGGACCGTCACCGTGCTCGTTCTTGTCGAGACCGGATCGAAATACGAAACGAAAGAGAAGAACGGCCTCGCCCACTTCCTCGAACATATGTGCTTCAAGGGAACGACCAAGCGTCCGGGTGCGCTCATTGTCGCGCATGAACTCGACGGGTTGGGCGCCGAATATAACGCGTTCACGGGCCACGAATACACCGGCTACTATGTGAAAGTCGCGGCGCGGCATCTTCCGCAGGCGATCGATGTTGTTGCCGATATTTCTATCGACCCCTTGTTCAAGGCGGACGACATCGAGCGCGAGAAGGGCGTGATCGCGGACGAGATAAATATGTACGAAGACCTTCCCATGCGGAAGGTTGCGGATAATTTCATGACACTTCTCTACGGCGAACAGCCGGCGGGTTGGCCGATCGCGGGACCGAAAGAGACGATCCGCACATTCACACGCGAGGACTTCGTGCGCTACCGCAAGGAGCATTACGTCGCGTCTGCGACAACCGTTGTCATCGCGGGCGCGTTCGATCCGAAGAAAACAGAGAAGCTTGTTAAAGAAAAATTCGCACAGATCAGAACAGGAAAGAAGTCCGGCAAAAAGAAGGTCGTCGATAAGCAAACCTCCCCGGCGATCACTGTTGAACAAAAGGGATCCGATCAGACGCACCTCATACTCGGTGTGCGCTCGTATCCCATCGGGCACTCCTCACGCGCGGCGCTGAATGTCCTCGCCGGTGTATTGGGTGGCGGCATGTCATCGCGGCTCTTCGATCGTATCCGCGCAAAGATGGGCGTCGGATATTACGTCCGCGCAGGAAATGATTCTTTCACCGATCATGGTTTTCTCGCCGCATCCGCGGGGGTGGATAACACGCGGGTCGCGGAAGTCATCACGGCGATCCTCGAGGAGTTCGCACGCATGAAGAACGAGCTACTATCGGACGAAGAACTTACGAAAGTGAAGGACTATATCGCCGGACGCCTCGTGCTCGGCCTCGAGTCCTCCGACGAATTGGCCGAATTCTACGGTTTCCAGGAAGTCCTCAAGCGGGAAATGCGCACACCCGAGGAGGCGATCAAGGAGATTCGCGCCGTCACCGCGAAGGATGTCCGTGCGCTCACAAAGAAGATCTTTGTGACCGAACATCTTAATCTCGCGCTCATCGGACCGATCAAGGATGATGTGACTCTTCGCGATCTCCTTGTTT
>OBEQ011568178.1_pt1 | contig 15917 bp, 15 predicted proteins | sample 1670901 | NCBI WGS metagenome assembly OBEQ01 (sample SAMEA104232315, study PRJEB22302) | groundwater metagenome | biome: forest; feature: aquifer; material: groundwater | place: USA | collected 2011-08-07 | depth 5.4 m | reverse complement strand
GGCTCCCCCGGCCCCCTCCTGCGTTGCTCGCACCACACCGACCCGTTCTACCGCGGCGAGGACGGCAAGCCGCACCCGCGCACGAACCACTCGGGCGGCGTGCAGGGCGGCATCTCCAACGGCGAGGACATCGTGCTGCGCGCGGCCTTCAAGCCCACCGCGACCATCCTCAAGGAGCAGGCCACCGTCGACGAGAAGTTCGAGGACACCACCATCGCGGCGCGCGGGCGCCACGATCCGTGCGTGCTGCCGCGCGCCGTGCCCATCGTCGAGGCCATGGTCGCGCTGGTGCTGATGGACCATGCGCTCCGGCAGCGAGGTCAATGCGGATGAAGCGGACCCTCCTGCTCCTGGTGTTGCTGCTGCTCGCGGGCGTGTGCGCGTGCGCGCGCAAGAAGGCGCTGCCCGCCCCGGCCGCGAAGGCCGAGGCGGCGGTCGCGCCCCGGCCGCCGCTTTCACACACCATGAGCGGGCCGCGTCAGCCGGGCGTGATCTCGCGCCTGGCGCCCATCGCCGAGACGGAGGCCAGCGGGCTCCTGCCCGTGCCCGCGGGCGCGCGCGAGCTGCACGCGGTGGCGCACGCGCAGATCGGCGAGCGCATCGAAGGCAGCTGGTGCTACGACGCGGGCACGCTCGCCGACCTGGGCGCCGCGCTGGCCCGGCAGTATGCCGCCGCTGGCTGGCAGGACTTCACCGTGCACCCCAATCCGAATCTGCCCGATCGCGCCACGGTCACCGCGCGCAAGCCGCCCTACGCGCTCTACGGCAGCATCCAGCGGGCCACGCTCGCCGGGTGCCGTGGCGTGGACGGCAAGACCTACGTGTCGCTCGGTGTCCACCATGTGGAGGCGGTCGCGCCGCCGCCTGCTCCGCTAGGTGCGCGTGGAACCACGGGTTTGCGAGGACCGTAGCCGTAGGAGCAGCAAGAGCGTATCCTCGCGCGATGGCAGGTTCGATGAAGGATGCGTTCGAGAATTCCGGTCTGGCTCCCGCCGAGGAGATCCAGCCCAAGCAAAAGGGAAGGCCGGAGTGGCGTGAGCCGCTGCCCGAGGACCAGTCGCTACCGCCGCTGTTCGAGAAGCCGGCGCTGACCAAGCCGGCTGACTCGCGCCAGCCGGGCGAGAAGGCCAAGTAGGGCACGTTCCCCAGGTCCCGAGTCGCTCCCGACTAGTCCTCGACCATCTTCTTCAACCGGTCGAGCGCCGCATCCCATCGCTGCGAGATCTGCTCGAGGTAACGGCGCGCCTCGACGAGGCGCTCGCTGTCGAGCTCCCAGATGCGCTCGCGCCCGCGCCTGGCGTCGCGCACCAGGCCAGCGTCCGCGAGCACCTCCAGGTGCTTGGTGATGGCCTGCCGCGTGACCGTCGCGTGGCTGGCCAGCTGCGCGATCGACAGCGGGCCGGCGCACAGACGCGCGACCAGCTCGAGCCGCGTGGCGTCGCCGAGCGCGGCGAAGATGGGCGCCTGCGCCTGGCTACTTCTCGACATGGCGCTTGATGCGCTCGAGCTGCTCGGTCCAGCCGCCCTCGTTCATGCGCAGGGCCTCGGCGCGCCGGTGCGCCGGGATGGCGTCGAAGCCCGACTCCGTGAGCGTGAGCCGCGTGCCGCCGGCGACCTCGTCGAGGCGGAGCTCGACCAGGGTGCGCGGCTCGCTCGAGTAGTCGACCTGGGGGTCGATCGCGTACGGGTGCCAGCGGAAGGACATGAGCTGCTCGGGCTCGACCCGGTCGATCAGCAGGTCGAAGCTCACATTCTCGTACCCGGGCGGATCGGTGATCTTGGCCGCGACCAGCGCGCCCGGCGTGAACGGGGCGGCCAGCTTCATGCCGAACCAGGTGCCGAACTCGCTGGAATCAGAGATGGCGCGCCACACGCGCGAGCGCGGCGCACGCAGGACGATCTGCTTCTCGATGCGGTCGGTGCTCATGTGCAACCTCCTGGTTGCATATTAGCGCCGCTCGAATGAAATGCAACCTTATGGTTGCTTATGGTGGCGGACGAGGATGCTGCGCGCGCGATCGAGCAGGGCCAGCGTACGCTCCCATTCGCTGCCGGCGACGCGCGCGTTGACCAGCAGGCGCGCGGTCAGCGCATCGGCGGCATAGCCGGCGTCGATGCCGGCCTCGAAGGCGTGGTAGCAGGCGTGCTCGGAAAGCGTCTGCGCGGCGGCGCGTGCGTCGTCGATCGCGGGCCGGTCGGTCGGACGAGGCAGAGCGTCGATGAGAAGCCTGCGTGTCTCCTCGATCATGGCGAGGAGCTTCTTTTCCTGGCTGATGGTGACGACGGTGAGCGCGTCATCGATGAGCTCGATGATCGACGCGGACTGCTCTGACTGCTTGTGCTGCTGCTGATTCACGACAAGAGACGTATCGACCACTGATGTGGGAACTTGAGACCCGGGTGAGATATTCCGTTGCCGTCGCACGATGACCGTGGCGGTGCAGGTAGGCAGTGTAGGCTGCCCACGTGCTCACCCTGCTGCTCGCCTCCCAGATGCTGGTCGCCCTGCCCGCGACACCTGCCACCGGCGAGAACGACCCCTTCGCCGCCGACAAGGTCGCACACGCGGCGGTCAGCTACTCGCTCACCTTCACCGGCGCGTTGCTGCTGGAGCGACTGGACCTGCCGCGCTGGCAGGCCGTGGTCATCGCGGGCGGCGCCACGCTGGTGCTCGGTCTGGCCAAGGAATACGTCGTCGATTCCGAAGCTTCGGGCGGCGACCTGGCAGCGGATGCGCTCGGCATCGGCGTGGGCGCCGGCATGGTGTTCACGTTCGATCTGTGAGCGGCGGCGGCGGCGGCGCCGGCGCAGGCGTCCACTCCATGTGCCAGCGGTGCTCGTCGCTGCCGAAGACGTGGAATCCCAGCCGCTCGTACAGCTCGCGCGCCGGGTTGACGCGCAGGACGTTCAGGCGGACCACGCGGCCCGCCTCCGCCGCGCGCTCGAGCAGCTCACGCACCAGGACGGTGCCGATGCCGCGCCGCTGGTACTCGGGCAGGATCGCGATGTAGTCGAGGACCCAGTGGTCGCCATGGTCCTCGACGACGATAGAACCCACGTCGTGCCCATCGACGACCACGACCTCGCGCGCTGTCGAATCCAGTTCGGCGCGGAAGCGACGCGCCATCTCGGCCTCATCCCAGCCGAAGGCCGCGCTGGCGTAGGTGAAGAGCGCCAGGCGGTCGAGCGTCTCCAGGAAGCCTGCGTCGGCGTGCACGGCCGGGCGCCTGCGAATCCGAGCGGGCGGCCTGCTCATCAGGTGTCGTACTCGCCGTCCCAGGGCGGGTAGAAGGCCATGTAGTTGCCCGGCTCGACGACGATCGACCACTGCGGATCGTCGTCGTCCTCGGCGGGTGCCTGCGGGATGAGGCCGAAGCGGGTGCCGAAGCGCTCGAGCTCGAAGGGTGCCACCTCGATGGCCTCGAGCGTGACCGTGCCCAGGTCGGCCAGACGACGCGCCTCCAGGCGGCGCGCGGCCTCGCGATCGAGCTGCGCGCGCGGGCCGAGGTCGTCGATGCGCGCCTCGACCAGGACGCCGTCCTCGTCGAAGAGGTAGACGGCGATGAACTCGCGTCCCGCGTCGCTCAGCGCGGGCACGAATGGCGTGGTCAGGAAGTACTGCAGGCCGGCGCCGGTGCGGCCGACGTAGCGGGCGTGGTGGTCGTCGTGCTCGATGCGGATGCGCGCGGGCAACTCGGGTGGCATCGGGGCTCAATCCTCTCGCTCGGGGTGGGGGAAGCTCAGCTGGCGCGCGCGCCGGGCGCGCCGGCGCGACAGCTCGACGCCGATGGCATCGAGGCCGTGCGCGTTGGCCACCGCCAGCATGGTGCCGACGCCGCAGAACGGATCGACCACGGTGCGGCAAGCGGTATGCGCGGCCAGGAAGGTGGCGATGGCGTGGCACACGTCGACACCCATGGCACGCGACCAGGTCATCTCGCCCAGCTGCGGCAGCACGTCGGGTGAGGCCTGGCCGGGCAGGAGGCGCAGGCCCCGGCTGAAGCAGAGGACATGCGCGTAGGCCGGGCGGCCGAAGGTGGTCGCGCCCGGCGCCACACGACAGGCGATCTTGTGCCACAGCAGGTGACTGCCGGCGCGCTCGGCGCCCAGGGAGACCAGGAAGCCCTTGTCGACCCAGCGGCCGTCGTGCTTGACGTCGGTCTGGTAGAAGATGGTCACTGCCTCGTCGGCCACCTGCGCACAGGCGAGCGCGGCGGTGTCGACGAACCAGCGCCGCCAGCCGTCCAGGCCCAGCCCGGGCAACTCCGAATGATCCGGCAGCGACGTGACCACGGCGTGCGTGGGCGGCAGCGGCGCGGCCGCGAGCCACGCCACACCGTCGGTCTCGTGCACGACCCGGGTCACGCTCGGATGGTAGCCGACGGCGCAGCAGAAGCAGAAAATTGAAACGCCAGGGCGCGCCTCCCGCTCACGGCTGCGGGGCGAAGCGGAACGACTGCGCCACGGTGCCGTTGCACTGGTACTGCTGCAGCACGATGCCCTGGTTGAGCGAGCCGCTGGGCACATCGAGGCACTTGCCGCTGTGGCGCGCGACCAGGCGGTAATAGCCGCCGCCCAGTGACTCTGCCTTCCACTGCTGGTTGGCCCCGCCGCCGTAGCCCCACAGCTGCACCTTGATGCCCGAGCCGGTGGCGGCGACGCCGCCGATGACGTCGATGGCCAGCCAGGGCGCGTTGCGGCTGACGATCTTCACGTAGCCATTGTCGGTGGGGACCAGTTGCCATTGCTGGTTGGCCTGGCCATTGCCGCAGCCGTACTGCTGCACGGGCGTGCCATTGGCCGTCGCCCATTCACTGTCATCGAGGCACTTGTCGCTGTTCTGGTTGATGATCTGGGTCCATCCGGTCGGCACCGGGCCGGGGCCGGGCCCGGGTCCCGGACCTGGCCCTCCGCCCACGGGACAGAACGTGATGGTGTAGTTGGGCGCGGGGTTGTTGCACGTGAACGTGCTCGACTGGTCGTCGTAGGCATAGCTGTACTGCGAGGGACACGCGGCCTTGAAGAAGGCCGGGTAGTTGACCGGCCAAGTGGACGAGCGGCAGGTCTGCGGCGTGTTGAAGGCGCCACGGCAGCAGTACTGGTCGGTGTTGAAGGCCTCGCACGCGCTCATGCAGGCGACCAGCTGGCCGCTGCCATTGCGCTTCTGCAGCGGCCCGGGACAGCTGGCCAGCAGGTCCGACGTGCACGTGGGCGAGCCGCACTGGAATGGATTACCCGGCACCGTGGTGGCCGGATTGGGCGAGATCATGATGGGGAAGTCGTACCCATCGACCAGGCTGACGTCGTAGTAGTCAGTATTGCCGCCGCCGTTGAGGGTGAACTCGGCCAGGCTGGTGGGCGGCCGGCCTCCCGCGCCGTTGCACTGCAGCCGGCCACAATCACCGGTGTCGCAGCTGCCATTGCCATTGCCGTCGAAATGGCAGTTTCGCCGGCCCCAGAAGCGTCCTGCCCAGCCCGAGGGCAAGCTCACGCTGCTCGACGCTCCCGCTCCCACCGCCCAGCCGCCGCCATTGGGGATCGGCTTGCCGGGATTGCCCAGCGAGCCCACCCACACCGTCTCATTGCAGCGGTTGACGAAGGTGAAGGTGCGCTGCTGCGCCGAGGCACTCCGGTTCTCGGCCAGGAGCGTCAGCACGAGTGCGAGCACGAACGCGAACAGGGGCGGGATACGCATGGTAGCCTCCTGACGGTTGCGGCGCCGTTCCGGTGGTGGACAGCGCTCGGTACGCAGATCGACCCCGCGGCGCGCGAGCCTGCGCCTGCGGTCATCGCTGTGGTGTGCTGCTCGCTGTGGGCCACTGCGGCGGGTGTCGGGCGCGCAGGCTCACTTCATGCGAACGACGAACAATGTTTCACTGACGTTAATGACCGTCAAGGAATTTCAACTGCGTGAATCCGCAGCTGAATCCTGGGCAATCTGGATCATGGCGCAGACGTCGATTGAATCTGCAGGAGTTGTCTATTTATGCGGAAATCGAACGAAGTGACGAGAGCGGTAGAAAAAAATCACTGCACGTTGCACACGAGATCCACGCCTGCGGTGGTGCCGCAGTCGGTTCCGATGGGCGTGGCGTTGGTGATCTTGAGCCAGGTGTTGGACTGGCCCGTGCCATTGGGAATCTGGATCTCCGCCATGGTCCACGTCGCAGTCAGGTAGTCGGTGCCGCTGAAGGTGATGTTGGCGAACTGCTGGTTGTAGACCTGGTATGCATCACCCTTGCCCGACGCTGGCACCAGGCTCGACGAGGTGGTGTTGTTGCCGTACTGCACGTAGCCGGTGCCGCAGCCGGAACCTGTCGCGCTGCGCGCGTTCGACGCGTAGCTCCAGCTGTTCTGGCCGGTCGCTGCCGGGGTGCAGCTGCCCCAGGTCATGCTCGTGCCCGAGAGCGTGCCCGACGCATTGGCCGCACAGGTGCGGTTCACCGTCGGCGCGTGGCTCATGCAGGTGGCGTCGCCGCCGCCGCAGTTGCTGAGCGAGCCGGGGCTGGCCAGGATGCCCAGGCTGTGGTCGTTGTTGGCCAGCAGGTCGGCGCCGTTGGTCTGGTGGAACTCGAGCGGCACGTACCACTCGATCAGACGCACGGTGCCGGCAATGGGATGGCCAGCCGCGTCGTTGGCGAAGCGCAGGCGCACGAAGCCGCGCGTGAACGTCCCGCCGCCGGTGAACGGCGTGGTGTTGCTGGTGCTGGCGAACGCGGGCGTGGTCGCGTTGTTGGTCAGGCCGGTGAAGGTCTGGTCGCCGATGCCGAAGGTCGTGCCGCGGATGGAGAAGGTCGCGGTGACCCGGTAGATGACATCGGTGAACATGCCGCAGGTCGAGGCCACGCAGGTGGGCGCCACGCCGCTCCAGCCGCTCGCCTGGCAGCTGCGTGTGGCGCTGCCCGAGAGCGTGAAGTTGGCGTTGCACGCGTAGGTCGCGCTGGCGCCGAACGTGGTGGTCGCCGCGGTCACCGTGCCATTGGCGGGCGCCGACAGTGCGCCGCAGTCGAACGGCGTCTGGCAGTTGTTGCCCGAGAAGCCGGCCGTGCACGCGCAGGTGTACGACGATCCATTGGCGCTGCACACGCCGCTGTTGAGGCAAGGATTGGGCTGGCACGGGTTGGTGGTGTTGGGCATGCAGGTGGGCGCGCTGCCGCTCCAGCTGCCGCTCGCCTGGCACGAGCGGCTGGCATTGCCGCTCAGGGTGAAGCCCGAGTTGCACGCGTACGTGGCGGTGGTGCCGAAGGTCGTCGACGAGGACGGCGAGGTCGAGATCGAGCCATTCGTCAGCGTGCCCAGCGTGCCGCAGTCCACCGGCGTGGCGCAGGTGCTCCCGCTGTAGCCGGTGCCGGTGCAGCTGCAGGTGAAGCTCGAGCCGCTGCCCGGCGTGCACACGCCGCCGTGCTGGCAGGGCGCCGATGCGCACGGATTGGCGACCGCGGTGCAGGTCGGGTTCGAGCCGCTCCACTGGCCATTGCCGCCGCAGGTGCGCGAGGCATTGCCGCTCAGCACGAAGCCGGTGTCGCACTCGTACTGGGCCGTGCCATTGGGCAGGTACGACGACACGGTGAGGTTGCCATTTTGCGGCGGGTTCAAGGTCGGGCACATGGTGACCGTCTGGCAGTTGTTGCCCGAGTAGCCGGCCGGGCAGGTGCACTCGTGGGTGGTCGCGCTGGTGGGCGCGCAGGTACCGCCGTTCTCGCACGGGTTGGGCGTGCACGCGGCGGCGATCTGGCAGTTGCTGCCGCTGTAGCCGCTCGGGCACGCGCAGGTGTAGCTGTTGTCGGGGCCGTCGGTGCAGGTGCCACCGTTCACGCACGGGTTGGATGCGCAGGCGGGATTGCCGGTCGCGGTGCAGACCAGGCCACTGCCGGTGTAGCCAGCGTTGCAGACGCAGGTGCCATTGTCACTGGCGTCGACCGAACAGTGCGCGTGCGAGTTGCAGTAGCGGCAGTCCTCGTGCGGCACGCAGAATTGCTGCGTGTTCACGCTGCCCGGCACCTGCGAGATGAAGTCGGCCATGACCAGCTTGCACGCCTGGTCGGCGAAGCACTCCAGCGAGTCGGTGCACGAGCGCAGGCACACGCCATAACCGCCCAGGAAGTCCAGCTTGCCGGTCGCCAGGGGCGGATCGAAGGTGTGCTCGAGGTCGCGCAGGGTCTGATCGGTGACGTTGCGAAAGGGCGCCAGACAGCGGCCGTGTGGTCCGCACTCGATGTTCGAGGCGCAGTTGGGCTGGTTGGAGCAGTAGCCGCGCGGGAAATCCAGGCCGATGGTGGCCAGGAACTCGGTCGGCGGCAGCACGCCCTCGAGCGGATGGATCTCGGCCATGCAGCGGGGCGTGCCGCGCACGTCGCACTGCGCATCCGAGGTGCACGACTGGCCGATGGCGCGATCCGGAACGATGCTCTGCGTCTCGCAGTTCATGCCCGTGTAGCCGTTGCCACAGGTGCAGGTGTAGGTCGTCCCCGAGACCGCGCAGGTGCCATTGTTCTGGCACGGATTGGGGCTGCACGGGCCGGCGGTACAGCCGCCCGCCGGACAGGCCGGGTCGGGCACGCAGTACTTCTTGTCGTTGATGCTGCCGGGCACGAGCGACACGAAGCTGGCCATGGGCGGCTCGCACAGCTGCCCGACCTCGCACTCGGAGGGCGCGCTGCAGTTGCGCAGACAGACGCCCAGCGCGGGCAGGAAATCGAGCGTGCCCATGGACACGCCCAGCGGCGGCTCGAGGTCGCGCAGGGTCGCCGCGGTGACGTCGCGGAAGGGCCGGTAGCACGAGCCCTTGGCGCCGCAGCCGGCGTCGCTCACGCAGTTGAGCGTGCTCGAGCAGTAGCCCATGGGGAAGGTGAGGCCCAGCTTGGCCAGCTCGGCGGGCACGCCGGCGAGCGCGGCCAGTGGCTTGAGCTCCTTCAGGCACTCGGGCGTGGTGGGACTCTCGCACTCGAGGTTGGCCGCGCACGCGCTGCCCACCGGCTTGCCCGGGTTGGGATGATCACCGCCCGCGTCGGGCACGGGCGTGTCGTTGGTGGCGGCACAGGCGGCGAGCGCGAGCGCGAGCGCTCCCAGTACGATAGGCAAAAACCTTTGCATGTACTTACCTCCCAGATGCCTAGAGCGATTCCACGGGCAAGACGTCGCGTAGATCGACGTCGGTCGCCAGCTGGTACGAGATGACGTAAGGCGTGGCCACGCCGTCGACGCTGAGCGTGTAGGTGCCACCGGCGGCCACGCCGTCGCTGATCTGCAGGCCGGTGTAGTTGAGACGACCGCGCAGGACGACGTCGGAGACACCGCCCGTGCCGCGCATGAGGAAGCTGAGAATACCTTCCATCTGGCCGTTGCCGCTGGTATCGACGTTGGACTTCTGCGGCCCGTCGATGATGATGCCGCTGAGGTCCTCGAGCTGGTGGTAGGAGATGAGCGTGTTCGGGCTCAGCCACGACTCGACGCTGACGGTGAACTTGTTGCGGATGAGCCCGCCGAACTCGGCGGTGGCGTCGACGTACTGGGTCATCGAGCCGCCACCGAAGCCGAGCAGGCGCACCTGCGAGGTCATCATGGGCAGGTTGTAGAGGCGAAAGACGTCCTCGGCGCCCGCCTGCGTCGCCGGGGCGATGGCCTCGACCACCGCGCCCAGGGCGGTCATGCGCATGGCCGTGCCGTCGAGGGTCAGCACGATCTTGCTGCCCTCCTTGACGATGGACAGGCTCTTGCTCACGGGGTCCTTGAGGTCGGTGCGCACCGAGCCGGCGCGGTGCAGGAGCGACTGCTCGGGCTCGTACTTGAAGACGTACTCCTGCGCGTGCACCGCCTGGCCCTGGCCGGTGGCATCGAGGGTGTACGAGCCGAATTCGAAGTGCGTCGTGGTGTCGTGGGCGATGAAGCCGTGCCCGTAGCAGGCTGGCTTGGTGTTCGCGACCACCTCGGCGGCGTCGACGCGGCCGAGCAGCACGATCTCGGTGCCCTCGGGTGTCGAGCGCAGCCAGGTGCTGGTGGTGTCGAGGCGGCCCAGCTGGTCGACGTCGCAGGGCACGAGCGCGTCGCGTCGCCGGCCCAGCGGATGGATCCCCGACGTGTCGCAGGCTGCGAGCACGAGCAGACACGAGATGGGTAGCCACCACGGACGCATGAACGACTCCCGCTTCAGTAGCGTGCTGCGAAGGCGAACGAACCCGAGAGCGGCACGACCAGCTGCACCGGGTTCAGGTGATCCACGAGATCGATGAGGTCCAGCCCGACGGCGAGCTGCACCGAGGCCGACAGCCAGTCGTTGAGCGCGTAGTCGAGCTTGCCCAGGCCACCCACGCCCAGGCTGACGTCCTCGACCGGCGAGTACTCGCTGCCGGCGAGTGCGAACGACTGCATGTGCGCGCCGCCGCCGACGGTGAGAATGAGCGCGTCGTCGAGCGGCAGGCGGCGGGCCAGCATGAACAGGCCGTCGAAGCCGAAGTGACGCTGGTTGTACAGGTCGAGCAGCGGACCGGAGTAGTCGCCGCTCGGTCCCGACATGCTGCCGAAGACGGGGAAGTAGGCCGCGCCGCGCAGCATGAAGCCCCAGCGCCGCCCGATGAAGTAGTCGTAGACCAGCGAGGGGCCGTGGATCGCATAGCTGTCGCTGGACTCGGCGCGGAAGAGCACCGTGTGGTAGCCGAAGCCGAAGCCGTGCTGGTGCACGCGCGGCGCGGCCGCAGCGGCGCGCGTGCTCAGCGTCGATGCGAGTGCGAACGCGACGACGAGCGTGAAGGCGAAGACGACGAACGCCAGCGCGGGTCGCTCATGTCGCCACATGAGCGGTGCACCCGGATGTACGTGGCGTAACGCAGCTTTCGCCATCGACCGCCCTCCTACCTGGCGAGAACGATAACAGGATCGAAACCAAAGTGAAACATGTTCTAGAAAGATTGGAACGTGTTCTAGATCACGTGCAGCGGCGGATGGATCTTGTCAGCAAGCACGGCTGGACGAGCCGCGCAAGGTGGAAACCTGCCGGTCCGGGCGAGCAGGAATGGCCATTGAAACGGGTCCCGAAGACCCGGATGATGATGTGCCGGTCAACATCCTGGGGCTCGGGGATGGAGACGCTGTACGAGTTCAGGGGTACCAAACGCTTCCGCATCCTGCGATGCCTCGGCATCGGGGGCATGGGCGAGGTGTACGAGGCCGTCGACCGGGCTCACGACACGCACGTCGCCATCAAGGTCCTGCCCACCTGCCACCCCGCATCATTGCTGCGTTTCAAGAACGAATTCCGTGCGTTACGCGATCTGGAGCACCCGAATCTGATCAGCTACGGCGAGCTGCTCGAGGAAGGCGGGCGCTGGTTCTTCACCATGGAGCTGATCGAGGGCGTCGACTTCCTGTCCTACGTCCGGCCCGGCGAGGACGCCGAGGACGACGAGGAGGACGAGGAGGTCGCTCAGCCGACCGCGCCCCTGCAGGTGACCCCGCGCACCGACTTCCTGCGCGTGCTGACCCCGGCGCCGCGCCGGCCGCCGCGCGTGCTCGGCTTCGACGAGGCCCGGTTGCGCCAGTCGCTCGGGCAGCTCGCGCGCGGCGTGGCCGCGCTGCACGCCATCGGCAAGGTCCACCGCGACATCAAGCCGGCCAACATCCGGGTCGCACGCGACGGTCGGGTCGTGCTGCTCGACTTCGGCCTGGTCGCCGACATCGAGCATCCGGCCTACCTCACCGATGGTGAGCTGGTGGTGGGTACGCCACTTTACATGGCACCCGAGCAGGCCGCACGCCGCGAGGTCGGCCCGCAGGCCGACTGGTACAGCGTCGGCGTCGTGCTCTACCGCTCGCTGACCCGGCGCCACCCCTTCGACGGCAAGGCGCGCGACGTCCTGATCGCCAAGCAGGGGCTCGACCCGGTCGCGCCGCGCAAGCTGGTGCCGACCGTGCCCAAGGATCTCGACGATCTGTGCATGCAGCTGCTGCGGCGCGAGCCCGAGGTCAGGCCGCGCGGCGACGAGATCCTGCAGCGCCTGGGCGTGCCCGTGGCCACCGACGCGGCCGCGCATTCCAGCTCGTCGTCGAGCTCGCAGGTGAGCGGGCATCACTTCGTCGGTCGCGTGCCCGAGCTGGCCGAGCTGGGCCGGCTCCTGGGCGAGACGCGCAGCGGCCGCCCGGTCACGGTCGTCCTGCACGGCGAGTCGGGCGTGGGCAAGAGCGCGCTCCTGCAGTCGTTCACGCGCCACGCGGCATCGCGCGGCGTGGTGGTGCTGAGCGCGCGCTGCTACGAGAGCGAGCTGGTGCCCTTCAAGGCGGTCGACGGCCTCATCGACGCGCTCAGCCGCTACATGATGACGCTGCCGCGCAGCGAGGCGGCCGCGCTCCTGCCCACCAAGGCGGCGCTGATGACACAGATCTTCCCTGTCCTGCGCGGCGTGCAGGTCATCTCCGAGGCGCCCTTGCCGCTCGATGACGTGCGCGATCCACAGGAGCTGCGCAGCCGCGCCTTCGCGGCGGTGCGCGAGCTGATGGCGCGCCTGGCCGAGCGCAAGCCGCTCCTGCTCGTGCTCGACGACATGCAATGGAGCGACGCCGACAGCCTGGCGCTGCTGCGCGAGATCATGCGTGTGCCCGAGCCGCCCGCGCTGCTGCTGGTGCTGGCGCTGCGCGAGAGCACGGGCACCGGCGGCGACGACGGCATGGCGCCGGTCGACGCCAGCGACATGCCTGGCGATGTGCGCCACCTGCACCTCGACCGCCTGGCCCCGGGCGAGGCCCACGAGCTGGCCGCGCACGCGCTCGAGCAGCTCTCGGTCTCCGACGACACCCTGGCGCGCAGCATCGCCAAGGAGGCGGCCGGGCATCCGCTCTTCATCGACGAGCTGGCGCGCCACGCGCAGGCGGCGGGCGGGCAGCCCGGCTCGCTGCGTCTCGACGAGGTGCTGAGCGCGCGCGTGCAGATGCTCGGCTCGGAGGCGCGCGACATCCTCGAGCTGCTCACGGTCGCGGGCACGCCGCTGCGCAAGAAGACCGCGGCGCGCGCGCTCGACATGGAGTTCACCGAGTTCGCCAAGCGCGCCTCGGTGCTGCGCGTGGCCCACCTGCTGCGCTGGAGCGACACCGGCCACGCCGACAGCATCGAGCCCTACCACGATCGGATCCGTGCCGCGGTGCTGGCGCGGCTCACGCCCGAGACGCTGCGCGCGTACCACCGCCGCCTGGCCGTGGCGCTCGAGGCCACCCAGGGCGATCCCGAGGCGCTCGCGCTGCACTGGCGCGGCGCGGGCGAGACCGACAAGGCGGTCAGCTACGCGCTGCACGCGGCCGCGCAGGCGGCCGGCACGCTCGCCTTCGACCGCGCCGCGCAGCTGTACTCGCTGGCCATCGATCTCGGCATCGCCGACAGCGTGCAGGCCAAGCGGGTCTACATCAGCCTGGGCGACGCGCTCAGGAATGCCGGCCTGGGTCACGACGCGGCACACGCGTACCTGACCGCGGCGTCGGGCAACGCGAGCGCCGCCGAGAAGCTCGAGCTCAAGCGCAGCGCGGCCGAGCAGCTCCTGCTCTCGGGCCACTTCGACGACGGCATCGCGGCGCTGCGTACGGTACTGGGCGCCATCGGCATGTCCTTCCCGCCCACGCCATGGCGGGCGCTCCTGTCGCTGTTGCTCAACCGGCTGCGCCTGCGCCTGCGCGGGCTGCGCTTCCGCGAGCGCGACGTGAGCCAGGTGTCGGCGGAGGAGCTGACCCGCTGCGACGTGTCGTGGTCGGCGTCGGCGGGGCTGAGCATCACCGACAACATCCGCGGTGCCGACTTCCAGTGTCGCAACCTGCTGCACGCGCTGCGCCTGGGCGAGCCGCACCGCATCGCGCGCGCGCTCGCCATCGAGGCCGGCCACTCGTCCATCGACGGTGGCAAGCGGGCCAAGCACGTCAACAAGCTGTTCGCCGCGTCGGAGCAGCTGGCGCTGCGCCTGGGCGATCGCTACGCGCTCGGCCTGCAGAAGATCGTCTCGGCCATGGCCTGCTTGCTGAGTGGATCGTGGCGGCGCGCCGGCGAGCTGTGCGACGAGGGCGAGGAGATCCTGCGCGCGCGCTGCACCGGAGTGGCCTGGGAGCTGGACACCGCGCAGTCGTTCGGCATGGATTCGCTGTGGTTCCGCGGCGAGCTGCGCGAGCTGGCGCGTCGTCTGCCCCAGCGTCTGGCCGAGGCGCAGGCGCGCGGCGATCTGTACGCCGTGATCACCTTCCGCACCGGGGCGACGAATCTGATCAACGTGGTCAACGACGACATCGCCTCGGGTCGTCGCCAGCTCGACGAGTCGATGGCGCGCTGGTCGCAGAGCGGCGTGCACCTGCAGCACTACCGCGAGCTCTTCGCACGCACCCACATCGATCTGTACGCCGGCGACGGCGTGGCCGCCTACGAGCGCGTGGTCGAGGCCTGGCCGCGGCTCAAGCGCGCGCAGATCCTGCGCGTGGCGCTCATCCAGCTCATCGTCACCGACCTGCGCGCGCGCGCCGCCATCGCCTGCGCGCAGGCGCGACCCGAGCAGCGCAAGCCACTCCTGCGCCTGGCGGCCCGCGACGCGCGCGATCTGGCGCGCTCGCACATGCCCTGGGCGCATCCGGTCGCGCAGGTGCTGCGCGCGGGTGTGGCCCATCTGCACGGCGACCGGGCGGGCGCGATCGCGCGCCTGCGCGAGGCCGTGCCCGGCTTCGAGCAGGTCGACATGCTGATGCACGCCGCGGCGGCGCGCCGGCAGCTGGGCCGCCTGGTCGGCGGCGACGAGGGCGACGAGCTGCTGCTGGCCGCAGACGCCTGGTTGCGCGGGCAGGACGTGCAGCGTCCCGATCGCTTCGCGGCCATGCTCGCGCCCGGGCTGGGCGGCTGATTCAGGCGGCGCGGCCGGCGCGGCCGACGGGATCGGGATCGTCGAGCTCGACCATGACCTCGATGGCGTCGACGCTGCCGCCGGTGTACCAGGCCACGATGCTGTCGCTGCTGCAGTCGCGATGGGCGAGCTGCGCGAGCGCGGGCGGCACCGCCGTCCAGTCGACCTCGGTGGTCATGGTCAGGTAGTCCTCTGCCGCGGCCAGGCTGGCGAAGCCGTCGAGCGACACGTTCCACCCGCCCGGCATGTCGGGCACGGCGAAGTCGATACGGTAGCGCGTGCGCGTGCGCGTCTGCGCCAGCACGACGATCTCGACGATGCGGACGCCGTGCTGCGCGCCGTCCTCGCCCACGTACTGGCCCAGGCAGCAGGTTTCTTCGGTGTGAGTGCGCATCGGCTGGCCGGCTTTTACCGCGTGGGTGCGGCCGACTCTGTGACCACCGTCGCAGCTCCGACGGTGAGCAGCGCTTTGCCGTGTCAGAAGCCGTCAGAACCGGTGCTAATGGCAAGCCAAGGACACCGAGTGGCAGTGCTCGCGAAACCTAGCAATCGTCGCTGGTTGGTCGTCTGCGGCCTGCTCGTCGTCGGGGTCGCGGTGGTCGTCGCGGGCGCCATGCGATCGTGCAGTGGCGATGGCGACGACGGTGGCGCCCACGCGGCTTCGGCGCGTCAGAACGACCCGGCGGCGGCGGCGTCGTCGTCGTCGTCGCACGCGAGCGCGCGCGCCGCGTCGGGTCCCGTCGCCGCCGTGCCGTCGTGGTTCGGCCAGCGCGGGGTGCGCGCGCGGCGCATCGCTGGACGGGTCACGTTCGCCGGCCTGCCCGTGGCCGACGCGGAGGTGCGGCTATCCTTCAAGCTGGTGCACGCGCACGTGGTCGCGCCCGTGCTCGTGCGCAGCGACGCGCGCGGCCAGTTCGACCTCGGCCTGTGGCCGGCCGAGGGCTACTGGATCTCCGCCGGCGCGCCCGGGCGCAGCGCGGCGCTGCGCGAGATCGACCTGCGCGATCCGAAGCTGCGCCCGCCCGCCGATCGGCTCCGGCCCGGGGCCGGCGGGCGGGGCGGAGG
>OBEQ011270289.1_pt1 | contig 15918 bp, 15 predicted proteins | sample 1670901 | NCBI WGS metagenome assembly OBEQ01 (sample SAMEA104232315, study PRJEB22302) | groundwater metagenome | biome: forest; feature: aquifer; material: groundwater | place: USA | collected 2011-08-07 | depth 5.4 m | reverse complement strand
GGCCGGTGCGCCTTGCTTCCGGTGACTGGCTCGAGCCAGGTAGCCAGCACCGAGTTGCCGGCCGAGGTCAGGTTCGGCGCCATGGAGCCCGGCGCAGCCGGTGGGTCCAGGCGACGCACGATTCCAGGCACGGTGTTGGCGACCGTAGGCGCGGCTGGAGGTGGCGGGTTCCGCTCTGACTTGCACGCGGCCAGAAGAACGACCAGAAGCGCGAGCGCCTTCATGGCCGCACCGTACAGCACGCCGTGTCGCGAAGGTTACGCCACAGTGTCAACAGCCGGCCGCTCCCTCTGCTTGCGCCACCCGTAGCGGGTCATCCCGCGCGGCTTGAAGACCGAGAGCGTCGTGTTCGCAAGCAGGGCCAGTAGCGCGGCGGCCGCGTCAGCGACGAGCTGGATGCGCAGGTCGTGGAGATCAGCCGCCCCCAGGATCCGCTCGCGCGCCGCACGTGCGACCAGACCGATGGGGTGCGTATGTAGGAGCAGGATGGCCGCCGCGACCACCGAGAGCACCAACTTCGCCAGCACCCAGTAGTGCCGCACCACACCCCAGGTCGTCCCCAGTGCCGAGATGAGCCCCGTCGCGAGGGAGGCGAGACTCAAGGGCACGATCAGCGCCCATGTGATCAGATCCCCCAGCACCACGGCGGCGAGCTGGAGGCGTACCTGCACCAGGGCGACCACGTCGACCGGGCGCAGCGGCACCTCACCGACCTGGTCCGCGGGCTTCTATCCGCGTGCGCAAAGGCGGGCACCGTCCGCACCGACGTCGCGCCGGGCGAGCTCGCCACCTACTGCCTGCACGCTCTCACGGCGGCCAGTCGATTACCCTCCAGGCCAGCCGTCCGGCGACTCGTCGCGGTGATCCTGGCGGGCCTCGATCCCCAGGTGTAATGCGTGGTCGAGCGCGGCGTCTGCCGGGTATGGGGCGCGAACGATGCCCCGCCAAGGAGATCGACCATGAAGAGCCAGACGCACACCATGTTCCCGCGGCGCATCGAGATCGCCGTCATCCAGGGCGGTTTCTCACCGGAGCAGATCTACGTGAAGGCGGGTGAACGCGTCACCCTGGCATTCACCCGCCAAACCGAGAGGACATGCGCCACTGACGTCGTTGTCCAGCTCGGTGACGGGCGAACGATCGAGAAGGACCTGCCTCTCGGCGAGACTGTCGCTATCGATGCGACGTTCACCAAGAGCGGCCAGCTTCGCTACGCCTGCTCGATGGACATGATCACGGGCATCATCGCGGTCGAGTAGCTCCGATGTGGTTGTACTCGGGCGTCACGAACACGAAGCCGTCGTCCGAGCCAATCGTCTGCGCCCACGCCTTCGTGTGGGGCTTGGTGGGCTTGCCGATTCGGCGACCGATCTCGTACTCGCGGCCGCAGGGTTGGCCTGCGAAGGTCCTTCCGGCACGCCGAAGATCCGGCATACCGGCATGACGGCAGGTCGACAGCCCGGTCTTCGGCAGCACGACGCCCACGAGCTCAGTGCAGGCGAAGGAGCGTCGAGGCAAGCGCGCGCAGATCCGTCGCGAGCGTGCGAAGGCGTCGTGTCCCCGGCGACGGGTGCGTCGGGCTCTCGATGTGCGAGAGCCACGTGTCGAGCTCGTCGAGCGCGTCGAGCGCGGCGTGCAGCCTCGCCAGGGTCTGGGGATCGAGGGGCGGCGTCGTGCGAGTGTCCATGCGCTCGGGTGAAGCAATCCGCGCACCAGCAGCCACGTTCAGCGCCGAGCTGACCATCTGCGGCAGGACCCGCCCGGCCATCGTCGACGTCGAGCACACCGGGCGCGTCAGGGATCCGTCGGGCCACGAGCGGGTCGGATTCAGCGCCAGAACCGCCATCCAGCGCAAGGATTTCGGGCTCACCTGGAACCAGGTGCTCGAAGCCGGCGGAGTCCTGATCAGCGACCGCATCGAGATCACGATCGAGATCGAGGCCATCCAGCAGCCCGCGAGATGACGCCAGAAGGCCCCGCCTGGGGCGCCGGAAATCCGGCAGTGCCGGAAGCGACCATTGCATCCCATCGAAACCATTGGCCGGACCCGGGCACCGTTCTTGCTCATCCCCGTGGCATGCCGTCCAAGCCGATCCGCAGCGAGGAGTGGCTGGCGCGCCTGGCGCTGGTCGGCGCGCTCGGCGCCAGCGAGGTGGCCGTCGCGGCGCTCGCGGGTCTGTCCCTGCCCCGACTCGCCGTGCTCGCGGCCGCCGCCTTCGCGTTCGTGATCGCGTACCTCGTGGCTCCGCCGCCCGGAAATCTGGCCTACGACCGGCACGCGCTGCGGCCGGTGCTGGCCATGACGATTGCGACGCTGATCGCGACCGGCGCCACCGGCGGCCTCTCCAGCCCCCTGCTCCCGCTCTTCGCCACTCCGTTCGTCGTGGCATGGACGCTCCACCGTCCACGCACGGCGGACCTCACGCTCGCGGCTGCTCCCCTGGGCTTGCTCCTCTTCCTGCTCCCGTGCACGGCACTGCCCGACCCCCACCTGTCACGCGCAGGCTTTGCGGCCGTCGCAGGGTGGACGACGTTCTTGACGGCCTGGCTGCTCGGGCGCCGCATCTCGAGCCTCATCGAAACCCACCGGCGCGCCAGCGATTGCCTGTCGCGCGTCCGCGAGGGCGTGCTCACCGACGCGGCGAGCCGCCGTCGCGGCCTGGAGTCGATGACCACCAAGCTGGCCCACGAGCTCAAGAACCCACTCGCCGCCATCAAGACCCTGCTCAGCGTCGAGCTGGATCAGACGACCGACGAGAAGTCACGGCGCCGCCTGGACGTCGTGCTGTCCGAGTCCGAGCGGATCCGCAACACGCTGCGCGACTATCTCGAGCTGGCGCGCCCGACCGGCGAGATGCATCTCGCGCGCTTCCAGCTCGACGAGCTGATGGCCGAGATCAACACCTTGCTCGCGGGTCGCGCCGATGCCGCGGGTGTCGATTACTCGGTCAGCGGAAGCGGCGGCACGCTCGAGGCCGACCAGCGCATGCTCAAGGAGGCCATCATGAACCTCGTGTCCAACGCCATCGAAGCCACGCCCCGGGGCGGCGCCGTGAGTGTGACCTACGAGCTCGCCCCGGAGGGTGCGATCATCGAGATCCGCGACAACGGGGAAGGCATGCCGAAGGCGATCTCCGCGCGGATCGGCACCCCCTTCTTCACCACCCGCGACGGCGGCACCGGCCTGGGCGTTGCGATCGCGCGGACGGCCATCGCGCAGCACCGTGGAACGCTGGACTACGAGAGCACGCCCGGCGTGGGAACGACCGCCAAGATCGCCCTTCCACTCCTCGCACCTCGGAAGGAATCTATCGCATGACCCGAATCCTGGTGGTGGACGACGAACCCGCCCTCCGCTTCGCGCTCGAAGAGTTGCTCGAGAGCCGCGGCATGCAGGTGGTTGCGGTCGACTCGGCGGTGGCCGCGCTCGCCGCGCTCGATGGCATCGACGCGGTCGTCTCCGACTTCGCCATGCCTGACATGGACGGCATGGAGCTGCTGGAGAAGATCCGCACCGCCGACTCGAGCCTTCCGGTCATCCTGGTCACCGCGCACGGCTCGGAGCGCCTCGCGGTGCGAGCCCTCAAGCGCGGGGCCTACGACTACCTGACCAAGCCGTTCGACAACGACGAGCTCCTCCACGCCGTCGAGCGCGCGGCCGAGACGCGGCGGCTGCGGCTCGACGAACGCGAGCGGGCGCTCGAGCAGGTGGTGGGCGTGCGCATCATCGGGCGCAGTCCGGCCCTCCTGCGCCTCCTCGACACGGCGACCCACGTGGCCACACGCGACGTCACCGTGCTCGTGCGCGGCGAGACCGGTACCGGCAAGGAGCTCATCGCGGCGCTCCTGCACGCGAACAGCCCGCGCGCGAAGCAGCCGCTCGTGGGCTTGAACTGCGCCGCCATCCCCGCCGAGCTCGCCGAGGCGCAGCTGTTCGGCCATGTACGCGGTGCGTTCACCGGCGCCGTCGCCAACCACGAGGGTTACTTCGTGCAGGCCGACCACGGCACGTTGTTCCTCGATGAGATCGGCGAGCTGCCACTGGCGCTGCAGGCCAAGCTCTTGCGCGTGCTGCAGCAGCGCGAGGTCCAGCCGCTCGGTGCCAGCCAGGTGCGTCCAGTCGACGTGCGCGTGATCGCCGCGACCCACCGCGACCTCGCCGCCGAGGTGAAGGCCGGGCGCTTCCGCGAGGACCTCTACTACCGCCTGAACGTGGTCGAGCTGGTGGTGCCGCCGCTGCGCGCGCGCCGCGGCGACATCCCGCAGCTCGCGCGCGAGTTCGCCCGCAAGTACTCCGAGCGCTTCGGGCTCGGCTTCGTCGTGCAGCTCGCACCCGAGCTGATCGATGAGCTCGAGCGGCAGTCGTGGCCAGGCAACGTGCGGCAGCTCGAGAATGCGGTCGCGCGCCGCGTGGCGCTCGCGACCACGCGTGTGCTCGGCCCCGAGTCTGAACCTGTGCCCATGGAGCGGGTCGAGGGCGAAGAGCTGCCCGCCGACGGCGGGCCCTCCTTCCGCGAGCAGGTCGAGTCCTTCGAGCGCAACCTCCTCCGCCACGCGATGCAGGTCTCGGGCAGCAACCAGTCGGAAGCCGCGCGACGCCTGCAGATGGGCCGCGCGACGCTCTACGACAAGCTGAAGAAGCACGGCCTGGCGTAAGGCCGGCGCCGACCTCCGGCACCGCCGCGATCCCGGCGCTGCTGCCGGCTCGATTCCTCAATCCTATCCACGCACCTGACTGGCGAGCTCGTTGCAGAGGCGGACCCTCGGAGGTTCGTCATGAAACAGCTCGCTCTCGTCGGTCGTGTCCTGTTCTCCCTCGTCTTCCTCGCCGCCGCGCCTGGTCACTTCCAGTCGGCGACCATCGCCTTTGCGGCCGCGCAAGGGGTGCCGCTGGCCAGCCTGGCCGTTCCGGCGTCCGGCGTGCTCGCGCTGCTCGGCGCGCTGAGCGTCGCGCTCGGCTACCGCACCCGCTGGGGCGCGGCGGCGCTGGTCGCCTTCCTCGTGCCGGTGACGTTCGCGATGCACGCCTTCTGGAACGTCAGCGACCCGATGATGCACCAGCTGCAGATGATCATGTTCATGAAGAACGTGGCGCTGGTCGGCGGAGCGCTGACGCTGGTGGCCAATGGCGCGGGCGCCTACAGCCTGGATGCGCGCGCCGAGGCCCGTCGCCGCGCGCCCGTCGGTCGCACTGTCGGAGCGGCGGCATGAAGTCCGGCGAGTGCCGGTGGGCCGGCGGGGTCATCGCGGCATCTTCGCGAAACTCCGTCGAGCCCGCGTGGCCCGCGCGTTGCAAACACCTGATTGCAGAACCCTTCAACGAAAGGACAATCGCCATGAAGACTCTCAAGACCCTGTCGCTCGTCTCTGCGCTCACCCTCCTCGCCCCCGCCCTCGCGCTCGCCGACGAGACCGACTCCGTCGGCATCGATCGCCACGTCGAGGCGCCCTCGAATGCCTTCGAGATCGCCGTCGGCACCGGCTACTCGCAGGGAGGCGGCGAGGTCGGCGGCGGCTTGCAGCACCTCGAGGACATCTCGGGTCCCGGCGGCGCGTTCGAGCTCGAGCTCGGCTACCGGATCAACCCGACCTGGCTGGTCGGCGCGTACGGCTCCTTGTCGGCGTACGACAACGCCGACCTCGACGACGGCTCCAACGTCCTGGGCGCCACCGCCGGCATCTTCGGCGCCGCGCACCTGCGCCCCAACCGCTCGGTCGACCCCTGGGTCAGCCTCGGCGCCGGCTGGAAGGCCCTCTGGCTCACCCCGGACCGCGGCAAGGACACGTCGCTCCAGGGCCTCGAGCTGGCGCGCCTGCGCATCGGCGTCGACTACCGCATCAGCAGGAACACGTCGATCTCGCCCGAGATCGGCGGCAGCCTCGGTATGTTTGTCAGCCAGGACTCGCCCATGACGAGCGGCTACAGCGAGATCAACGACAAGAAGGCGAACTTCACCGGCTTCGCTGGCATCGCCGGTCGCTTCGACATCGGTCTGTAGCGAGAAGCCACGATTGTTCACCCGCAGTACTGGAGCGGCCGCACGTGACCACGTGCGGCCGCTTCGGCTTTTCGGGGCCACGGTGCCGGGAGGCCGGCGGCCCGGCCGCCACCTGTCGCGCGGGCGGCACCAGGGCCCGGTCGAACGCCGCGGATCTTCATGCCCAGCCGCCGGTACGCGCCTTGCTGAGGAATCTCGTCGAGGACACCATGCGCGCACCCGCTGATTCACTGACCACCCACATGGCACGCGGCGTCGGGACGACATTCCTGGGCTACGCAGGCAGGATCTCGCGCCCCGTCGCGTACGTGCTCTTCGCCCATCTGCACGGGGCCGCTTCGCTCGGGCTCGTGCTCCTGGAGTGGGGCTGGCTCGAGCTGAGCGTGCGCGTCGCCACCCTCGGTCTCGATCGCGCGCTCCAGCGCATCGTTCCCGCCACCCACGAGAACGAGCGCCCCGTCGTCGTCGCGCGCGCACTCGCACTGGCCGCCGTGGCCAGCGTGCTCGTGGCCGCGGCCGCCGCCGCCGTGGTGCCCTCGCTCCTCCACGTCAGCGGCAACGCGGTCACGCACGTCCGTCTCTCGTTGATGCTGGCGCTGCCCATGCTCACCATCGGCGTCACCGCGATCCACGCCGTCCGCGGCGCGAAGCAGATCGTCGCGCTGGTGTGGGCGCGCAGCGTCATCGAGCCGGCCGTGTTCCTGGTCGTCGGTGCATTCCTGGCGCTCTTCGGGCGAGGCTTCTCGGTCCTGCTCGTGACGCTCGTGGCATCGGTGGCGTCGGTCATGGTCGTTGGCATCGTCACGCTCTCGCGCGAGCTCGGCCTCCTACGCCTCGCGCGCGCGCTGGGCCAGGCCGGCGGTCCCGGGTACGTGGCGCTGGCGCGCCGCGCGCTCCCGCTCGGGGCCGCCGAGCTCATGGGCATCGCGCTCGAGCGCGGCGACGTGATCGCCGTGGGCTGGATCCTGCACTCGCCTGCGCTGTTGACCGGCTACGCCATCGCCAGCGACATCGCCGGGGTCCTGTCGAAGCTGCGCCAGGGATTCGACCAGGCGTTCGCACCGCTCGCCGCCGAGCTGCACGCGGGCGGGCACGCCGACGAGCTCGCGAAGGCCGCGCGGCTCTCCTCGCGCTGGGGCATGTTCCTGGCCGCGCCCGTCGTGCTCGTGTTGCTCGTCTTTCCCGACCGGGCACTGGCCATGTTCCGCGTGCACGAGCCGGGCATGGCGCACACGCTCATGATCCTGGTGCTGGGCCGTTTCGCCGACGTCACGGCGGGCCCGTCGGCGCTCGTGCTCGGCATGATGGGCCACTCGCGGCAGGTCCTGTGGAATGGCGCCGTCGGGCTCACGCTGGCCTCGGCGGGCAGTCGCATCCTGGGGCCGCTGCTGGGCGCCCCAGGCGTGGCGCTTGCCGCGGCGATCGGCGTCGGCGTCGCGAGCATCCTGGGCGTGACGTGCCTGAAGCGCCTCGAGAGAAGCGGCGCTCAGGAGGGTGAAGCGCCGGTCAGTCCCCGGCCCGCGGCGGCGTGGAGAGGCTCGATATGCACCGCGCACGCTTGAGCTCTTGCCGGTTCTTCCGCGAGGCCGGCCCCTGGAGGACCGTGAGTATCTGCAGGCGTGGACGTCCGAAGCCTGCCATGCGCCGCAGGGCAAGTAGCTCGGCAAGGGCGCCGAACTCGGACGAGCCGCGCCCGGCGACCTCGTGTAGCATCCGGCTCGGATGAGCACACCGCTGGCCGTCGCCGTCGAAGGCGCGACGCAGGAGATCCTCCGGCGTCTCCGGGAACGGCTCGTCGCGGAGGGCAAACGCTTCGACAGCGCCACCAGCACCATGGCGGAGCGCGAGCTCGGCGAGCTCGTCCGGGCCCTGCGCGCAGAGGGCAGCCGTCGTCGCGCATCGGTGCGTGCACCGGACGTGCAAGCGTTCGTGGCCACGATGCGTCTGCTCGGCGAATGCGTGCTCGACGCCATCGAGCGGGCCGAGCCTGCGCCACGCGCGCGCGAGCTCTGCTTCGTCGGCGACTGGTTCGCGACCGCCGCTCAGGGCGCCCTCGAGAACCAGAACCGGCAGCTGATCGGGATGCTCGACGCACTCCCCGATTTCCTCATCCTGCACGATCGCGACGCGCGCATCACCTTCCTCAACCGTGCGACGGCGGAGTTCGCGAGCCCTCTCCTGGGCCTTCCCCGCGAGGAGGTGATCGGGCTGTCGGTGGCCGACGGGCCACAACCGGAGTCGCACAAGCGCCGCATCCTCGACCTCGTCGCACGTGCCGGAAGGGGCGAGACCATCCAGGAGGAAGTCCTGCTCCCGGTCCACGACGGCGCCCGCTGGCACGAGCACCAGTTCGCACCGGTGTTCGGCCCCGACGGAGAGGTCGAGGCCGTGGCGACGGCGAGCCGGGACATCCACGCCCGCAAGCAGACGGAGGCGCGGCTCCAGCTCCTGTCCAAGGTCGGCATGCTCGCCGGAACCGCCGACATGGACGACGTGCTCGCACGTGCCGCATGCCTGGCGATGCCCGAGCTCGCCGACTGGTCCATCTTCGAGCTCGTCGAGGACGGCTACCTCCAGCGCGCCACGGTCGTGCACTCCGATGCCGAGCGCGCCGCACTGGCCGAATCGCTGCTGGCGCAGCGCCCGGCCGCGCGACGCATCGATAGGGTCGAGCTCGCCGCGCACCTCTACCGCATCGGCGGGTCCGAGGACGCCTCGCTGCGAGGCTACGATCCCGCTCTGGACGAGCTCCTGCGTCGCTTCGGGGCGACGACCGCGATCGTCCTGCCGTTCGTCGTCATGGGTTCGCCGGTCGCGGTGGCGACGCTGGTCTTCGGTTCCGAGTCGAACCGGCGGCACGGAAGCGAGGATCTGGCCATCGCCGAAGACGTCGCGCGCCGCGCCGCGCAGATCGTCGAGAACGCGCGCCTGCACGCGCAGCTGGAGCGCGCGGTCGAGTACCGTGAGCGCGTGATGGGCATTCTGGGGCATGACCTCCGCAATCCGGTGAGCGCGGTTCTCTCGCTCGCGACCACCATGGCGGAGAAGACCGATGTTCCGGCGAAGGTGAAGGAAGGCTTGGGTCACATCCGAGCCTCGGCGGAACGCATGGAACAGCTGATCGGGACGGTCCTCGACTTCACGCGCTTGCGTTTTCGCGGCGCCCCGGAGCTCGCGCTCGACACCTTCGACCTCGAGGACCTGGCGCGCGCCATCGTGGACGAGCTCCGCGCCGCGCACCCGAACCGACGCATCACGCTCGACGCACGCGGAGAGCTGTCCGGACGCTGGGACTTCACCCGCATCGGCCAGGTGATCTCGAACCTGGTGGAAAACGCGCTCACGCACGGGGCGCGCGAATCACCCGTGGCCGTGGACCTGTCGTCGGAGGACGGCTGCGCGGTCCTCGCCGTGACGAACCTGGGACCGACCATCCCGAGCGCGGCCCTGGACAAGCTCTTCGAGCCGTTCTGGCAAGGCCCCAAGGGCAGCGGCGGCAAGTCCCGTGGCCTCGGCCTCGGCCTCTACATCGCCCGGCAGATCGCGCAGGCACACGGCGGCGCCATCCAGGTGCGCTCGCAGGAGGGGCAGACGACGTTCACCGTTCGCCTGCCGCTCCGCGTCGAGGCGGCCGCTCACGCTTGAGCGCAGCGCTCGGGCCGTTCGGCGCCCCGGCACGCCGGAATCCCGGCAGTGCAATGACCCCGAAAAGCCGCGTAAAGATGAGCCTCCGCGCGGGCACGCTTCCTGCTCCTTGCCTCGGGCATGAGCTCCTCGCGTTACACCGCCGTTCACGCCCTCGCAAGCCTCGCGCTCGTCATGGCCTTCGTGCTGGGCGCTTCGGCGCTCCGGCGCGATGCCTGGGCCGACGCACAGAAGCGGGCCATCCGCGCGGTCGCGGCGCGAACCGGCGTCGAAGCAGCGAGCCTGCGCACGAGCATGAGGACGGACCTGGGAACGAGGCGGTACTACATGGTGCGAGTGCGCGGCGCTGCCGGTGCCGCAACCGAACGGACCGTCGCGGTCGCCACCGACACCTCGGAGGTCCTCCTGGGAGCCGAGGTCGGGACGCTGGCGCGGGTGATGAAGGACGAGCGCGCGGAGGTCCGCATCGGCGAGCTGGGAGCGTTCCGCGTGGCCTCGTGGATTGGCGCGCTGGGCGACGGGACGTGCGGCGCGCCCGCGAGCCCGAGAGACGTGACGTGGCGACGGATCAACGACGTCGGCGTGGAGCTGCGCTTCTCGTTCGTGCATGCCGACGAAGGCGGCCGCGCGTACCGCGCGCGATGCGTGGTTCGCCTGGGCGCGGACGGCTCGCCCGTCGAGGTGCGCGCCTCGCCGGTCGGAGATCGTCAGACTGGACGTGATTCATGATGGCTCCGCGCGCAGTCGCTCCGACCAGACGCGGAGCGCTCCACGACGGTGCGAACCGCGATCCGAAGATCACAGGGGCCGCTGGCGCACGGTAATCTTCACGGGTGGAGCGACCGTCGGGCCGAGCCCGCTGGTCAGTCCGGGATCCCCGATGACCGCTCTCGGCTCGTGCGTCACCGGCACGGGCCGCGTATGCCACCATGCGCGGGCATCGCTCTGGCTCCACGGCTGCACTGTCCCGAGCGCCTCCAGCTGGTCGGCCAGCACGCTCGCCGAGGCTGGACGATCTGCGGCCGCCTTGGCCAGGCACTGCATCACGATCGCTTCGAGCTCGGGGGCCACGGGTCGCCCGAGCCGCAGCGAGGGTGCGGTCGGCGCCACGTAGAGGTGGCCGTGGTAGACGTCGACGACGTTGGCACCTTGAAACGGTGGCTCCGCGGTCAGCAGGTAGTAGGCGACCGCGCCGAGCGCATAGATGTCGGCGCGCGCGTCGACCGTATCGGGGCTCGTGATGGCTTCGGGGGCCATGAAGAGTGGCGTGCCCGCGATCGTGTCGGGCGAGGTGACGGTCGGATCCTGATGGCCAACTTCCTTCACCAGGCCGAAGTCCAGGACCTTCACGACATCACAACGATCGCGAAGAGGGTGGCGTTCAGGTGCTCCAGGCGGAGCTCGGCCGGCGCGTAGGTCGCGGCGAGCGACACCAGCGCGACCAGCGCGAACAGCGAACCTCCGTCGATGAGCGAGAGCGCGCGCAGCGGCAAGGTTCGTCCGCGGCAGAGCAGCCAGGCGACCGTGACCGCGACGACGGCGCCGAGGTAGGCGAGCTGCGGCCCTTCGAGGGCGACCGCCCGCTGCGGCGAGAACGAGCTCGCTACCAGCGTGACCAGCACGAACACGCCGGCGAGGATCAGCGCGAAGAGACGGTACGTCAGCGCGAGGCGACGCTGGACGAGCTCGTGATCGCCGGTGTCGCTGAACGCGCCGGTCCGCCGCCGTGGCGATCGGGCGACCGCCAGCGAGCGCTCGCCGCCGGTCAAGAGGCACCACCGCTGTCCGGCCCGAAGGGCAGACGAACGGTGAAGGTCGTCCGCTCGCGGAGGTCGTGGCCCAGAATGCCCATGACCCGTTCCGATATAGCACGGCCGGTGCTAGCTCCGAGTGCAGGCGGCGACCGGGTGCTCTCTACCAGACCAGGCGCTCCAGGCGCCTCTTCGCGATCTCGAGGAACACTCGCGCGGCCGGCGCTACGCGACCACCGCTGGGATGCACCGCATAGGCCGGTCGTGGCGGCGGCGCGTAGGTGTCGAGCACCTCGACGAGCTGCCTCGCCGCGGGCCCTTCGGAGACGAGCGCTCCCGGAACACGGACGATGCCGAATCCTCGCGTCGCGGCGTCCAGCGCGAGCGGAAGGCTGTTCACGACGAGGCGTCCACGCACCGGGACCTCGACCGTCCGGCCGCGAGAACGGAACGTCCAGCGTCCCCGTGGCGCCATCGGCGTGAAGAGGATGCAGTCGTGCCGAAGCAGGTCGCGTGGCGTACGCGGCGTTCCGCGGTCGCGCAGGTATTCGCGCGTCGCAAAGCAGCGCTGCTGTGCGCGCCCCAGCTCGTGCGCCACGAGGGAAGTGTCCTTCAGCGTGCCCGAGCGGAACCCGAGGTCGAACTTCTCCTCCACGAGCTCCACCGGCCGGTCCGTGAGCACCAGCTCGATGCGCATCTGGGGATGCCGCGCGAGGCACTCCGCGACAACGTCACCGAGAATCACCTCGCCAAACGTCACCGGAGCCGTCACGCGCAGTCGTCCGGCCGTCTCCTCGGAGCCGGTCGAGAGTGCGCGCCCTGCTTCCAGGATCGTCTCGAGCGCTGGACTGCAGGCGCGCAGGTACGCCTTGCCCGCGCTCGTGAGCTCCACGCGGCGCGTCGAGCGCTGCAGGAGACGCGTGCCGAGCGCGCGCTCGAGCTCGCTGATCCGGCGGCTCACCGTCGAGCGCGGCACCGCCAATGCATCCGCAGCTCCCCGAAAGCTGCGCAGCTCTGCCACGCGCACGAAGAGCTCGACGGCGCCAACCTCGATTGTCCCGCGCATGGGACACATGGTTCCACGGGCCTCGGGCTTCCCGCAAGACATCTCAGGGAGTATGACCGCAGGAGAAAGGAACCAGGACATGGCGAAAGAGCTCACCGTCTACTTCGCGAAGGAGCAGCTCGCCAGAGGCATCTACCCGGCGGCGCTCCCGCCGACGAGGACGTTCGCGCAAGTCGCCGTCGCGGACATCAGGGCGGTCGCCGTTCGCGTCCTCGAGGACGCCGGTCGCTTCACGGGCAGTGCGGCACTCCGCCGTGAGTTTCCCGACGTCGCCTTCCACGACTTCGAGTCCTGGGCGAAGACGCAGGATTGGCATGCGCTTGTGCAGAACGCGAGGTCGACATGAAAATCGGTGTGAGCGGCGCCAGCGGCCATCTGGGCAGAGCCGTCGTTTCGGAACTGCTGCAGCGTGGCCACGGGCACGAGGTAGTGGCCATCACGCGCACACCCGAGACCGTCTCTGGACCGGCTCAGGGACGATTCGGGGACTACAACCGGCTCGAGAGCCTTGCCGAGGCCTATGCGGGTCTCGATCGTCTGCTCATCATCCCGACCCTCGATCCGCAACCCGGAAAGCGCGGAGCGCAGAACGTCGCTGCCATCGACGCAGCCGTGAAGGCGGGCGTCGAGCATATCGTCTTCATGTCGGCCGCGGGCGCGCGGCAGGAGGAGGAGCCGGCGCTCGGTGCCCCCTACTGGAGGGGCGAGCAGCGTCTTGTCGCCACAGCGCCGGCGTGGACTGTCCTGCGCATGAACTTCTATGCCGAATCTTTCGTGCAGCAGGCGCAGGCGTCGCTGGCCCAGGGCGTGCTGACCGGGCTGGCCGAGAACCGGGTTGCTTTCGTTGCTCGCGATGACGTGGCGGCCGCCGCAGCCGGGATCCTGATCGGCGACGGCCACGCAGGCGCGATCTACAACGCGACCGGCCCCGAGCGCCTGTCGGGTGCACAGCGCGCGGCCCTCGTCGCCGAGATCACCGGCCGGCCGCTCGCGTTCCTTGCCATCACGGAAGAAAAGCTGCGCGCCGGACTTGCGCAGGCGGGTCTGCCGGAGGGGGTCGTCAACACCGTCATCAGCATCCAGGCGAGCTTCGCTGCGGGTGCGTTCGACATCGTGACCGGCGACGTCGAGCGCCTTGGCGGCCGGCCGCCCAAGCCTCTTCGCGACGTGCTCGCCGGGGCGCTGAAATCTCGTTCGGCCTGAAGACTTGCACCCGAACCGATCCTTACGTAGCCGAGCTCACGAGGGGTTTTCAGTCTTTCGGTCCCAGGGAGTGCAAGACATTCACGTGTGCGACCTGCCCCGGCGATGGCGCCACGGACGGAAAGGTCAAGATGCCCAACGCCAAGCTGCCTCAGCCGACGGACCGAGCAGGGCTTTAGTGTCCAGATGACGCGTTCCGAGCTGACCGATATTCTCGACGAGGTCACCCCTCGACTGATCGCGGGCGTCGAGGAGACCATGTCCCCGACGGAAGTGGCCCTGCCCTTGCGCCGCACGATCGAGCGTCTGCCCGGGCTGATGCACGACCTCGTCGAGCGACTGCGCGCCGGGCGCCTCGACGCACCGGAAAAGCCGATGGGCCTGCCGATCCAGTTCGACATCGCACCGTTGCTGACTGCGCTCCGCCTGCTGAAACAGTCGATCTACGCCCTGATCGACGAGCGGCAGGTGCCCGTCACGCCGCGCGACGTACGCATCATCGGCGACTGGTTCGCCGCGGTGGCCGAATCGGCGCTGGCCGCGGAGAACCGTCGCTTCGCCAGCATGCTCGACGCGATGCCTGATCACCTGATGCTCCACGACCCGGACGGCTTGCTGATCTACGCGAATCACGCCACTGCTGAGGTGGCGAAGTGGGCAGCCGGTCTGTCCCCCGAGGAGGTCCTTGGCCGGCGGGTGACCGACTTCGTACGTGACAAGGCGTTCGGCCGGATGGTCGACACAAACATCAAGCGCGTCCTAGCCGGCGAGGTCATCACCGAAGAGTTCGTCCTTCCCCACCCTGACGGGGGCCGCTGGAACGAGCACCACGTGCTTCCGCTCCATGGTCCCGATGGCAAGATTGAAGCCATCGCGACGGCCAGCCGCGACATCCACGCTCGCAAGAAGGCCGAGGCGCGCCTTCAGCTCCTGTCGAAGCTGGGCGCGCTCGCCGAGACGATGGAGTACGAGCGCGTTCTCGAAGCCGTCGCGCACCTCTCCATCCCCGAGATGGCGGACTGGTGCATCATCGACATCTTCGAGAACGGCGAGCTGCGGCACGCGACGGTTGCCCATCGCGACCCGGCCAAGGCCGGCCTCGCCAGTGAGCTGTTGCGCTTCCCGGCGCAGCTCCATACGCAGCCGTTCTCGAAGCACGTCTTGGCAGGCAACTCGTATCACGTCGCCGACCTGAGGGAGGCCATCGACAGGGTCGACCCGAGGTTCGCCGACATCCTGCGAGAGGTGGGTGCGCGCTCGTGTCTGCTGGTCCCGTTCCTCGTGCTGGGGAAGGCCGTTGCTCTTGCCGTATTCCTGCTCACGCCGGAGTCGGGACGGCGCTACGACGCGGAGGACCTGGCGCTGGCGGAGGAGATGGCGCGGCGCGCGGGGCAGATCATCGAGAACGCGCGGCTGCATCAGCAGCTCCGGCAGAGCGAGGCGCGCTTTCGCCTCGCGCTCGAGCATGCGAAGATCGCCGTCGTCGAGACGGACCTCGAGCGGCGCATACGCTGGATCTACAACACGCGGCTCGACGCGCGCGATGGGGATCTCATCGGCAAGACGGCGAGCGAGGTTGTCGGCGCCGAGATGGGGGCGGCTCTGGACGAGCTGCAACGTCGCGTCCTCGAGACCGGAGAAGGTGCGGGCGGGACCGTCAGCGCAACCAGCAACGGCAAGCGGCTCCACTACCTGGTCCGCTATGAGCCGTTGCGCGGCACCGGTGGGATCGTGGGGTTCACGGGCAGCACCGTCGACGTGACCGAGCTGAAGGAGGTGGAGGAGCAGCTGGCGCGCGAGCTCGGCTTCCGCGAGCGCATGATGGGCATCCTCGGGCACGACCTGCGCAACCCGGTGAGCGCGGTGCTCACGCTGGCGGGGCTGATGCGCCTCCAGGACGGAATCAGCGACAAGATGCGCGAAAGGCTCGGGGTGATCGAGCAGTCGGCGCGCCGGATGAACGAGATGATCGGTACGCTGATCGACTTCACACGGCTGCGTTTCCATGGCTCGTTGCCCGTCGCCGTGGAGGAGATTGCTCTCGACGACCTGGTCCGCGGCATCGTGGCCGAGCTGCAAGCTGCCCATCGCGGGCGCGCAATCGAAATCTGCGCCAGCGGGCATCTGCGCGGGCGGTGGGATCCGGGGCGCATCGCCCAGGTGCTCTCGAACCTCGTGGCGAACGCTCTGTGTCATGGTGCGCTCGACTCGCCGGTGCGCCTGTCGCTTGCCGAAGAAGGTGAGGCCGTACTCT
>OBEQ010656347.1_pt1 | contig 15920 bp, 8 predicted proteins | sample 1670901 | NCBI WGS metagenome assembly OBEQ01 (sample SAMEA104232315, study PRJEB22302) | groundwater metagenome | biome: forest; feature: aquifer; material: groundwater | place: USA | collected 2011-08-07 | depth 5.4 m | reverse complement strand
GCCGGCGGTGGGCCGCAGCGCGCGGTGCACCAGCGCGTGCGAGCTCAGGCGGTGCCAGTCTTCGGGCACGCGCTGGCCGTTGGCCACGCCGACCACCGGCAGCTTGTGGCGGATCAGCGCGTCGAGCGCAGGGCCGAGCTTCACGGCCTCGTCCATCTTCGACAGGATCACACCCTTGGCGAGCGTCGCGCGGTAGGAGATCAGCACGTCTTCGATCGTCTCGCCCTGCGCCGCGGCGTTGACGACCAGCAGCTTCTGGATAGTCCGGTGCGACAGCATGTCGAGCAGCTCGCGAGTGCGGCTGTCGCGCTGCGCCATGCCGGCGGTGTCGATCAACACCATCTTCTTGGCCGACAGCAATTCGAGCAGGTCTTCGAGCGAGGCGCGGTCGTGCGCGGTGTGCACCGGCACGCCGAGGATGCGGCCGTAGGCGCGCAGTTGTTCATGCGCACCGACGCGGTAGGCGTCGAGCGTGACGAGGCCCAGGTTGGCGGCGCCGTACTTGGTCGCGAAGGCGGCCGCGAGCTTGGCGGTGCTGGTGGTCTTGCCGACCCCGGTCGAGCCGATCAGCGCGTAGACGCCGCCCTGGTCTTCGAGCGCGGCTTCGGACTCGGTGCTCGACAGGTTGCGCTCGAGCACGCCGGCGGCCCAGGCGGTTTCGTCGACCACCTCGGGGCTCATGCTTTCGGAGAGCTTGCGGATCAGCGCCGGCGAGAAGCCGCAGTCGAGCAGCTTCTGCGTCAGGCGCGCCTGGCCGGGCTGGCGCTGCAGCTTTTCCATGAAGGCGAGTGCGCCGAAGCGCTCTTCGATCAGGCCCTTCATCGAGCGCAGCTCGTTCATCACTTCCTGCTCGCGGCGCACCGCGGCGGCTTCGGCTTCGGCGCTGCGGCGAATCCGGCCCTGTTCGGCGGCGACGTCGGCGAGCGAGGGCACGTGGATTGCGGGCGCGGCAGGGGCGCTCTGGCGGATCTCGTCATGCAGGATCGGCGGCTCGCGCAGCAGCGGGGCGGCCGGTGCAGCTTGTGCGGCGGCGGGCGCCGGCAGCCCCGACAGGCGGGCCTGCAGCGGGCTCAGCTCGGGTTCGACCTGCGGCGGTGCCTTGGCCGCAGCCTCGGCCTTCATCGCCGCGTCGCGGCGCTTCAGCATGCGTTCGCGCACATAGTCCTGAAACGACAGCGTGCTCATCGAGAGCTGTTCGACGTCCTTGTTGACCTCGGCCTGGGCGTTCGCCGGCGGCTTGGCGGCAGCGGGTTTGGCGGCGGGCTTGGGTGCGGGGCGCGCTGCGGCCGGCGCTTGTGCCGGGGCGGCGATGCGCTCGATGTGGGCGATGCTATCGGGCGCCATCGCGAGCACTTCGACGCCGTCGGCACACGGCTTGGTCGACAGCACGACGGCGTCGTCGCCCAGGGCCTGACGCACGAGATTGAGTGCGTCGCGCGACGTGCGCGCGGTGAATCGTTTGACGTTCATGCTGTGCCTCGGAAAGCTGTTGGCCAGTGTCGAAGACCCGCCGAGCCGACAGTCCGGCAATGAGCGGCCGGATTGCGGCTCAATTGACGGGCGCAGAGAGTCGGGGGAAAGGGGGTGGGCATCGGGTCGACATCGGTCTTGATGTGAGCGATTGTTCCGGGCGGGGCGGGAAACTTAAGGGGGATAAGAGGGGGAAAGGCGGGGTGTTTTGCTGCGCGAGGCGCGACCCGCAAGAGTGGATCCCGGCGTACGCCTGGATGACAGACTCCGGCGCGTCATACCGGCGAACGCCGGTGCCCACTGTGGGTTCAGCGCGCAGTCGGTCAGAGTGGATCCCGGCGCGGGCGCAGCCCGGCCTGTCCTGAGCCTGTATTTCCGATCGCCCTGAGCTTGTCGAAGGGAGGGCCGGGATGACGGCTGCGACGACGAAGGGTCAGGCCGTGCCGCCGATGATCGAGCCGATGCGAATCGAATGGGTCTCCGGGATCTCGCTGTGCCCCAGCACCCGCAGCCGCGGCGCCGCGCGCTTCAACAGCCTCGCCATCGGCGCGCGGATCATGTCCGGCACCAGCAGGCAGGCCGGCACGCCCAGATCCTCCTGACGCCGTGCCGATTCCGCAGCGCTGCGCGTCAGCGTGTCGGCCACGCCGGGGTCGAGCGCCGCGCCATGCGGCGAGTTCAAAGCCTGCGTCACCAGCCGCTCGAGCTCGGGCTCCAGCGCGATCACGTCGAGCTCGCGCGACGGGCCGTAGATCTGCTGCACGATCGCCGGCGCGAGGTGGATGCGGATGCGCCGCGCCAGCTCGCTCGGGTCGGTCATCGTCGCCGCGTGTTCGGCCAGGCTCTCGACGATCGAGCGCATGTCGCGGATGTGCACGCCCTCTTCCAGCAGCAGCTGCAGCACCTTCTGCAGCGCGGCGATGCCCACCATCTTCGGCACCACGTCTTCGATCAGCTTGGGCGCCAACTTGGTCACATGCTCGACCAGTTGCTGGGTCTCGACCCGGCCCAAGAGCTTGGCCGCGTGCAGCTGCATCAGGTGCGACAGGTGGGTGGCGACGACGGTCGAACAATCGACCACGGTGAAACCCGACATCTGCGCCGATTCGCGCTGGCGCTCCTCGATCCACACCGCCGGCAGGCCGAACGCCGGGTCCTTGGTCGCCGTGCCGATCAGGTTCGTCGTCGCGCCGCCCGGGTTGATCGCGAGCCACATGCCGGGGAAAGCTTCGCCCTCGCCGACCACCGCGCCGCGCAGTGTCAGGCGGTACATGCTCGGCTTCAATTCGAGGTTGTCACGGATGTGCACCGGCGGCGGCAGGAAGCCGACGTCCTGCGCGAACTTCTTGCGCACGCCCTTGATGCGGCCGAGCAGGTCGCCCTCACGAGCCTTGTCGACCAGCGCGATCAGCCGGTAGCCCACCTCGAGACCCAGCGTGTCGACCGGCTGCAGGTCGTCCCAGCTCGCTTCGGCATTCGCCGGCGGCGTTTCGCGCGGCGGCGGCGGTGCGGCCTTGATGCGCTGGTCGCGCTTGTGCATCGCATAGGCGGCGTAGCCGAGCGATCCGGCGATCAGCAGGAACACGACATGCGGCATGCCCGGGATCAGGCCCAGCGCGCCGATCACGCCCGAGACAATGCCGAGCGTGCGCGGGGAGCTGAAGACCTGCTTGGAGATCTGGCTGCCGACGTCCTGGTCCTTGCCGACGCGCGACACCACCATCGCCGCCGCCACGGATATCAAGAGCGCCGGGATCTGTGCCACCAGCGCGTCGCCGACCGCCAGCAGCACATAGCTGTTGGCAGCGTCGGCAGCCGACAGATCGTGCTGCGCGACGCCGATGATGAAGCCGCCGATCAAATTGATGAACAGGATCAGCAAACCCGCCATCGCGTCGCCGCGAACGTACTTCGAGGCACCGTCCATCGAGCCGAAGAACTCGGCTTCGTCGCCGACTTCGGAGCGGCGCTTCTTGGCTTCTTTCTCGTCAATCAGGCCGGCGTTCAGGTCGGCGTCGATCGCCATCTGCTTGCCGGGCATCGCGTCCAGGGTGAAGCGCGCGCCGACTTCGGCGATGCGCTCGGCACCCTTGGTCACCACGATGAAGTTGATGACGACGATGATCGCGAACACGATCAGGCCGACCGCGAAGTTGCCGCCGATCAGGAAGTGGCCGAAGGATTCGATCACCGCGCCGGCCGCGCCCGGGCCGGCATGGCCGTCGAGCAGCACGACCCGCGCCGACGCGACGTTGAGCGACAGGCGCAGCAAGGTCGTGAGAAGAATCACCGTCGGGAAGGCCGAGAAGTCGAGCGGGCGCACCATGTAGGCGGCGACGATCATCACCATCAGCGCCATCGCGATGTTGAAGGTGAAGAACAGGTCGAGCGCGAAGGCGGGAAGCGGCAGCACCATCATCGCGAGCACCATGATGATGAACACCGGCGCCATCAGCGCGCGGATCGCGCCGGCGTTCGGGCCCAGCCACTTCTGCATCTGCTGCATCACGGGGTTCATCACGCGCTCTCCATCTTGTTGTGCGGGTCGAGCTCGGGCGGCACGCTGAGCTCAGGCAGCTCGCCGGGCATCGGCGAATGGCCGCTCAGCGCGGCGCGCAGCTGGTAGACGTAGGCGAGCACCTGGGCCACCGCGGCGAACAGCGCCGCCGGCACCTCGCGGTCGAGCTCGGCGTGGGCATACAGCGCACGCGCCAGCACCGGCGCCTGCAGCACCGGCACCTTCGAGGCCTTGGCGCTGTCGCGAATCGCGAGCGCCAGCAGGTCGGCGCCCTTGGCGACCACCTTGGGCGCGGCCATCTTGGCGTCGTCGTACTTCAGCGCGACGGCGTAGTGGGTCGGGTTCATCACCACCAGGTCGGCCTTGGGCACGGCGGCCAGCATGCGTCGGCGCGACATCTCGCGCATGCGCACCTTCATCTTGGCCTTGACCTCGGAGTTGCCCTCGACTTCCTTGTGTTCCTGCTTGACCTCGGCGTGGCTCATCTTGAGCTTGGAGTTGTGCAGCCAGCGCTGCAGCGGCGCGTCGACCGCGGCGAACAGCGCCAGCGCGAGCAGCAGCAGCATCAGCCCGCCGAGCAGCGTGCTGCCGACTTGCTGCAAGGCGGCCGGCAGCGGCATCGCGATCACGCCGCTGAAGGTGTCGATGTGGCTCTTCAGGTACAGCGCGCCGATGACGCCCAGCACCAGCGCGAGCAGGCAGGCCTTGGCGGTGTCGATCAGCTGGCGCCTGGAGAACATGCGCGGCAGCCCGGTGATCGGGTTCATCGCATCGAACTTCGGCAGCAGCGGCTTGAGGGTCCAGTTCCAGCCGCCGATCAGCACGCTGCCGGCGACCGCGACGCCGGCCATGACAAGGCCGAGCGGGATCACAGTCCACAGCAGCTGCAGCGCCGAGTCGGACAGGCGCTGTTCCATGCTGGCGGTGCCGGCGATGGCCGTCGCATCGAAGCGCAGCGCAGCGGCGAGCAGCTGCTGCAGCCAGCGCGTGGCGAGCGGCGCGACCATCACCAGCCCGATGCCGCCGGCAGCGATGGCGGCAAAGTGGCCGAGGTCGCGCGAGCGCGCCACCTGCCCGTCTTCGCGCGCTTTTTTCAGCTTGCGTTCTGAGGCGGGCAGGTTCCGATCGGATCCGTCGTGGTCGGCCATGGGCGTTCATGCGCCGTGATTGACGCTCGCCCATTGTTCATGGCGGGGGGGCGGACTTGAGGCGGATGAGAAGGGGTAAACGCCACCATTTCTCACCGTATTTGCCCCCTCTCCCAGGGGGAGAGGGGAAAACTCAACTCAGCCGGCCGAGGGCAGCGACAGCAGTTCCACCGCTTCCAGCAATCGCTCGGCCTGATCCGCAAGCCCCCGCCCCTCGCTGGCCGCCAGCCGTTCCAGCCGCTGCAGCGCCGCGCCGCGCGGCAGCGAATAGCGGTGCATCAGCACGCCCACTGCCATCGCCACCGTCTGCGGCATCGCCTCGTGGGCGGGCGGTGTGCGCTCTTCGAGCTTGCGCTGGCTCATGTGGGCAAACGCCGCCTCGACCGCCGGCACGATCTGACGGATGTCGAGCGGCTTCACGAGGTAGGCCACCGCACCGAGCGCCTTCACCTGCGCCACCGTCTCGTCGTCCGAAAACGCCGACAGGAACATGAACGGCATCTGGCAGTACTCGCGCAGGTAGGCGGCAACGTCGAAGCCGCTCTTGCCTTCCATGCGGATGTCCAGCAGCGCCAGGTCGGGCTTGTGCTCGCGCGCGAGCAGGATCGCGTCGTCGCCGTTGTCGGCGTCGATCACTTCGTAGCCGGCCTGCGACAGGCCATGCGCCAGCGTCGCCAGCACCAGCCGGTCGTCATCGACCACCAGGATCTTGCCCTTGTCGTACTGCACGCACGGATTCTCACCGAAACCGCTCAAACCTGAGCCAGTTTCTGAATCCCCGGTGGCGCCAGCCTGACGGTCGCGACCACCTCGTCGCCTTGCTGCGTGAGCGCCAGGCTGGCGCTGCGGCGTGGCAGCAGCGAGCGCACCAGCCCCAGCCCCGACACACCGCTGGGCAGGCGGGCCAGGTCGAAATCGGCCGGCAGGTGGGCGCGATTGGTGATCTCTACCGTCACCCCCGTCTCGCTGCAGACCAGCTTGCAGGCGACCGACTGGCCGTGCTCGGCGATGCTGTGCTTGGCGGCGTTGGTCAGCAACTCGTTGAGCGTCAGCGCGATCGGGATCGATTCGGCTTCGGGCAGCGCCCACTGGTGCGGCGCCGGCCCTTCGAAGGCGAGCGTGATCGGGTGGCCGAAGCTGCGCTGCACCGAGCCGGTGATGGCTTCGAGCACGCTCTTGATCCGCAACGGCCCGGTCACGCCGACCTGCAAGCCGTAGACCTGGGCGATCGCCTGCACCTGCCCGACCACCTCCTGGATCGCCGAGGCGACCTCGGGCTTGCGCTGCGCGATCTGCTGCAGCAGCCCGGCGACGCCCTGCAGGTTGTTCTTGATCCGGTGATGCACCTCCTGGATCAGCATCTCGCGCTGCGCCAGCGCCGCCTCGAACTTGACCTGCTGCGCGGCACGCTGCTCGGTGACGTCGGTGGCGACCAGCAGCAGTTGGTCGGGCGGCTGGCCGGGTGCCGCGAGCGGCAGGTAGCGCGCGTCCCAGACCCGCGTCTTGCCGCCGGCATCGACGCGGTATTCGATCTGCGTCAGTTGCTGCGAGGCCAGCGCCTGCTCCATGTCGCGCCGCCGCTCGACCGCGATCTCGGGCGCGAACATCTGCTCGGGCATCGTGCCGATCAGCTCGTTCGCCGGGCGTTCGACGCTGCGCGCCGCGACTTCGTTGACCTGGATGATCTTCAGGCTGTGCGCGTCGCGCAAGGTGATCGCCATCGGCGCGGCTTCGATGATGCGTTGCAGCGAAGCCTGGGCCTCGAGGGTGCGCGCCTCGGCCTTGCGGCGGCGTTCGATGTCGAGCAGCGCGTAGGTGAGCTGGCGCCCGGTCTCCTCGCGCCCGGTTGCGACCGCGTTGCCGACGATCCAGAACTCGCGCCCGTCGCGCGCCTTGACGCGGCATTCGAAGGTCTCGGCCTGGCCTTCGACCAGGTCGTCGAGGTAGTGGGTGCGCAGGAACGGATGGTTCGGGTCGTCGGTGGCCACCGTGCCCATCGGCTGGTCGATGAAGTCGGCCAGGTCGCCGCCGAACATGCGGCGCGCCGAGCGGTTCATCCATTCGATGCCGCGCGGGCCGACCGTGACGATGCCCACCAGCACCGAATCCAGGATCGCCCGCGTTCGGTCGGCCTGCAGCGCCACCGCCTGCTCGGCACGGTGGCGGGCATCGACATTGACGTACGACGCGATGATGCCGCCGGCCGGGTCGCCTTCGACCACCAGGCGCTTGCTGACCTGTACCCACAGCAGCAGCCCGTCGCTGCGCCTCAACTGGCGCTCGCCGACCCAGCGCCCGAACTGGCGCAGCGCGGCGTCTTCGCGCGCGGTCTGGCGATCGTGGTCGATGGGGTCGGCGAACAGCCGGTGCAGCGGCAGCCCGCTCAGCTCGGCCGCCGTGTAGCCCGACAGCTGCGCCAGCGCAGCGTTGGCGCGCTGCATGCGGCCGTGGCGCAGGAACGCGATGCCGACTTCGGACAGGCTGAACATCAGCTCGCGGTCGCGCGCCAGGATCTCGAGCTCCATCTGCTGGGTCTTGAGCCGCGTGATGTCCGACAGCACCGCGATCACTTCCATCGGACCGCTCGCTGGCCCGCTTCGCCGCACCGACAGCGTGTACCACTGGGCTTCGTCGCTGCCGGGTGCAGGCGGCATCTCGAATTCGGTCTCGAAGACAGCGCCGCGCGTCAGCGCCTGCAAGGTCTCGGCCGCGATGCGCTGGCCCTGCGCCGACTGGCCCAACAGCTCCTGGATGCTGCTGCCGGCGACCGCGCCGCCGCTCAGGCCCAGCATCGCCTCGAAGCGCCGGTTGCAGCGCACCAGCACGTTGCCGCGCAGGTAGGCGATGCCGGCGGTCGTGCTTTCGAGAATCGTCGCCATCTCGTGCAGCAACTGTTCGCTGCGCGCCTGGGTCTGCTGCTGCTCGGTGATGTCGAGCGTGACCACCGAGGTGGTCTTCTGGCCCGACGCCAGCGTCGCCGGCTCGACCCGCGTCAGCAGCCAGCGCTGGCCGAGCTCGGGGTGGCGCACCGCGTAGCGCACCTCGGCCCGCTGGGCGTGGCGCAGCGCCTGCTGCAGGCGTTCGTATTCGGGCAGCGACTCGGGCATCACGATGTTGCGGCTGATCGATTGCAGCGCGGCCGACGAGCTCGGCGCTTCGCTGTCGGGCGCGAGGCGCTGGCGGACCCAGCCCGACGACTCCTGGAAGGTCGCGAGGCCGACCCCGGCGGTGTCCATCAACGCGCCGATCTGCATCTGCGCCAGGTCGCGCTCTTCTTCGATGCTGCGGTCTTCCACCACCGCCATGTAGCGGCGCTGACCGCCCGGCGTCTGGTAGCAGCGCACGCTCGAGCGCAGCCGGCGCCGGCTGCCGTCGGCCTGTGCGAGCCAGCCCTCGGTGACCACCGGCTTGCTGCCCGGCTGCAGTTGCGGCGACGCCGCGCTGCCGCGCCAATCGAGCAGCAGCTGCAGGCTGATCGGCGTTTCGCTGAGCAGCGAGTGCACCTCGCCGACCACCGCGTCGAAAGCCGGGTTGGTACGCACCAGAAGGCCCGCCTCGTCGAACAGCACCATGCCGATCGGGCTCAGGTCGAACCAGTCGTCGAGCTCACGTGCCGAGCGCTCGGCACGCTCGCGCGCCGCGTGTTCGGCGGTGCAGTCCTGCAGCACGACCAGGCACAGGCTGCGCCCGCTGTCGTCCTCGAGCACGCTGCGCGCGGCGCGGAACCAGCGTTCGCGCCCGCTCGCGTCGAGGATGCGGCGCTCGATCAGCGGCGCGATCTCGTTGCGCTTCATCGCGTCCCAGACTCGGGCGCGCAACACGCGGTTTTCCTCGCGGTCTTCCTCGGGCTGCAGCTCCAGCGGGTCCAGGCCGATCAGCTTGTCGCGCGGGTAGCCGGTGAAGTCGAGGTAGGCCTGGTTGACGTCGACGATGCGATACGACATGTCCTGCAGGCTGACCGGGAACGGCGAGCTCCAGAACAGGCGGACCACGCCTTCCACTGCCGGGCCGGTCATGCCGCGCGGCAGCTCGACTTCGGCCGGCGCCGCAGCGAGGGGCGGCCCGATCTGCAGGCGCAAGGCCGAATGGGTCGCGTCGAGCGGCTGCCAGGCGAGATGGGCGCGCCGCCCATCGGGCAGCGTCACCGGCGGCGCGGCGCGGCCGGCGCGTGCGTCGCCCGACTGCTGCCTGACCCACTGCAGCGCCGCGTCGCCGAGCAGCGGGCGAAGCTGGTCGAGCGGCATCCCGGTTTCGCAGGGCAGCGTGCGCAGCGCCGCGGTGTTGGCGAAGCTCACGCGGGCGCGCCGGTCGAGCAGCCAGACCGCGTCGGACAGGTGGTCGAAGAACTGGCGCAGCGACTGCGTGTTGGCCAGCGATTCGGAAGGTCTCATGGCCTGCCAGCCGGGGTCGGCAAGGAAGTGGGAGTCAGAGGCGGAGAGTTTTTCTATTGTCATGCCGGCGAACGCCGGGATCCACTGCTGCTTCACCGCGCGTTCGCACAGAGTGGATCCCGGCGTTCGCCGGGATGACGTTTCAGTCCAGCTGCGCGGCCGCGGTCAAGGCGCGCAGCTCGGCGCGGTTGATCTCGCTCACGCTCATCATCAGGTTGTCGGCCGCAGCGCGGAAGTCGAACAGCGACTCGGCCTCGACCGCGCGCACCAGCTCGAAGTACGGCTGGTAGGGGCCGGTGCCGTCGACCAGCGCCTGGTAGACCCGCTCGGGCACGGGAATGGTTCGCATCAGCTCGGCGAAGGGTTGGCGGAACATGCGGTCGAGCAGCGAGAACACGCCGCAGATGAACATCTCGTTGCGCATCTCCTCGTCGCCGCTCGAGCGTGCCAGCTCTTCCATCAGCAGGCCGCGCCGCACTGCGGCGAACATCACCGGCTTGAGGTTGGTGTCCTTGCTGGCGGTGGCCAGCAGCAGCGCCAGCCAGCGCTTCAGGCGCTGGTAGCCGAGCATCATGATGGCGTGGCGGAACGAGCTGATCTCCACCGACAGGCCGAATGCCGGCGAGATGATGAAGCGCATCAGCTTGAAGGCGAGCGAGGGGTCGCGCTTGAGCGAGGCCTCGAGCTTTTCGATCGGCTCTTGTTTGTCGACCTTGTTGATCAGGTCGACGATGACATGCATCTCGGTCTGGCCGGCCGGCTTGCCGCCGGCCATCGATGCGGTCAGCGCGTCGTCGATCGGCCAGCCCAGCACCGCGGCCGCGCCGCGGCTGAAGCAGGCTTCCATGTCGGCCACGCTGCCGACCCCCGCCTGCACGTGCTGGATGACGCGGCTGGCGGCAGCGGCGTTGCTGTGCGCGCCTTCGCTGCTGCGCCGGTCGTCGGCCAGGTCGATGATCGAATACTTGAAGCACGGCAGCAGCTCGCGCGGCAGCTCCTGCAGCGGCCGGCCCTTCAGCAGCATCACGCTGCCGTGTTTGTGCAGCGCCAGAATGGCCTCGGCGTTGGCCGGATCGCTGACCATGAAGGCCGGGATCTCGATCATCAGGTTGGTCGATGGCTGGGCGACCAGCAGGTCGTGCAGCAGGCTTTCGCTGGCCACGTTCAGCGACACGCGCGCACCGTCGGCGGGCCAGACGCTGCCCACCGCGTGCAAGAGCTGCGACGCGTCGAGCTCGACATCGGGCTTCAACGGAAACACCGTCAGGCGCGTCGCCGTGACGGCGCGGTTGCGGTCGACGAACGGCGAGTAGCCCAGGGCCACCTGGCCGAGGATGGCGTCACTCAAGAGGTGGCCTCCGGTTCGAAAACCTAGGTGTTGATGTACTGGAACAGCGACAAGCGCTGCACCATCGAATAGGACTTCAGCGCCGCATCGTAGCCGCTTTGCTTGTTCTGGAAGTCCGAGATGGCCTGCACCATGTCCAGGTCTTCGGCACTCGAGCGTTCTTCTTGACCCTGCAGCTTCAGGCCGCCGAGCCGGTCGCTCACGCCGTCGATGCGGTTCAGGGTTTCGCCGACCGCCGAGCGGGTCGACTGCAGCCGCGTCATCACCTGGTCGATGTTGCGCAGGTTCTCGGCGTTGCTCTGGTTCACCTGCGACGCGCGGCGCAGCGGGGTCGACAGCTCGGTGACCGCCTTGTCGAGCACGTCGAACACGCTCAGCGTCGAGGTCGACGGGCGCATCTGGAAGTCGTCGCCGTTGGCCGGCGCGCCGCTGATCGTCACCGCCATGCCGTCGACCTGGATCGCCGTGCCCGGGGTGTAGGGGACGTTGGCCTGCGGGGTGGCGAGGCCGTCCTTCAGCACCGAATAGGTCGCGGTGCCGGCGACCACGCTGAACTGCACGTCGTAGGTCGAGCCGGTGAGCGCGGCCGGGTCGGTGACGCTGCCGGAATCGATCCAGGCGCCGCCGGTGCTCGCGACGACGCGGGTCTCGAAGACGCCGTTGCCGGTGCGTGCCGACAGCCAGCTGGCCGCGCCGTCGATGCTGACCGGCAGGCCTTCGCTGCCCGCGACCAGCGTCTCGCCGGGGGGGCCGCGGAACTGCACCGCACCCGGCGCGTCGATGAACGGCGGCTGCGACGAGCCCTGCCCGGCAAACAGGTAACCCTGGGCGCCGTCGGAGCGATTCGCGACCGCGAGCAGCTGCTGGCGCAGCCCGCGCAGGTGGTCGGCCTGGATCTTGCGCTCGGCGTCGCCGAAGCTGCCGCTGCCGGCCGCCACCAGCGCTTCGCGCGCCTGCTGCAACAGCTCGCCGGCATCGCCGAGCGCGGATTCGCTTTGCGACATCAAGGCCTTGCTCGCCTCGACCGCACGCTGCGAGGCGTCGACCCGCGACACGCTGGCGAGCGCCCGTTCGGCGCGCCCGGCTGCGGTCGGGTCGTCGCTCGGCTTGTTGACGCGCTTGCCGCTGGTCAACTGCTGCTGCGCCTCGCCGAGCTCGTTCTGGCGCCGGATCAGTTGACCGACCGTGCTGTCGTAGGTGTTGGCGGTGCTGAGTCTGGTCATGCTGCCTCACGGCCGGTCATCCCGGCGAACGCCGGGATCCACTGGCGGGGATTCCGCACACGTGGAGTACTGCGTGAATGCCCACAGTGGATCCCGGCTTTCGCCGGGATGACAGCAGTGCGGGGGCCAAGCTTCATCACGATGTCACGCGCAACAGCGTGTCGAACACCGACTGCGCCACCTGCAGCATCTTCGATGCCGCCTGGTAGCTCTGCTGGAACTGGATCAATCGCGCCGCCTCTTCGTCGAGGTTGACGCCGGCCTTGCTGCTGCGCAGCGACTCGGCCGAGCTCGCGACCGAGGCCGACATCTCGGCCGAGGTGCGTGCCCCCTGCACCCGCACGCCGATGTCGGACATCGCGCTCGCGTAGGCGTCGGTGATGGTCTCGCCCGGCATCACGACACCGCCCGAGGTGCGCTGGCCGACGATGCGGGCATCGCGCAGGTCGGTCAGCGCGCGTGCGTTGCCGTTGTTGTTGGCGGGGAAGGCGGTCTTCTGAACCACCACCGTGTCGCCGGTCTGCGGCACGCCGTTGAGCGACATGTCCCAGCCGTTCAGGCTGATCGGCTGGCCCGCGGTCCAGGTGGCGCTGCCGTTGCTGACCAGCGCATTGGTCGTGCGGTCGCGCAGCTCCCAGTCGTAGGCGCCGGCGTTCGAGGTGAAGGTCAGCGTCGCGGTGAGCTGCGGGTTGATCGCCGGGCTGCTCGCATGCACGTCGGCCACCGTCGCGGTGCCGGTGTTGGCGCTGCCGACCGCCGCAGTCACTTGCGACGCGGCGGCGATGCCCTTGGGGTCGTCGAGCGCACGTTTCATCGCACCGGCCGCCAGGCCCACCGGGCGCAGCAGGAAGCGGTCGCCGACGACCGGCAGCGGCGCGCTGACGTTGAGCTGGAAGCCGTCGACGATGGCGCCCGGCGCGACCGAGGTGGCGACACCGTCGCTCAGGCGCGTCAGCAGGTAGTTGCCGGGGGTTGCCGGGTCGTTGCGCAGCTCGTAGTCGCTGGCGCGCAGCTCCGTCGGGTCGGTGACGGTGAGGCTGACGGTCGGCACGTAGACACCGCCGATCAGCACCGACGCGACATCGCTGCCGTTCGGGTTCTTCGCGTTGCTGGTCGCCGGCGCGACGCCGGGCGAACCGATGCTGAAGATCGGCGCACCGGTCGAGGCCGGCTGGCCCAGGTCCAGGCCCAGCGCCTGCTGTGCATTGACCTCGCCGGACATCGCGGCCGCCATCTGCCCGAGCAGGTTGCGCGCATCGGTGAGGTCGTCACGCTGGAAGCGCAGCAACCCCGCGACCGAGCCACCACCCATCAGGTCGTCGGGGAAGGCGTGGCCGCCCGACGCATCGGTCAGGCCGACATGGACCTTGGACACGTCGAAGGGGTCGGGCACCGCCGAGAGCTGGGTCGCGTCGCTGCCGAGCACGAGCTTCTGGCCGCCGCCGACAAACAGGTTCATCGAGCCATCGTCGGCGGCGATCGTCGTCACCTGCATGTAGCTGCTGATCTCGTTGACCAGGCCATCGCGCTGGTCGAGCAGGTCGTTGGGCTGGTGGCCGGTACCGACCGCCGCGGCGATCTGGGTGTTGATGTCGGCCACCTTGCGGGCCAGCGTGTTGACCGCGGTGATCGAGGTCTTCAGCTCGGCGGTGACGCCCGACTGCAACGCATCGATCTGCTCGCCGGCATGCCGGAAGCGCGATGCGAGCTCCGATGCACGCGACAGCACGACCTGGCGCGCCGATGCATCCTGCGGATTGTTCGCGACGTCGACGAAGGCATTCAGGAACTGCCCGGCGGCGTAGCCGATGCCCGACTCGCCGCTCGCGAACACCTTCTCGAGCCGCGACAACTGAGCCGAGCGGGTTTCGTCGGCCGACGCGAGCGACGCCGAGCTGGCGGCCTCGCGGGTCAGGAACTCGCTGTGGGCACGCGTCACCGTCTGGACGTTGACGCCCTTGCCGAAGAAACCCGCGCCGCTGAACTGCCCGCCCGCCGTTTCGAGCTCGACCGACTGGCGCGAGTAGCCCTTGGTGTTGGCGTTCGAGATGTTGTTGCCGGTGGTCTGGAGCGCGGCGTAGTTCGCGAACAGGGCTTTGGTGCCCAGGGCCATCAATGCAGAACCACTCATCGTGCTTGCCTCGTGTCGGTGGTGTGCATCAGGCCACGCTGCGCTGCAGGCGCAAGGTCGTGTTGATGACACGGGTCAGCTTGTCGGCATACCCCGGATCGGTCGCGTAGCCGGCGCGCTGCAGCCCTTGCGCGAAGCCCTGCGCCGAGCCGGCGGCGGCGACGACCTGGGCGTAGCGCGGGCTGTCCTTCATCATCTTCGCGTAGTCGCCGAACGACTCGGCATACGACGCATAGGCACGGAACTTGGCCGTCACCTTGCGCGCCACGCCTTCGACATATTCGGTGGTCGTGACCTCGGCGACGGGGCCCTTCCAGTTGCTGCCGGCCTTGATGCCGAACAGGTTGAACGACGATGTGCCGTCGGCGCATCTGATCTCGTGTTGGCCCCAGCCCGATTCGTGGGCCGCTTGCGCGACCATGAAGGTCGCCGGGATGCCGGTCTGCGCTTCGGCGGCGCGCGCGGCGCCTTGGTGCTCTTTCAGGAAGTCGACTTGGCGCGGGCTGACTTTCGATGTCAGCGCGGGCGCACCGCTTGCACCGGCAGGCGCGACTGCGGCGGCCGGCGTGCCGCCCATCTGGCGCTCGAGCTGGCGCGCGATCACCTCGCCCAGGCCGCCCGGCAGGCCGGTCATCTTGGTCGCGAACTGGGTGTCGAGCATCTCGGTGCCCATCTTCGAGCCGGCGTTGTCGAGCATGCCCGACGACATCGCTTCCTGTGCCTGGCGCATGCTCTTCATCAGCTCCTGCATGAAGAGCGCTTCGAACTGTTTGGCGGCCTCCTTGATGGCAGCCTTCGGGTCGGTCGCGGCGCGGTTGCGCAACGCGTCGATGCTGTGGGCATCGGTCGCCAACTTCGAAGTCGATGGAAGGTTCATATGACCTCCAGCTCGGCGTTCAGCGCCCCGGCCGACTTCATCGCCTGCAGGATCGCGAGCAGGTCCTGCGGCGTCGCACCGAGCGAGTTGAGCGCCTTCACGACATCCGCGAGCTTGATGCCCGCCGGCAGCTGGATGATCGAGCCGGCCTGCTGCGCGATCGTGATGTCGGCCTTTTCGCTGACCACGGTCTGGCCGCCGCTCGAAAGCGCTGACGGCTGGCTGATCACCGGCGTCGAGCTGATCGTCACCGACAGGCTGCCGTGTGCGACCGCGCAGGCGGCGAGCGTGACCGCCTGGTTCATCACCACCGACCCGGTGCGGGCGTTGATGACGACCTTGGCGGCCGGCGACGCGAGGTGCACGTCGAGGTTCTCGATGTCGGCCATGAAACTCACACGCTCGTCGGGCGACTCGGGCATGCGCACCTTGACGACCCGGCCGTCGAGCGCCTGCGCCATGCCGGCGCCCATGCGTTCGTTGATCGCGCGCGCCACTTCGCGCGCGGTGTTGAAGTCGCTCGAATTGAGGTCGAGCTGCAGGATGCTGCCCTGGTTCAGCGGCGTCGGCACGCTGCGCTCGACGGTCGCGCCCTCGGGCACGCGCCCGGCGCTCAGGTGGTTGATCTGCACCTTCGAGCCGCCGGCCGATGCACCGGCGCCGCCGACGATCAGGTTGCCCTGCGCGAGCGCGTAGATCTGGCCGTCGGCGCCTTTCAGCGGGGTGGCGATCAGGGTTCCGCCGCGCAGGCTCTTCGCATTCGCGAGCGACGAGACGTTGACGTCGATGGTCTGGCCCGGTTGCGCAAACGCCG
>OBEQ011157869.1_pt1 | contig 15924 bp, 15 predicted proteins | sample 1670901 | NCBI WGS metagenome assembly OBEQ01 (sample SAMEA104232315, study PRJEB22302) | groundwater metagenome | biome: forest; feature: aquifer; material: groundwater | place: USA | collected 2011-08-07 | depth 5.4 m | reverse complement strand
TGTCGGGATGATTGAAAAGCTCGCGGGGCATGAGGGGAGTATACATCAACACACCCTCACCCCAGCCCTCTCCCTAGAACGGGAGAGGGGGCCATGCCAAGGTCACGATCGTCGGGGCAAAATCAGCGTTTTGCGATAATGGATTTTTTATATGTATCCAAGTGTTCAAGGGCGACGCCGGTGCCTTTGACGACACAGTAGAGAGCATCTTCGGCGAGGATGGCTTTTACTCCTGTGCGGCGGTAGACGAGCTCGGGGAGATTGCGGAGCATGGAGGAGCCGCCCGTCATGATTATGCCTTGGTCGATGATGTCGGCAGAGAGTTCCGGCGGCGTCTCTTGAAGCACGTCTTTGATCGCTTTGATCATTTCGCGCAGTTCCTTGTCGATCGCCTTGGTGACCTCGTTCGTCGAGACGGTCACCGAGCGCGGGAGTCCGGCGATGAAGTCACGCCCCTTAATTGTCATGGAGAGTTCTTCTTCGAGCGGGACTGCGGAGCCGATCTGGATCTTGATGTCTTCGGACGTCTTGTCGCCGATCGCGAGGTTGAAGGTCTTTTTGATATAGTCGGCGATCGCTTGGTCGATCTTCGTTCCCGCCACTTTCACCGAGTTCGCGGCGACGATACCGCCAAGAGAAATAACGGCAACATCCGTTGTTCCTCCTCCGATGTCGACAACCATGTGTCCGCGCGCTTCATAGATGGGAATGCCCGCACCGATGGCGGCGAGGATCGGCTCTTTCACGACGTACGCATTCTTCGCACCGGCTTTGATCGCGGCTTCAATGACCGCGCGACGTTCTGTCGATGTGACACCCGCGGGGACCGACACCATGACGTCGGGCTTCCAGAGATTCCACTTACCGAGCGCCTTGTCGATGAAGTAGCGGAGCATTGCTTCCGTCACGCGATAGTCGGCGATGACGCCATCGCGCATGGGGCGATAGGCGATGATGTCGTCGGGTGTGCGTCCGACCATTTCTTTCGCTTCGATCCCGACGGCGAGAATGCGATTGTCGCGCTCGGAAACGGCGACGACAGAGGGCTCGTTCAGGACGATGCCCTTTCCGGGGACGTAGACGAGGGTGTTGGCCGTGCCGAGGTCGATACCGAGCTTCTTCGTGATGAAGGTCATGAGAGCGTTTTAACACGCCAAGGGCAGGACGTGCAATGTTGCGGGTAGCATAAAAATGCTTCCTTTTCGGGGTAAATCTGTATATCTCAAGAGCGACGACCGCAACTCTGCTTTCGCGGGGCAACCTGAAAGCCCCTGCGCGGCTTTCGGCCCGGCTTACAGCCGCTGTCCACTCATTGGAGCTTTCATTTCGCTACGCTCATGAAAGCTCTCAATGAGTCTTGCGCCGCGGGGCCCCACCCCCACGGCTCACCTCGACGCGGACCTGTCAAGAAAAATGCCTTGACAGGACCGTGCTCCGCGTCTGCGGAGTCCCCGAGAAAGCAAGTTGCGCTGTTGTCTTCCCGGCTCGGCGCAGAGGGGGGTGGGGTTAGGGAAACGGAACCGACGCAAAAGCCGGCGGTTCTTATTTTTACACAGGGCTTACAGAGGACTGCGCCATAGGCGATGAGTGTCTTTCAGGTTCAGTAATTACGGCTTCAATTGGATACCCGTCAGGATCTATGACAAATGCAGCGTAGTAATGCTCTCCATACTTTTCTCGCAACCCGGGTGCTCCGTTATCTGTTCCGCCACTTGAGATTGCAGCTGCGTGAAATGCATCGACTGCCGCACGACTTGCTGCAGTAAAGGCAACGTGAAAACCCTTACTTGGGGCAACGACTTCCTTTGTTCTGGTCTTAATTGCAAACTTGTCATCACTGCCGATAATTCCATACCCAACGGCGTCAGGGTAAGTCCAGACACGTTTATACCCCAACTCACCTAGCACGGCATCATAAAAGCTCGATGAGTTATTTAAATTAGACACTGAAAATGAGAGATGATGGAGCATGAGGATTATTGTATCCCAAGCAGGTTGAATTTTAAAAAACAAATATGAGCCGACGGCTTTGCGGCGTTCCTTTTCCCTAACTTTCTCCCCAACTGAAGGTGCGCAAATCAAAGCCGCAACTTGCTTTCTCGGGGACTCCACAGGGGCTGAGCTTGGTCCCGTCATAGTGCATTTCTACTTGACGGGTCAGCCCCGAGGACTGCCTTGCCGCTCCGCAGGAGAGCGGCAAGGTTGCCCCGCGAAAGCAGAGTTGCGGCTGTGATTCCTGCAATGCCTATATTTTTATACTAAGGAGCTGAGGGGGGTGGGGTGGGCGCCGAGATCAGAACATCGTAGCAAGCGCGGCCCGATTCCTTGCCGCAACCTGTTGCGTCATCGCCCGAAATGTCGCCTCTTTTATCCGCATCTTTGGCAAGCGCGGGGTTTGTGATGTCGTTCAGATTGATACCAAGATGGTAGACATCACAGACCTTGGTCTTTGCATCACAACGGTTCTTGCGATCAAGAGACGCGTCCGACTTATATGCATAATAGGCGTATTGAGCAAGCTGGTCCGACGTCAGATCTTTAATAAGTCCCTTCGCGATCAGCTGAGTGAGTTGATCCGGGAAGCGTCCGGCGTCACGTCTATATGCCTCGAGGGCCACTTGTATCGCCGAGATACCCGCGAGACGCTCCTCATCTTCGGCACGAAGGGCCTGGGTTTTCTTGTATTCATCCATGCGGACGCGAAGTTCTTCAAGCGAGAGAACAGGAGTTGGGAGTTCTACAGCAGGCATAGCACTTTTCTCCGTCGGGACGATCAAGATACTGATCGGACCCTTCACGCGCACACCAAGGATCTCATCATCAAAGTCACCGTTCAAGCTGAATCTGACAATGGAGCCTGTTTTGTCATCGACCCACACGGTCGCGACAAGTTTCTCAAGCGCGGCACCAAGACGAACGCGATCGTCTTCCGATAAAGCAAGTTCCTTGCCGAGCATGCTCTTCAAGGCAACACGTAAAAATTCGCTACCTGCAACCGGATCAACCCGGAGGTCATAGCGTGAGGTGACGACACCGCCTTCAAGGGTTTCTTTTGCAACGGTTTTTCCGACACGGAAAGGCATCTGACGCATGAGCATGGTCGCAAAGGCGCCCTCGGGGTCGGGTGTGCCGAAATCCCCATAGGGATCGGTGCCCTTCCCCGCCGCAAGTCCAATCTCATTCGCGATCTCCGCCAGATCGACCTTGATCCAATACACGCGCAGAACATCAGGATCGATATTCCCGGTCGCCGGAGGCTGTAGTGTGTGAAAATAAAGAGAGCGTCCGATGATGCGCACCTCGGCCTCAATATCGGTTTCCCAAGTCAGCGTGCCGGAGTGTATCCCGCCGACAAGATGGAAGTGATGATCTCCGTCTCCGAATCCGCGTGCGCTCTCCGCTGTGGTTCCTCCATAACCAAGGTTAAAACGAAACTGACCCACTCCACCCGCCTCCGAAGAACCCGTAAGAGAAAGGTCCGCGCGCGCTTCGCCTGAGTAACCAAGCGCTGTTGATGCAAAGAGTTTTTTCACGGCCCCCTCAACGATCTGTGTGGTGTTCGGTCCGCGTGACTTCACTATGTAATAAAGACCGCCGGCGACAGAACCGAGGAAAAGAAGGACGGCCAGGGCAACGCCGGTCCATTTCGCAATGTCACGAGTAGATATTTTTTTTACCTCTCTGGCCATCGGCGGAGGAGGTGGGGTAGGAGGAGCGAGTTCAGCCGGGGTCGGGGGAGGCGCCGGGGTCGGGGGAGGCTTTCCACCGCGCGCGAGCCAAAGTTCGGACATGGACTTCGATGAGACGTCCTTCTCCGACCAATCGGTCGGGGACACAGGCTCGGCATAGAGGCGATCTTCAGGAGAGAGGTGTTCCGAAAAAGACGGAACTGCTACTCCGTGCGGAACAGGGGGCGTAAAAGGGGTCATCACCGCTTGCGGAGAAGGAGCCGGGTGCGACTGCGGCACAGTGTACACTTCCGACTCCACATGGGCGGGTACCGGCGCTCCGGTCATGGGAGGGATCGGACTCGAAGCGGAGGGGGACATTTCCACAAGATCGCCACCTTGTCCGCGTGCCGCTTTCGACAACAGATACTGGATCGACCACTCACTCGCGCTCTTTTGTTTTTGGAGTTCGTATTTATCAACAACAGGCGGTGCGGTAGTAGCCCCTCCAGAATATGCGGGGTAAGAAGGTGCGCTTGGCTGGGCGAAAGCGGGTGGGGTGCCCACTGGCACAGTGGCAACCCCCCCGCCGAAAAGACCAAGAAAGTCTTCGGGGTCGCGCGCAAGCGGTGCGGGGGGTGGCGGAGGTGGAGGGGCTTCCATCACGATCGGTGCGGGCGTCGGGGGAAGAGGCGGGGGGGCCACAACGAACGGGGGAGGAACAAAAACAGGCTCCGGAGGCGGAGGAGGGGTCGGTTCCTGACGAACAGGAGGGGGCGTAAAAACGGGTGCGGGAGGAGGCACTACTTCGACAACAGATTCGGGTGCCGGTGCGGCCTGCGAAAAAGAAACGGCTTGCGTTGTGAAAACCTCCGGTGTCGACACGGGTGCTGTAGCAGAAGGTGCCGCCATGAAATGACTCGGGGAGACTTCGATGTGTGCCGCGGACCCGGGTCTGTCCGCGGGAACAGGAGCAACGGACATACCGAGCGCATCAAGTGCTTCTTTGACGTCCGCTTTTTCCCATCCCCCTTCAGTCACGAGCATGCGTTCGACATCATCGATCGGAATGCCGGCATCGTGCTGAGCGGAAATGAACTCAAGGAGCTCGTTAGTGACCATATGAGATACAGTATATAGTTTCCAGTTACCAGTTACCAGTACTTTTGAGCTCAGATGCCCCTCAAGACCTCGATCTTTGCGCCGATGGTGTTTAACCTTTCGGCGATCTCTTCGTAACCACGATTGATCGAGTACACATTGCGGAGATGGGAGACGCCTTCCGCCGCGAGCATACCGATCAGAATGATCATCGCGGGACGAAGTGCGGGGGGGCAGACGATCTGCGCACCTTTTAACTTCGACGGACCAGTGACGAAGACGCGGTGCGGGTCGAGAAGGTCGACGCGCGCACCGAGGCGATTGAGCTCGGTGAAATAGATCGCGCGATTCTCCCACATCCAGTCGTGAATAAGCGTCGTCCCCTTCGCTTGTGTGGCAATAGGCACAAAGAACGGCAGGTTGTCGGAATTGACCCCCGGATACGGGAGCGCATGGATCTTGTCGGCGGGCGCGCGGAGAATCGACGGGAAAAGCGTGATGTCGACGAGCTTCGTTCGTCCGTTCTCGGCCGAGTAATCCTTACTCCTCTTATATTTGAGTCCCATCTTCTCAAGCTTGAGGAGTTCCAGCGCGAGAAAGTCGATCGGACAGCGTGTGACAGTGAGGGTCGAACTTGTCGTCACCGCCGCTGAAATGAACATCATCGACTCGATCGGATCTTCGCTGTTGTGATGCTCGACGGTGCGATCGCATGATGCGATGCCGTGTACCACGAGCGTTGTGGTGCCGATACCTTCGATCCGAACGCCGAGCGTTTCGAGGAAAAAGCAGAGCTCCTGCACTTGATAGTTGGGCGGGGCGAAACGGATCGTCGTCACGCCCGGTGTCAGTGCGGCGGCCATCAAGACATTATTCGCCGCGGTGTCCCCCGCTTCATACATGACGATATCAGCAGGATGAAGACGCTTTGTGGTGACGGCATAGTGACTCTCGCGCGTCGCGATCGACACACCAAGCTCTTCGAGACCATAGCGGTGCGCGGCGATCGTCCGGTTGCCCATCTTGCACCCTCCGGCATGCGGCAAATCGAATGCGGGAACGAAGTGAATGAGCGGACCGATGAGCATCAAACTGGAACGGATCCGAGCGGCGGCGGAAACATCAAGTCCTGACAAGAGAAACTTTGTCGGCGGAACGATCTCGACGGTGTTCTTCTCTGTCCACCGCACGTGAACGCCGATCGACTGAAGGACCTCGATGAGGCGATTCACCTCTTCAATGCGCGAGATGCCATGAAGAATAGTCTTGCCGCGATTGAGCAGTGCGGCACACAGGAGAACAACAGAGCCGTTCTTGGAATAGTTGGTGACGATGGTTCCGGAGAGCTTGCGGCCGCCCGTAATGCGAAAGTCGGTGGACTCAGGAAGGGTCATGATGCGGCGATCGAGCGCCGCGCCGATCTTCGCGAGTTCTTTCGTCGTGAAATTCTGCTTGCCGGTTTCCATACGCGCGACCGCAGACTGCGACGTACCGAGAGTGCGCGCGAGTGCGTCCTGCGTCAGCCCCCGCCCTTCGCGCAGGTTTTTGATGAATGCTCCGATCTTCACTTGCTCGGTCATCCGATTAATATACCACATGTGGTATATAGAAAAAGCCGCAGGTCTCCCTGCGGCTTGTCTTGTCGCGCACACCGTCACTGTTTCCAGGCACTCCACGTGAGGATTGCGATCCCCAGGCCGGCGACACACATGATCGTGAGTGCCGCGAGCGGCATTGCGACCGACTGACCGTCAGCAATCCGCAGCATCTGTCCGACGGGAAACCCCACCAGACCAATGAGGGATGCGAGACAGGCAACAAGCGGACACCCGCGGGGTAAACGCCGATTCAGTTCACTAGAACGCACTTCCTCTTTCATGTCACCTCCTGGGTGGTTCAACAATTCCATTACATTATACTCTTTTTATAACTTTTTGTCAAGTCTTCGGCTTTCGCTTATGTTATAGTGGAAAAAGGCTCCCCAGATTAAACCTTAAATTCCAATTCTCAAGGTTTAACCTGCGGATCCTTTTTCCACATGTTCGTAATTTCCGTCATCCCCATCTCCAGAGGAATTCTTGTCGACGAACTGTCGTATTTTACGGCCGACATCGTGCCGGTCGGGGCTCTTGTGTCGGTTCCGGTGCGCGGACGGCGTGTTTCTGCGCTTGTCGTTTCCTGCCGCGATGTCCGTGAGGAAAAGTCGAGCCTGAAAAGCGCCGACTTCATGCTCAAGAAGCTCGAACACATCGACGCGAAACGCGGCTTCTCCCGTGCTTTCCTTGCCGCGGCGGAGCGCGTCGCCGAACACGACGGGGTGACGGTCGGGGCCGTCTTGAGTGCGGTCTTTCCTATTTCCCTTCTGGCGGCTTCTTCCGACAACGTTCCGGATACGGTACCGAAACCCGAGACGTTTTCGGATTGCTTCATTGTGCAGGCGGAAGATGAAGACCGGAGCACAATCTACCGCTCGCTCATCCGCGAGATGTTCGCCAAGGGAAGCTCGGTCTTCCTCGCACTGCCGTCGATCCAAGATATCGAGCACATCTACGAATCCATGGAGCGTGGTATCAAAGAATATACCTTCGTCCTGCACGGCGGGCTCTCTAAGGGCGAACTAAAAAAGCGTTGGCAGGCGCTCGCGGCGAATCCGCATCCTGTGCTCGTCATCGGTACCGCATACTTTCTCGGCGTGCCGCGCTCGGACATCGCCGCGATCATTGTCGACAAAGAGAGCTCGTCCGCATATCGCATCCAAGGCCGCCCATTCACCGACCTGCGACGTTTCGCCGAAGAATTCGCGAACGCATCCGGTGCGCGACTCATCTTCGGCGACATCATGCTCCGCGTTGAAACACTCTACCGCGCCTCACGCGGGGAACTCGAAGCGCTCACCAGGCCGAAGACCCGCCTCATCTCAACCGCCGAACACACCGTCGTCGACATGAAAGAAACCGGCGAGCAACCCGCGACGGGACGCTGGGCGATCTATTCCCCCACCCTCGTGGATGCGATCGAAGAGAATAAAACACAGGGTATGCAGTCATTCCTTCTCGGTATTCGCAAAGGCTACGCACCGATGACGGTCTGCGGTGATTGCGGGCAGGTGGCAACATGTGAGCGGTGTTCCGCGCCGGTAGTGCTGTATAAGAGGAAGTTGCCAGTTGCCAGTTGCCAGTTGCCAGAGAATACAGATGCGCATACCCCCACCCCAACCCTCCCCCCTTCCGGGGGAGGGGGCAATGCAGATACGCCCCCCGACCGCACTTCCTCCAATTTATTCCTCTGTCATCGCTGTGGGCATGAACGTTCACCCGAATACACCTGCCCGAACTGCCGCGGATGGCGACTCGTCTCCCTGGGATTCGGCATCGACCAGGCGACAGAGTCGCTCAAGGGGCGTTTCCCCAAGTTGCCGATCTTTCACATCGATCGCGACGCGACGCCGACGCACAAGGAGGCGCGCAAGGTCGCGGAGGCTTTTTACGCGACACCCGGGGCCGTCATGATCGGCACGGAGATGGCGATCCCCTACCTCACAAAGCCGCTCGGCACTGTCGGGGTCTTGTCGGTGAATTCGCTCCTGACGATCCCGGACTTTCGCATGGGAGAAAAAGTGTTCCGGCTTCTCCTGGCTCTTCGTGGAAAGGCCGCGCGGCGTTTCATCGTGCAAACGCGCGACGCGAAGCAACCGCTCTTTAAGTTGGCGGCCACGGGCAACATCGGCGAATTCGTTGAAACGGAACTGGAAACGCGCAAGGCGCTCAACTACCCCCCATTCGCGACACTCCTTAAGCTGACGCACGAGGGAACAAAGGAGGCGGGCGAAAAAGCGATGAAGGAGATCGAACGCATCTTTGCTCCCTTTACCCCTGTCACATTTCCCTCATTCATCGCGCGCGTGAAGGGTAAGTACAGGATGAATGCACTCATGAAGATCCCGCGTGAGAAATGGCCGGACAAGGATGTCTTGGCGCTTCTTCGCTCGCTCCCCGCAGACATCGAGGTACGCGTGGACCCGGAGAGCGTTATATAAGAAATGTCTAATTTCTAATTCCTAATTTCTAAAGAAATTCAGAATAACCACCGTCACGATCGTTTGCATTCATTTAGAAATTAGGAATTAGAAATTAGGAATTTTTAGTGACATCCTGGAAAAAGTTAAAAATATGCTTACAATAGCAGAATGAAAAAGGATCTGCCGACTAACAATCCTATCGTCCAAGACGGCGATCCGGTGCTCCGGAAGATCGCGCACCGGGTGCGGACGGACCAATTCGGGACAAAAGAACTCCAGAATATTCTCGCGCGGATGAAAAAACTCCTCGCCGCGGAAGACGACGGGGTTGCTATTGCGGCGCCGCAGATCGGCGAGTCGCTACGTATTTTTGTTGTATCACGACGTGCTTTTATGATCGACGAAGAGGAAGAGGATGAAAAAAGGGTTTACAAGAAAAAGGAGGCTAGTGCGGAGACAGAACGCTTAGCCGACATGGTGTTCATCAACCCCGAGATCACAAAGCTGTCACGGAAGAAAGTGACCGTTCCGGAAGGCTGTCTCTCCGTGCGCTGGAAGTACGGCAACACGCGCCGCTCGGATAAGGCAATAGTCCGCGCACAGGACGAGAAGGGTAAGTTTTTCACTTACGGCGGCTCCGGTCTTCTCGCACAGATCTTTCAACACGAGACCGATCACTTGAACGGCATTCTTTTCATCGACCACGCGACCGAGATCGAAGATCTTCCACCCGAGAAGGTGGAGGAAGTGCGCAAACACGCGCGCGAACGCCATGGCGAATAAAGAAAAAAATAACCCTGCGCGGACGAGCCGTACAGGGTTGCGGAAACCACCTTCCGCTAGGGAGCCTTTAATGTAGAATTTTCTACTTCCTATGTCAACAAACAAACCTTGTCGATTTATTTTCTTTGGAACGCCGCAGTTTGCGGTGACCATTCTTGAAGAGCTCGAAAAAGCCGGTCTTTTGCCGTCGGCCATTGTCACCGCGCCCGATAAGCCGAAGGGGCGGGGACTTATATTGACGCCGAGTGAGGTGAAGACGTGGGCGACTGCGCATAATATTCCCGTTCACACGCCGGAAAAGGTCCGGGGCAACGCAGAGTTTTTGGACATCACGCGCGGATACAGTGCCGACTGCTTCATCGTTGCCGCTTACGGAAAAATTCTCCCGAAAGAACTGCTCGATATTCCACCGCGCGGAGTTGTGAATGTGCATCCATCGCTTCTACCGAAATTTCGCGGCTCCTCGCCCATTGAGTCCTTCATTCTCTCCGACGAGCCGCACACGGGTGTGACGATCATGCTTCTTGATGAAGAAATGGACCATGGGCCGATCATCGCACAGAGGGAGCGCATTATGACAGAACGATATCCGAAAGGGTCGGTGCTCACCGATGATCTCGGACACTTCGGAGGCGCGCTACTGGCGGAGGTTCTCCCGGCGTGGGTCGCCGGGAACATGACGGCAACCCCGCAAGATCATGATCGCGCCACTTTCACAAAAAAGATCACAAAGGAGGACGGCTTGATCGACCTTGCGGGCGATCCCGTTTCGAATCTAAAAAAAGTGCGCGCCTACGACGAGTGGCCGAGTGTGTATACGTTCATCGAACGGGCAAGTAAAAAAGTACGTGTCAAAATACTTGATGCAAAAATAGAAGACGGAAAATTCGTCCCCACGCACGTCGTCCCTGAAGGAAAAAAAGAGATGAGTTGGGGGGATTTTATGCGGGGATAAGGATAAGGTCCAATAACAGCCAACTTCTCCAAGGGTCGCCCTTAAATGCAGATTCTCAAGGGCAACCCTTAGTCTGTTATTGGCCTCGCACTTTACTTAAGCCCCGCGTAGCCGTGCTTTCGCTTCCCTGCCGCCTGCTTTTTGACCTGCACGCATTTTGTCATGATAACGCGTCACTTCGTGGATGATCTCATCTTTAACCTTATCGATCGCGGCATAGAGGTCACCCGCTTTTGTCGTCGCACGGAACTTTTTCTTTTTGACGTGAAAGTTGATCTCCGCATAAAAAACATCACCGGACTTGTGGTGGCGTGAGGGCTTCCCCACTTCGACTTCAACCACTTCACTCAGCTCCTTCGGATCAAGGACCTTTTCGAGGTCGCGCAATTTCTTCGTCACGTATGCGTCGATCGCATTCGTATGCTCAATGCCGGTCGCTTGGATGATGGTGCGCATAATTGAAATGGTTACATGTGCCCGAGGCGTCTTTTTCGCGCCCTGCGGGTCTATTTTCCACCGGGGTCACGAAGTAGGACTCGTATGTCCAGCATCGTGACACCCTTATGAAAAATAACCCCGCAATGCATCGAAAAATCCATCCTCGGGCCAACTGCTCAGCGTGAATAAGGTGAAAATCGTTCTTTTTTTAATTATGCTCTCAGTATACACTATTTGCTTTTCACTTTTTTCCCTTTCTCACGCTTCGCTTCGTGCGCGGCGAGTTCCTTCTTTGTCGCCCTCAATTCCGTCTTATGACATTTTATGCATTTGCACCCGTGTTCTTTGATGAAGGTGTTCCAGTAGCTTTTGCCATAGTCATAGCAGAGCTCTTCCCCGAGCATGATGTTGCGCTTGGCTTCGATGAAAATACGCTCATCTTCATCCACCGCCTCGCAGTTCGGGCGGCAGGAATGATTCACGTAGCGGGCAAGATTCTTGCGCGTTGTGCCGTCGATATTCTTGTCTTTTTTGATCTCGAAGATGTATTTCGAGTTTCTTCGGTCGTATTCCTTGTCGTCGATGATCTCGCCGATGTATTCGATGATCCGCGCACCCTTCTTGATCGGCCGCATGGCGAAAAGGCCAAAGCCTGCTCCAGCGGTCGAGCGTTTTACTTTGAGATCTTGCTTCTTGATCATAGCAATGGGACTAGAAAAAATGAAAAGCGCGTGAGCGCCAAGTGCCCATGCTAGCGCGCAGTCGAACGGAGAGCAAGGTGGGGGTGTGGACAAGTCTGGAGAAGCGTGTTAGTTTCATTCCGGACGATCCCGTCTATGCGCACTTTCTTGGAGGATAGGATGCATATACTTTTCAGACTTATTCCGACATTTGCCGCTGTGCCACTTCTTACCGGGTGCCTTGCCGCTGGCCCGACCAATCGCGATGTCAACAGTACCGTCGACAACGTGATCAGGGATATTTTCGGGAACCAGGCGCAACGAGCCACTGCGCCCATAACTCGCGGCGCAAGTGACGCGATAGCGGCGGCAATGGCGAACGACACCGTATGGCTGTCGATGGACCCCTACGACAAAAGTCGAGTGTCCAAGAACCTTTTCGACAACCTGGACCGCTCGGACACCGGCTGGATGCAGGAGAGATGGTCAACGCCAGGTACAGGGCGCTCTTACGTCAGCGAATCCTATGCCGCCATGACACAAGGCTGGACCCCTCTTTGCAAGTTCTACAAGTTGCGCATCACACTACTTCAGGGCGGTCGTGCCTATCACGCAAATGAAGTGACTGGCACAACATGCTGGGGAACCTCCAAAAAGTGGGAGTTCGGACAATAGATCTAGTACAAGCCCATGAGCGCCGTCCTGCGGGATGGCGTTTTTCTTTTGCGCGCGTACAATGCGGAATATGGATTTTATGCATGCTCTCGTTCTCGGCATCGTTGAGGGAGTCACCGAGTTTCTGCCGATATCGTCGACGGGCCACCTGATGCTCGTTTCGGAACTCCTGCGTATCCCGAACACGGAGTTCCTGAAAACCTTCGAGATCGTGATCCAACTTGGCGCCATCCTTGCCGTCGTCGTCTTGTACCCGAAACGACTTTTTGTCGACCGTGCGAGCATGCTACGGATCGTCGTCGCCTTTATTCCGACCGGGATCATCGGACTTCTCCTCCACAAAGTCGTGAAGCAATACCTTTTCGGAAATATCTCTCTCATTCTCTGGGCTTTCGCGATCGGCGGAGTGGTCATCATTCTCTTTGAACGTTACGTCCTTCCCGCACGCCAAAATGCCTCCGGAGAAGGTGTCTTGGAGGATCTTCCGCTCCAGAGTGCGGCATGGATCGGCGTCATTCAAACACTGGCTCTCATCCCCGGCGTGTCACGCTCTGCGGCAACGATATTTGGCGGAATGTATTTTGGCCTATCCCGCGCGGCGGCCGTTGAATTCTCATTTCTTCTCGCCGTGCCTGTTATGGCGGCGGCGACGGCGCTCGACCTCCTGAAAAGCCATGCCCTCCTTACCGACGCCAACTGGTCGGCACTCGGATTCGGCTTCTTAGCGGCGTTCGTCGTGGCGTTACTTGCGATCAAATTTCTGGTGCGATTTGTGAAAACGCATACTTTTGTGCCTTTTGCATACTACCGTATTTTTATCGCGCTCATCGGTTTTTTCATCTTTTTTTGATACCATAAACGTATATGGAAAATAATCACATTACACACAATAGGGCCCTCCTGGGCATGTGGGCCATATTGGGACTGGCGGTCATATTCGGACTTCTCGCCGCCGTATTCGCTCGGCAGGAGGAAAAATCTGCAACCATTAACAGTTTCGCGGAATGTGCGGCAAAATACCCGGTCATGGAATCTTATCCGCGACAGTGCAGAACGCCGGACGGTCGGGGCTTCACCGAAGTTGTCGCCGTCCCCCCCGTGCCCGCCGAGGCTCTCACTATTCGCGGTAGCGCGGCGGACATGGTGCGCAACGTCACCCCCGCACCGAACGGATCTGTCAGTGACCCCCTGGTCCTGTCGGGTGAGGCACGCGGCACGATGTTCTTCGAAGCGACATTCCCCTTTGTTCTACTCGATGGCGTGGGCACAAAGGTCGCCGAGGGTCATGTCCAAGCGAACGGTGAGTGGATGACTGAAGATTTCGTTCCTTTTTCCGCAGTGATCCCATGGACCACAAAGCCCCGCACGTCGGGCGGGACCCTTATCCTGAAGCGCGATAATCCCTCGGGATTGCCGGAGAATGATCGTGAGGCTTATGTGGCCGTACGTTTCCAAGGATACGAGACTCTCCCTCAAGGAGCAGACTAACCATGTGGAAAAATTTCTAATTACTAATGTCTAATTTCTAAATAAATTCTCAATACAGAATTTTTTTCCTCATTTGTTTAGAAATTAGGAGCTAGGAATTAGACATTCGCCCCGCAAATTAGACACTTCATGAAAACAGCGCATCTCATTCCCCACGCTACTCTCTATAACCTTGCAACACTGGCGATCGGGGTGTCGATCGGGTTTGGGGCGGGGTGGTTCACGCGCCCCGAAACGATCATCGTCAAACAAGGAACGGCGAATACTCCGGCGGCCTTGTCGTCTGTACAGCTGATGGTTGTATTCGATTCTGCTAAAGTGCGGACATGGAATACCGTCGACTGGCATGAGACGATGACGCCGCTCGAACTGTTACAAAAAGTGGCAGGAAACGAAAGAATGACGCTAACAACAGGAAAAGATGCACAGGGAGGAACAACCGTCGATTCTCTCGAGGCGGATGCAAACACCGAACTCGCATTCTGGAATTATTACGTCAACAATGCGCACCCTCCGCGACCGCCAGATAAGTACTCCTTGAGACCGGGAGATGTCGTGGTCTGGGTTTATGAACGCATCGCCACCAAATAAAAAGAACACCCTCGCGCGAGGGTGTTCTTTTTATTACCAAGAGAAGACAAGCACAACCACTAACCCATACATCCACATTCAGCACATTTTTCGCCCGCTTTGTGGTTGTGACCACATTTTGCACATTTTTCCTTGTCCATGTTGTCTTGCTTATCCATACTAGAGAAAAGAAAATTAGGCCGATTAATTTCGACCGTCTTTAAGTATTCAAAAAGTCAGTGAAGATAGTAGGAATATAAATTGTTATCAGAATGATAATACGGTGACGCGAACAAACAGCTCTGTTATTTGCTCGTTTACTTTTTACTCTTCGCGGATATACTGGACCTCACGTCCTCGTCGTTCAATGGACTCCCTGTACCACCCACAATACGTCTCCGTCGTTCAATGGATAGGATATCTCCCTCCGAAGGAGATGATGCTGGTTCGATTCCAGCCGGAGGCATTCTTCAAAACCCGGTTCTCTGGTATGCTTTTCATATGCATTACCCCACACTGGAGGAAAAGATCGCGACCGTGCTCGCAAAAAAATACGCTGGGCAGAACAGTCTTGCTTTTCGCGCGGATGAACTGCGCCTGAAACACGGTGAGCCGCTCGAATATGTCCTCGGCTATGCGGAATTCCTCGGATGCAAGATCGACATATCATGCAGGCCAATGATCCCCCGCTATGAAACCGCCTTTTGGGTGGACAGAGCGATAAAAGAACTCGCGGAGCAAAATAGATCACTTCGCGTTGCGGATACTTTCGCGGGCAGTGGAAACGTGGGTATCGCGATACTGAAACATGTACCGCATACGATCGTGGAATTTTCGGAGCTCGACGCCTCCCTTCTCCCCGGAATCGCACACTCGGTTGACCTGAATAAGATCGACCCCGCGCGCGCGAAACTCATCGCCGCGAACGCGCTCGAGGGTCTGACCGGGCAATACGATGACATATTCGCCGTTCCCCCCTATGTGAGCCCCAACGCTCTTTCCGAACTCGATCCCGAAATGCGCGACCACGAACCGCACCTCGCTTTCTTCGCCGAGGAAGGCGGGCGAGCATTCCACAGATTGTTGATCGAAAAAGCTTGGGATTATCTTCTTCCGGGAGGTACACTGTACATGGAATCGGATATGGACCACGAAGCGGGCACACGCAAAATGCTCGAAGGAACAAAATGGTCAAAAGTAGAATTCTGGCCGGATCCGTATGATGCGACGCCGAACGTCGTCCTCCGTAAATGAAAGGACCGACGAAAACAGCGACCTTCGCGTTTTTCTCCCGAACGCCTCGGAGAAGCAGTACCAGTGCGTACAGCTTCTCCGAGATCATTCGGGCGGAAAAACGCGAATCTCATCCGTTTGCGGAGGTCCTATGAGAGCACATCTCCAGAAGCATTTACCAAGGGCATCCCTTGGAAAGTCGGAGCGCATGAACTTGACATCATATGAAATAAATGATACGATAGCAACGTACTTGATCTTCTTTCCATTCATTCCATAAAGGGAAATACCATGAGCGCAACTGAAGCGTATATT
>OBEQ011121004.1_pt1 | contig 15927 bp, 15 predicted proteins | sample 1670901 | NCBI WGS metagenome assembly OBEQ01 (sample SAMEA104232315, study PRJEB22302) | groundwater metagenome | biome: forest; feature: aquifer; material: groundwater | place: USA | collected 2011-08-07 | depth 5.4 m | reverse complement strand
TATTTCGAGCGATACGGTAAGATTATCAAGCTCATCCTGCACAAGCTCCCTTGTGACCCTACGCTCTATAAACGGATCGGTCTTTCTACTTCCGCTGTTCGCGTCAGTAATCATCATAAAATCCCCATCGGTTGCATGTATTGCTCCTGTCCAATTATTCCTTTGCGCAAACTCTTGAAGTTTAGGCTCACGAAACCAAAGAAGGATATGTTTTTCATTGAGCCGAGCCTCCACAAGTTTGGTCGCATCATATATGCGTTGAAATGGCATCTCATTGACCGCATCGATAATTGCGCGCGTAAGTTTTCCAATTGGTGGAGAAGCCTGCCCCAATTGCGTATGAAATTCATCAAGAAAGTTTGAACTCGTCCAGATAGTATCTCCAATCCTAATGCCACCCGTCATCCGGAGAAGAGAAATAAAAAATTCAGGAGTCAACGCGATCACACCATCAATGTCTCCATCAGCGGCCACTGCGTATGTTTCTAGCGCTTGTCTCGCTGTTTTAAAAAAATCACTCGACCAGTTCGCATCTTGCAAAAACGCACTCGGTAATTCGTTCGTGGTATACGCACTGAGGGAGGGAGGCCGTGCCGAACCAGACGCTCTCGTATCACCATATGTTTTTTCTGAACGCAATGAAAGGATGGTTGCGTCTTTGACTTTGAGAAGTGAATACATTTCGATCAAACCGCCCGTGGGTCTCAACTCAGCAGGATCTTGCAAAAGCATGAGATATTCTTTCTCCTCGCCATATCCCACAAAGAGAGGAATCACTTCTAGTAAAGGAAGGACTTGATCTATCGTATAGCTGATATACTCACCTTTCTTTAATAAATCATTTTTGATAGGGACAAGTACTGGCTCCAAACTATCATCTGAAACTTTGCTTAACGTCTGTCGGGCAAGCTGCAATACTGAGCGCATTCCATTCAATCGAGGGATAGATTGAACTGTGCGTTGTAGCACGATACGCTTATCAGTCTCTGAAATATTTTTTATACTGATCGTTCCGTCTGTAGCGCGTATTGGCTCTGAAATATATTCGACGAGACTTGCCAGCTGCACACCGGTATCAATAAACTGTTGGATAATCAAGGAAAATGAATGCAAGGATTCATAGCGTGACGACCAAAACGGCACGTAGCGCAAATACGACACCCCCTGAAGTAATCGAACAATTTCATCAATATCGTTCTTTGATCCCTCAAGTTCCACTTTTGCGTGAGAAAAATTTTCAGGAACAAATTCAATTGCTGCTTGGGAAAGATGATTCTGTATCGATGTTGCTCGTACACCAATTTTTTCTACGGTCTTCCATATTTGGAAACCAATAAGAACACCTCCTGCTATTAACGCTAGAAACAGCAATAGCAATAAACTTTTTAGAACTCCTCCTCTCGATTCACTTGATATGTCTTCCATTGTTTTGCCACTTAAGAATATATTTAATCCAACTGGCGATGTGGATACGTGTAGGGGTATGAAATAAAACTGCCAATGCTCCTCCCTGTGCTGAATCGCGACGGTGCAGGTGAATCATTCTTGCGCTCGGCACATATTGCACTTTGTATCCAGATTCCCAAAAACGTCGACACCAATCTGTATCTTCAAAATACAGGAAAAAACGCTCATCCATCAACCCCACTGTTGCAATACATGATGCTCGGACTAAAAGGCATGCACCCAAAAGCCAGTCTACATCAATACTCTCGTCCGGAGTAGTGTCGCGCATCAGAAAGTGCTCAATATGATCTTTCCCTTTCCAAATCTTTCCGAACCAAGATCTTCGTAAAAATGGTGTGAGTAAAGAATGAAAACGATACCGTGAGTCTTGCATTGTCCCGTCGGGGTTAAGAAGTTGCGGGCCTACCATGCCTGTTTGCGGATGAGACTCCATGTAGGAAAACAGGGTATCAAGAGAGTTCTCAAGCGGTGTAATGTCATAATTCAGGATAAGAATATAGGTACCGCGTGACATTTTGATTCCTACATTATTTGCCTGAGAAAACCCAATATTTTTTTTCATCGGTACATACTGCACGTCACTGAATCGCTCTATAAGAAGATTCGCCAACTGTAAGTCATTGCTGTTGTCAACAACAATAATTTCAAACCTAAGATTTGTGGATAGGCTTTTGAGTCCTTTAATACACTCACGCACCAACCCTCGAGCGCGAAAATTGACAATGATAATAGAAATATCAATTTGCATGAGGAGGTATGTTACATCCAAAAAAAATAGGGTATCGATAGTGATCGCAAGGGGGACGTTTGCGTTGCATGGCTTCACGGAGCTTCCATGCATGGGAAAGAGCGCGAAGCGTAGATGGTTCGCGAAAAGCCAGAAAAAAGAATTTCATTACTTCGTAGAGGAGGATAAAAAAACCATATCTCAGTGCAAGTGGCCATGTAATATTTTTCATAAGAAAGAGGAGATGATTTTGATACGAAAGGGAATTGATCTTTGGATTTTTTCGCACAAAAAGCTGTGATTTGGTGGAGCGCACATGAAGGCCTTTGGCACGCGGTTCACACCATGCCTCCCACCCTTTTTGATGAAGCCGAAACGCAAGATCAACATCCTCTTTATACATAAAAAAATCTTCATCAAAATATTCGGGATGTACATTATGATGTAGGACATCAAAAAGCGCCTCACGCCGATAGAGGGCTGCCGTTGCACTGACCCCAAACACTTTGAATGGAACAACTGGTATGATATCCACTGTTTGGCCTGCCCCGATATTTGATATATGGAATGTGCGACGTATGCATAAACCAAGGGTGTCTATGATACCATTTTGGGATGAATCGGTCAATCCATCCATACGCACCAAACTACCAGTGATAGACGCTCGTCTGTTTCCTTTCATGAGATTTGCAACACATAAGGAGATATAGTCTGGCGAGAGTACGCAATCCTGATTGAGCACAAAAACGAAATCAGAATATGTGCTTTGGATAACATGATTATGCGCGCACGAAAAACCCACATTCTCTTTGTTGCGAATCAGAGTGGCGGAAGCGCCAAACCGCTGTATGACATGAAGTGAATTATCGGTCGAATTATTATCTACGATTACGAGCGAATAATCAGTATATGTCTGAGCATTCAGACTCTCAAGACATTGCTCAAGATATGCCTCTCCATTATATACTACAAGACTAATCACTACAGACGGAGCTGTCATACTTTTCGTAATTTTTCTGTAACAGTAAATCCTAAATACTTTGCCATCATAAGTCGTGTTTGCGCGTCAATGGCGGGGATACAACTAAAAAATATCAAAGATACGGGCAGGAGTATCCATTGAAAAATCATTGTAATAAAACGGAAGTGTGAAATCGTAAGCGGTCGTTTTGGTAGGAGAAAAAATGAAAGCAGGCCGATAACAAAAATGCCCCCCATGCTTAAATTGAGAAGGAGTTCAAGCACAGGTGGCGTATTTTGCGCAAGTACACTAAAACGTTCGCTCTCTCCCACAAAATATAAGGGCAAGCGCCCCAAAAGAAAAATGATAATCGGAGCAGTAGCCCATGTATACATGCCTTCGATTTGTATAAAAAGTGTCTTGCACTTCTTACGAAATGGAATGCGAGAATTTTGTAAAAACTTCATAACGAGATATGGGAAATGTTCAACACCCCATGCCCATCGCCTCTGCTGCTGGTACAGATTCCACAACCCTTCTCTCAACGTTTTACCGCTTACCGTATCCATAGACAATGGAATGTAAAGGGGGGTCACGGTGTAATCCCCGTCATAGTGAGTAAAGCATTGGAAAAAAATTCGGGAATCCTCGCTGACAATATCTTTTTGCCAAAAGCCTACATCAACAAGCGCTCGAAAACTCATGCTATGGGAAGAAAACGTGAACAGCCTGTCGGGTCTGGCAAGCTCTGTGAGTAACCAAAATGTAGTGCTAAACGCTGCCAAACGCATTGCCCAAGAGCTTTGCCAAATCGTATTATTATACAATACAACAGGCTGATAACTGGATCGTGTAGGATTTGGATGTGTTATATAGGTAAGCGCAAGACACGCAAAATACTGTTCGTGAGCAATCGTATCAATATCAAACGTGGAAACAATTATTTTTTCGTAAGAGATGCCGAGAGTATCTATCAGCTCCTTGGCCTGATGAGCCGCATAATGAATATTCGCACCCTTTGCAGCTATTTCTCCCTCCAGATCCTTGGGATGGATGGTGATAAGGAGTCGAAAAAATGAATTTCGATATTCATCTTCGATTTTTTTTGCGACAGAAGTAAAATGTTCCTTTGCACGCTCCTCTCCGGCTAAAACGATTATAAATCGATCGTTGGGATATTTAGAACGAAGCAATGCCTCAAACGTGGCGCGCACAATCTCATACGACTCCCGATACATGGGCAAAAAAACCAGATGGTAATATGATCGCCATTCTGGCTGACTCGAAAGGTCGGACGACCAATTTCTCTTCTGCGCACGCATATATTGCCGCCAGGAAAGCAAAAGAAAAATAATAAAATAAAAAACCCGTAACAGCCAGTACAAATCAAACAAGATAATAAAATACATTACCCAAACCGGCTTGAAAAAAGAAAGAAGCAAGCCTAGAAAAAAAGTCACCCAGACAAGGAGGCCTGGGATAATTTCTAGTATACGCTTTACGATATGTTGCTTCATAGAGTACGCCGTTTCCCTTCGACAGTGACAATTTTTACGCTTCCGTGAGGAATATGGTGAAGTTTTCCTCGGCTATCTCTAATAACTGTTTTACGCAGAGTAAGACATTGCACGATGCCTTTGGTATCATCTAATGCAATGGTATCTCCCTCTTCATAGAGATCTTCAAAAAAAACAAACAAACCGCTAAACACATCTTTGAGAATAGTCTGCGCGCCCAGTGTCACAAACAGTCCTGCGATTCCTACTCCTGCAAGAAGCGGCCTGGTATCGACATGGAGTGTATCAAGAATCATCATAAGAGCAATAGCAACAAAAAATACGCTACTTGCCCTATCTAAAAAGTGAGCAACTCCCCTGATACGCACTTCGTCACTCTTTATGTTTTGCATAAAACGACGGATACCCGATCGCACGAGGGCGTTGAGCACCACAGCCCCAAGCAAAATCAATAATAGAATTGTGATCGTTTCTAAACTCATGTGGAGCTCTTCACTTGGAATACGCAATAAAATTTCTTGTCCTGCTCTTTACAAGAAATACTTTTTTTAAGCAACGGAGGGGTGCCGAGTGTAGGATGTTTGGACGAATCGAACGCCTCACCCGAAGCTGATCCTGTAAGAAGGTATTGGGTGCTATGTATTTTCTGAATAGAAACAATCGCAAAGCTCCCATAGATAATGGAATGGATGGTCTGACGATCCAGAAGCTCTTGGAGCCACACACGAAGTAAATCTTCAAAGGATTTTGCTTCCACCACTACTTTTACTCGTTCATCACGTCCGTGTATTTTTTCAAAATCATACATACTAGCAAAAAGTCCTCGCGCAGCATCCAAAAACGCATCTATTTCTTTGCCTCCTTCAACTTTGATCGTTATGGTATTGTTCTCTTTTTCAATAGTATACGCCATATACCACTTGCTTACTCTTTCTTACTCAATACTTCTTTAATTTCCTTCCAATTGTTTTTTAAAATTTTTGCAACCTCATCGTAATATTCTTTTGCTACACTTTTACCCTTTCCGTAATCTGCCAGAGATTGAGTAACTATTTCATCATAGGCGCTTTTCGAAAGTTTTTTCATGGAAAGAGCCTGGACATTAATCTTCTTGGCAAGCGTAGTCGCAAGTTTTGTCACTTCCTTACGCGATTTTTTTCCTGCTTGCGGCGCACACAAAATGGCAGCTACTGATGCTACGATAGCACCGATCGTTGCTCCCTTTAAAAAACTCTTCGCACTCATATATATATTATTTTAATAATAAAATAGCATACTCCCTTTATGAAGAGTATACCATATTTACCGTAGAGGGGTCTAGATTGTGTCCCCCTCGTCGTCAAATCCCCCAGGACCCATGACTAAGGATGAGCCAGTATTGCCGTAATCATCTCTCAATGCACTCGCTTCATCCCCGCCTTCTTCATCCCCGCCTTCTTCGATAAGTTCTACCTGGCAGGAATCGCAGATTCCGGGTTCGTCATATTCTTGCCCACATTCCGGACAAATATAGACGGAGTCCATATAACGTTTTTATTAATGAATAAATAAGATTACCATTAAACAAAATCCTTAAACCGCCGTGCAACCTCCACAAGCAACCGTGTTCCTGCACCGCTTGCTCCCCTGTTCAGAAATTGGTCATCTCTTCCTGTCATAGTGGATGCGATATCAATATGCGCCCATGCGGGAAAGTTTTTTGCGAATTGATACAAAAACGCAGCGCCTTGAATTGTCCCTGCTTCTCGATATCTTCCTGTATTTAAAACATCACCCGTATATCCTTTGATATGCGATTCATATTCTTCCCAAAGAGGGAGTTGCCATACATAGTCACCGCTTGAGTCGCCGCATTCACGCATAAATGTAACGACATTATCTTGTGGAGACAGTAGTGCCGAAAGATAATGACCAAGAGCAACAGTACATGCGCCCGTAAGCGTAGCAACATCGACAACCAGCTTAGGCTTGTAGCGTTCGGCATAGGTGAGCGCATCAGAGAGAATAACCCGACCTTCTGCATCAGTATGTCCGATTTCTATTGTTTTGCCGGACATGGTTTTTAGTAGATCACCAGGCCGGTAACTGCCTCCCGACGGCATGTTTTCCACTGCAGGTACAATACCTACACAATTGAGGGGCAGTTTCATGCGTGCAATCACCGAAAGCGCTGAGATCACGGCAGCTCCCCCGCTCATATCCATGTGCATTTCTTCCATAGATTGCGATGGCTTGATCTGGAGACCTCCACTGTCAAACGTAATACCTTTTCCAACCAGGACAAGTGGATCCTTTTTACGCTTTTTGCCAAAATATTCCATGATAATAAACTGCGCGGGCTCGATACTGCCGGCTGATACTCCAAGGACACCGCCCATTCCAAGCTTCTTCATTTCTTTTTCAGAAAGTACGGTAACTGAAAACCCTGCATCCTTACCTGTTTGGCGTGCGGCGGCGGCGACATGTCTTGGAGTCATAAGACCACCGGGAGTATTGGCAAGCTCACGTGCATAATTTACCTCACGCCCAATAAGCCCACCTACAGAAAGCTGCTTCGTATAATTTTTATTTCCTGAAGAAACATAAAAAATATCCCACAATGCTGGCCAGCCTTCTTTTGGCACCTCGCGATGTGTCAAAAAATCATAATCAGCCAATTCAATGTTTGTCGCAAACCCTTCTACAACTTTCTCGTCATGCAGACCAGTAACCTTAAAGTCATCCAACAACACAGTTAGTTTGCCCAACCTTCTCTTTTTAGACCCTTGCACTAAAACCCGTACTGCCCGCTCAAATGACCGATATGACCATTTTTCTTGTGCGCCAAGGCCAAGCAAAAATGAGTTTCTTATTCCAGAAGGTAAAATAACCCTCTCAAGGGTACCAAAATCTTTCTTTGTCTGTTTTTCTACTGCCAAAAGATACTTTGCGTCTTCGGCAGAAAGGAATGTAAAAAAAGGATGCGACTTGCATGCGGCTTTTTCGAACCTCGCAAAAACAAGAACAGAATCTGTTTTGTTGGGTGCCTTTTCGAGTGATACTGATGTATGTTTTATTTTGTGCATAAATTGTTGAGGGTGATTATATCACGCATAAAAAAAATGTACTGTGGATTACTTTTAACAGCAAGTCCTCCGATAAAAGCATCGGAGGACTTTTAAAAATATACTAAAAACTCTTCCTATAAGCTCGGCATTGACTGTGACTCAGGCGGTCTTTGTTCGCTGTCTCCATTCTCTGTATCACCTTCTTCTTTAGGGGCTTTTAATTCCCCTTTTTTCAATTTTTCTGATATAAGATCTTCAAGTTTTCCAAGCGCATCTTGGGTCTTTTTTGTAGCCTTATGTACTCCGCCTCGATAATAGGGCTGGAAGAGATTCTCATATTTTCTCATCTGATCTGTGAACTGTATCATTGCTTCTTTTGCGTCTCGAACATCTCCCGAAGCGAAACTCTCCGCGATAGGATCAAGTATCGTCAATATCTGATCGAGAATCTGATCGTCTTTGACATTCTTCATCCTCTCGTAGGCTTCCCGAACCATGCCTACGAAATGCCGTAGATCGCCTGGATGCCATCCATCGTGGACATCCTCCTGTAATAACCCTCCAGCGGCATCATAATCACCGGCATCAAGAAATGACTGTATCTGGGTAATCGATGCCTTCTTTGCCTCAAGAAGTTTCTTTGCCTGTTCGCTATCCAATCCAAAAAATGGAAACGCTTTTTTCAGCTGACTAGAAGAGAGGTCTTTTTCAAGAAATTTTAGCTCTTTGCTGATATCTTTTAATTCCTTTGGTAGCTCTGTGCGAACACGGATCTTATTGATCTCATCCCAGTAATTATTGCTCCAAAATTCTTGTAATTCATCTCGAAGGTCTTTGCCCTTTAGGTTCCCGACAGCGGCTTTGTGTACGCCAATCTTTGCGATCAGATCATCAGCAGTTTTTACATCCGCGCCAACCTTTGTAAGAAGTTTTTTAAATCTTTCGAGGTCCTTCGTTTGTCGCTTCATATCATTAAGGGCATTCTTGATATCTTGAGGCGGAACAAACTCTTCTCGAATTTCATTGAGGCTGTCCCAGAGGCCTTGTCCGCGGCAATCATCAATGTAAGAACGCTTCTCATCTGACGGAAGTGTAAGAATTTTTGAAGCACAAGACGATGCTGAAGTTACAACTTCTTGAATCGTCTGTTGCCATTCTTCAGTCCCTTTCGTTTTCTTGAGGTCCTTTAAAAGAGTTTTTGCTTGATTCATCAGATCCTTCATTTCTCGCTGAAAATCACTTATCTCTTGCTTGCTAGTAGGATTATCTTCTTGCGCTGAAACCATAAATACTGAAAACCCAAACATGAGGGTAAGTACAAGAACCCCCAGAAACGACGAAACGCTTCCTTTTTTCATATCAAAAAAATTACGAACTTTAAAGTAAGTTCACTATTCAGTAGCATAGCACAAATCACACCTTAGGACGAGTGTGGATAACCAACGACTCACCTGTCATAGATAGAGGTACGGCAAGTCCCATGATTTCTAGAAGTGTTGGAGCGACATCGATAAGTCCCTGTCCTGAGCGCAACGATCTCCCTTCAAGGGTTAGGATAAACGGTACCTGATTTGTTGTATGTGCTGTGTGTAAAATCCCTGATGACGGATCGACGCCAACTTCTGCATTCCCGTGGTCAGCAGTGATACATACCACGCCGCCTGCTTTGAGCACTTGTGGCACAAGACGCTGCAATTCACTATCAATGCACTCAACGGCCGTCAGCGTAGCAGAAAAATTTGCAGTGTGGGCAACCATATCTGCGTTAGCATAATTGATAAAAATAAAATCTGCACCGGCTTGAAAGTGCTCAAGCGCATTATCAGTAATCTCAGTGGCTTTCATCTGAGGGGCTTCGTCATGAGTACGAATATCTTTACGGCTCTCCACAAGGATATGAGATTCGCCTTCGTGTGGCTCTTCTCGTCCTCCATTGAGAAAATATGTGGCATGTGCATACTTCTCGGATTCTGCGATATGTACTTGCCGCAAACCAGCTTGAGAGATTTCTGCCGCAAGTGTTGTGCCGACGCCTATGCCTCGAAACGCAACGAGCGAAGCTCCGTTCTTTTCGTATTCTGTCATCGTAGCAAAGCACAAGTTCATTTCCTTTTCGCAATCAATGAATCTACGCGAAAGCATACGGGCGCGATCCGAACGAAAATTGATAAAAATAGCGCTATCATTTTTTTCAACTGGATAAGTCTTGGCCGCCTCATCCATAAACACAATAGGTTCAATGTGCTCATCCACATGACCTTGACGATACAATGCATCAATCACCTCAGATGGCTTTGCTCTATGTGTCTGCTTGCTTGCTGCGCGAAATATCGCATCTTCAGCCTTTGATATGCGATGCCAATTGTGATCGCGATCCATGGCATAGAATCTTCCTGTCACACTTGCGATAAAACCTATCTCGAGATCTTCAAGCAGGGATTCGAGTTCTTGCAAATATTTTTTGCCGCTCTGAGGAGGAGTATCGCGTCCGTCAGTAAACGCATGAATTGCAATTTTTTTTACTCCTGCATTTTTCGCTGCTCGCAATACTCCTTCTATGTGAGAGCTGTGACTATGGATGCCTCCGGGACTCACCAATCCTAGAATATGGAGTGTAGAATCATGCGATACAACATGATCAAAAAGCGTTTTGAATGTCTGGTTTGTTTCAAATTCTCCCTCTTGCATCGCTTTGGTGATACGCACGAGATCTGTGTCTATGACTGTACCTGCACCAATAGTAAGGTGCCCTATCTCACTTGTACCCGCCTGACCTACTGGTAATCCAAGTGCCTGGCCACTTGCATCAAGAAGCGTATGTGGATACTTTGCATACAGTGAATCAAGGAATGGGGTACGCGCTTGCGCAATCCCATTATGTTCCTTTTCCTCCCTGTGTCCCCACCCATCAAGAACAATCAAAACAACTGGGGATGGTTTTTTTGAGCCGTGCATATTATTTAGATAACTAATGTCAAAAGTATATCTCTTCCTTCTCTGAACTTCAAGAATGTTATAGAATTTTCCGAATATAGAAACCTCGTGTATACTAACAGATGATAATCTATAAATAAAATCTATGCGCGTAACACGCATGTACCTAGTCACATGGTTGCAACGGACAACCATTCATCTCAAAGAGATGCATGATTTTTTTCGCGGCAATTATGCCTCTATTCATCTTGATGCTAAACAACTTGAAAAATATCGCAAAGGACTCGAGGTGTCTTCGGTAGAGCTGACCGAAGAAAATGATTTCGAGGTGCTGAGAATGAAATCGGGGCCTTATCAATTTTCTGTCGTAGAGGACGGAATCTTTGCTCTCTCGACAGACGGCATTACCGACGTCACCCAATCTCGTAAAGACCTTGAAAAATATCATCGAACCAAAATGGGTCCTGCGCTTGCCTATCTTTTTAGTCGCGGGGCGCAACTGCCAAAAAGTTTACATGAAATCAGCGAATTTTATCCCATTGTCATGACAGTAGAAAATGCGACCCAAAACGATGTCAAAAAACTTTATAAGACTCTGAATGAAGACTACGATCACTCGGTCTCTTCTCAAACCACACAAATTTTCTTTGGCAAAATGTTTACTGTATTCCGTCTTTTCAAGAGCGATGCGAGGCGTGATAAAGTAATTGATGATTTGGTTGCAAATGTGATTTTTTTGGAGGAATTTAAAAAGCAACTCAGAGACTATCTGAATATCCATCGCTCCCTGTGGGATCAAATCTCAAAAATACGAGAATCTCGCGATCTTCGCTATAAAGATTTCTCATCGATGCGCAGAAAAATCATGGATTTTTTGAAAACACTTCTTTTTATCAACGCGCGGCTGAATCAAATGGGTGATATCGCACATGCGCGATATGTGCTCTTGCGTGTGGAAATCAAGGGAGAGCTGAGTGAGTGTAATCTTTTAAAATTTGAGAACGTGATAGCGGACTTACGATATGTAAAAGACCTTTGGTCAATGACTATCGAATATGTCAAGGAAACGCTTTCACTTCTTGAATCGCTCTATGCAGAAAACACACAACGGGAATTGAATGCTGTGAAAATAATCACCATGATAACGGCAATCACCGGTTTCTTTGGAATGAATATTGCATTTCCATGGGACACTGAGTGGCAAGCAATATCCGCGTCTTCGTTTGTTGTTGTCGGGATTGTGGGTATTCTAGCGCTCGTTTTGTACTATATTCTCAAATACGCTATTTACAATCGTAAGTTCATTATCCGACAATGATTGCGAGGAGCTAGAAAGAATTATTGCGCCTCAACAGTTACGCTCTTAATAATAACGCTCTCTTTCGGCCGATCTGAAGAATCTGTGGGCGTGACGCCTATTGAGTCAACAACCTCTTGTCCTTTTATTACATGACCAAAAATCGTGTAATTGTTGGGAAGCGGGTAGTCCTCTAACATGATAAAAAATTGACTGCCATTGGTATTTGGTCCTGCATTTGCCATTGCCACTACTCCTTTTTTATATCCCTGTTTATAACTTTTCGTTGCGCTGTCTAATTCATCTTCAAACGTATAGCCATGACCTCCCGTGCCATCACCTTTTGGATCTCCTCCTTGGATCATAAATCCTTTAATGACCCGATGAAATATCAGATTGTCATAATATCCTTTTTGAGCAAGGCTAACAAAATTCTCAACCGTCTTTGGCGCATCAGTATCATAGGTTTGAAATGTAATGTCCCCTTTTGATGTTTGAAGCGTGATAGTGTGCATACGATTTTTTTGTGATAATTTTTGAGGTTGTTGTTTAGAATTTTTTTTTGTTTCTATCTCTTGCCGAAGGGCTGCGTCTTCGCTTTTTGCAAGGTCAGATGGAAGGTCAAAACTAGGAATCTTTTGTTCTTTTGATTGTTGATTTGCGCCAGAACGAATAAGAAGAACTGCACCAACCAAAAAAACAAGAGCACACACTCCGATCAAAACATTTTTCTGCATAAGAAATTTCTTTAATATATTTATATCCTCTCGACGTGTTAATAATAACACTGATTAAAAATTTTACAAATAAAAAAACCCGCTACAAAAGCGGGTTCTTTTTTCTAACGGCTATTATGCGCGTTGTACATTGACCGCGTTGGGTCCTTTTGGCGATTCCTCGACATCGAAGGTGACATTGTCTCCTTCGGCAAGTTCGTCAAATGTAACTCCGACAAGAGATTTGCTGTGAAAAAACAAATCCTTTGTTTGGCCTGCAACTGCAATAAAGCCAAAACCCTTGTCAGTCTTTTTTTTGATGACTCCTGTCATAGATTGATTGTAAGGTAAATAAAACGCACTGCTTAATATACTTGGAAATTCGACGACTTTTCTCAAAAAATATCTTGTGCTTATCACTATATAAGCATAAAAGTGAAATTATGTCAATGATAAAGGCAAATTAGCCTTAATTTTAAACGAAATATCACCCTCGAAAAAGGGGTCTGTCAAGGAGTCTTAGACACCTTGAATTTCCTATTTCAGGGTTGCTTCTCTTCTGTAAAACGAGCATTGAATAAGTATTGGACTATCCCAAGGACCGAGACGAAAACCATAGACACGCCAATTTTCTCCATTCCTTCTTCAACGGCGGTGAGAATAAATTTATCTGCTATAAATATAAACAATCCAGATAGAGCCTCTATTAAAACTCCGCCGGTAATCATGGCAATCACTCCCATGATAAAAAGCCGCCTCTCATATACTTGTTTTTGAAATATTCTGGTAAATTTGAAAAGAAAAACAGATGCGGCGATAATCAACGGACTAAAAAAGACTACCCACATATATGTAGGACTTGCAAAAAAACGTGATGGTTTGATGTAGGTGGAAATATAATAGGTAATATTTTCATGGAGTTCAGAAATCTCATCGAATTGTAAATATAAGAAAAAAAGACAAAATAATCCCCAATACACCTTATTACTCTTCTTGGTAGACAAAAGAAATCCCAAACATGCGACCATAGCTATTGCGAGGAGCTGAGTACCACTCCAATATGTGGGGAAATTACGTTCACGATCCAGATTAAAAAGATCCAAATGTTTTCCGAAAAAAAGATGGAGTGCCACCATCAGACAGTCGACAGCAATAAGGATCAATAACAAACGATGATTTTTTTTTATATTCATAAATGGATATCAGCGATACGAAAGAGATAACTCGGCATAAAACTTGCGCTCTCTACGTCATCTGAAGTTACCAAAAATAGATTTCCGTCAGAGTCGAGCGTAATTCCCTGCAGATCACGATACGGTCTCTTCAAGCGGAGAAGAGCAGTAACCCTGTTATCTGGTAGAATTCGCCATACAGTCGCATTACCATTATCTGTCACCAAAATCGAACCGTCCGGAGCCACAACAAGCTCTTCAGCATTCTGAAAGCTTGCAATTTTATGTATTGATTTACCAAAATCAACTTCAAAAACAGCACCAGTTTCATCGTCGGTCACCAAAAATCGTTTGCGTTTCTCATCATATTTTATTCCTTCAGGAGCCCGCCAGTCAACATGCTCCGGATACCAGATAACAGGCTTCTCTCCTTTCTTTAAACGAACCAAAGCTGCCTTTCCTTTAATCATGTCAAGGACATATAATGCTCCGTCATGAGACACGAGAGCTTCGGGATGCACCAATCCGTCCTTACGCGTCCAGAGTGCCTTCCACTCATTCTTTCCATCAAACTGATAAATAATGCCTGCACTACCGTCGGATACAAAAACGGCGGAATCAGTTGCAGTAATGCTGTCCATATCGTGAAGTTGGTGACCCTTGTCCGGTAGTCGTCTTAGACGACCATCTTTGAACTGATATACATTTTGACCGCCTTCGTTTGCCAAAAGTACGCCCCAGTTACGGTTAAAAACAAGATCATCAGCATGATAAAGGCCATCAGATTCGCTTCCGATAACCTGTGCTGTGCCAGAACCTTGAGAAAGCACTGACGAACCTTGTGTCGAAGGCAAGGAGGTAAAAAATAAAAAAATCACAACGGCAACTGCCACACCACCAATGGCATTCAGAAACATTCGAGGAAATACTTTCGGCTTTGCTATCCTATCCTGGGACTGAAATGATTGAATAGTAATAAAAAAAGCAGCACAGAATGCTGTCGCTGCAGTCAACTCAAGGACTTCCTCAACGCTATTAAAAAAAATGCGTGGATGATACACAAGATACCATTGATCCTGAAATATATGGAAAGGATCCGAGGCGAGAATCGTGGCAAGAGTATGAATCTTCTTCTTGAATATAATGTCGAAAGTGTCAAATAAAACCGAAACAGTAAACGCAGATACACCCAAAATCAATGTCGGCCATAACAGATGCGAACGCTTTGCGCACTCACGCATGCATACACGAGCGACTGTGACGAGTACAATGAAAATCGCAATCGCATACCCAATTGTAATAAGATCGTTTCCGCCAGATATTTCTTTACTCGTATGGATAAATCTGCCGAGATACTCATGAATCTGGGCAAGCTCATCGGTACCTGCGAATAGAAGAGCAATCCCGCCGGGGATAAGAAAAAGAAGTTCTTTTCTGCTTCCTGTTTTTTTCAATACCAAATATCCAAGATAAAATGCAAGAGCGCCTGCAAGATAGAGCATCGCTGCACTTGGATATCGGATCCATGACCACTCTTCCATGACGATATGATGTCGGTCACCGATAAAAACAACCAAGACAGAAAATAACGTAAAAACAAAGAATGAAAGTACTACTCTATGTACGGCCATCCCTCTCCTCAACGTCCACAATCCGCAAACGCCAACACATAGCGCATATACAAAAAAAAGATATACACGCATAGCCATTTCATACGAAAGACCTTTATGGCCCAATTGTTCAACAAAATTTAAAACAGCAGGTACGGTATACGATGCGAGAACAAACGCAGCAACAAATCCTATAGGCCAGAATATATAATAATGAATCCGAGATAAAAATTTCATATTCTTTGATTATACACAATTTCCTGCTACCCATCCAGTGGTCCAACATAACTGCAATGAATATCCGCCAGACGGACGATTGATATTCAGCAAGTCGCCAACAATAAAAAAAAGCAGTTTTCTCGTAGAGGCGACCTTATTTTTACACACTTAGGCATATCAGGACCTGTTGTATTAAACAGCTCCGGTAAAGTGGGGGATTTGCTCCACGAGGGTCAAGTCACTGCCTCATTAGATTTTTT
>OBEQ012934815.1_pt1 | contig 15931 bp, 19 predicted proteins | sample 1670901 | NCBI WGS metagenome assembly OBEQ01 (sample SAMEA104232315, study PRJEB22302) | groundwater metagenome | biome: forest; feature: aquifer; material: groundwater | place: USA | collected 2011-08-07 | depth 5.4 m | reverse complement strand
GGGATCCATCTGGGCCAGGCCGAACCGAAGGATTTGCTTCATCTGTATTCCTTAACAAGGAAAAAATCTGGACCGGAGGCGATTTGAACGCCCGACCTCTTCCGTGCGAGGGAAGCGCTCTCCCAGCTGAGCTACCGGCCCGCAAGTCTTTCAAACAACGTGTTTTGCTTTGAAAACAAAAGGGTTAATGAAACTTTCACCTTTGTTTTGTGATTCCCAGAAATTCCCAAAAATAGCTCAAAATGCCACTTCACGCGTTAAAAAGACGTTAAGATTTATACACATCGTTTATGTTACCTCGAATTTTTAGCCGCAACCCTCTCGGCTTCCTGCTTGGGGATAAAATACTGTCGTCCGATCTTTTCGAAATGGATCCGCCCCTCCCGAATCATCTTATGCACAGCTTGACGCGTAATGCCAAGTCGTTCTGCCGTCTCTCTAGGGGTTAGGAATTTTTCAAGCATGCAGGATTATACTACGAAGTTTACACTTGTAAACTTAAATCTTTGTCCGGCTCAGAAGCGTCTATGTAATCCAGTCGGTAGCTGTCATCAGCAACTTTCGCTTTTCTGACTTTGACATGTTTGAATCTTTCGCCCATCAGCAATTCCATAGCTGGACTTAATTCCCTTTCCTCTGCTTTGCAGCCGATTATAACTTCGCGAAGCGCTTCCGGCTTTATATCGACGAAGTACAAGTCGTTGATCTTCTTGCATTTGTCAGCCGCAAAGTACAGCCGATACTCATTCTCGTAGCGCCACGCTATGCTTTTGGTGTACATGCTTCTCTTAGTTTCGTTCTGTACCTTCTCGGGATCAAATTTATAATCACGGATGTGAAACGACGGCCGGTCTTTTGAATAGCAAACCTGCTTCATGTCAAAGAAGGGGGGTCGAAAACATGCCGTCTCGATTGCCAGTCTCGCACCTTTGTGTCCTTCCGTATAATGGGACCACATGAGGACTTCATCGTATGGATCACGTATTTCGGCTGACAAGCATAAAACAAAAAGATAATCTCCCACTGGCACTGATTCAAATTCCGCTTTGACAAAGGCATGCATATCTCCAAGCGTTTTTAATAAGTTATTTTTTCTGTTTTTCCAGAGAGACTTAAAATCCTTCCTGTTCTTTACGACGCCTTTTTCGAGGCCGCGCTTATAGTAAAAGTCCTGAACCGCATCACTGTTGAGGTATTGTTGTTTTTCTCGCTGATTTTTAAAGGGGCTGATGACGGGTTTGAATTCGAAAGGATCGTTGAACTTTTCGGGGTCGTTGACTTTGAGGGTTAAATCGCGCAGCACGTCAACGAAGTGACGGTCGATATATTTGTGTAACAACATTTTTAACTATTCACTCACTTAAATCCTTTTTTCTTCTTCCAGTATTGAAAAAGCATATCGGCCCAAATCTCGTGAACCTCGGCGATGGCCTCGTGCGTCATAACTTCATAGGATTCTATGTCGATGATTACAGGATCACGGAGTCTGCTCTTTTGCTGTTTTGGATTAATCATTTTGTTCACTTATCCGTTAGTGAGCCCTTTATGATTCGTGGACCTCTATTCCTTTAGCCACCGTTCGAAAAGCAAATCGGCGAAAGGCTCCTCAAGGTCGCCTGACTCTCGGGACGTCGATTTCCTCCTCAGTCTCAACGTGGTGAAAGTGATCTTTGCTTTCGACGGCCGCGTCCTCTGGCTGTCAGTTAGCGTTGGTTTGTTTGATGATGGCTATTATCTGCTTGCCAGTTAGCGTCCTATGAATCAAAAGCTCCTTCGCCACAGCCTCGATCAGGGGCAAGATGTACCGTCGCTGGACAAAATTTTTAGCCCGGATTTGTAGCAATTTCAGGTACGTCTTCAGTTCGTTATCGGGCGCAAAACACTCTATTAAACCAATCGCGTTACGAAGGTCCGACTTCCCGTGGTGATGGCGCCAGCCGCGAGGGAAAAACCGCCTTTGTGTAGCAGGGCCAGCCAACAAGGCAATTACATCCTTCTCCATTCGGGTTCGTGCGCGGTCGGAACCATCCATGCTACCAATCGCCCTTTCCGCCGAAAGGTCAATCTCATCTACCGCAAGCTTACCTTTTACGAAGCCCGCATAACCCTCGCCTCCGATAATGGTCGCTTTTTCGATTCTAATCCTATACCACCAGTTAGCCACGGCGTGGCCCGCTTCGTGATACGCAGTTGAGAGTTCGCACATTCTGGGGGTCTCTATACGCGGGTTCCTTACCGCTGGTTTTCTCGCATCTCGTTCCGTGTTTTTCATGATGTGACTTCATTTTCAACAGCAGGACCCTTTGAAGCATCGGCCAAAGGAACGGAAAGGAGCCCTGGGAAAGTCCGGTTGAATTCCTTCTTTAGCACGTCGATACCCAATTTAAGAAGTTCGTCTCGCTTGCCTCGCGCGTCTTTGACGATCTGATCATGCACCTGACCGTGCCGAACCTTCGTAGAAACGTCGGTCAGCGGCTCCAGGTCTTTCTCGCTTGTGCCCAGGTTGTCATGCATTTCTCGCCAATTGTTTTCGGCATCAAATTTATTTGTGGCCGCACGGCGGACATCTTCAAGCATCCGGTACGCGTAAAAAAAAGCATCGTCGCCCGCCGTATCTGCGCATCTTTGATAATCCCTCAAAGCCATTTTGTGATAAAAACTAGCGTTAATTGGAAAAACGAACGGCCCAATGCGGCGCCAAATATCGTTAACCTCGGCCTTGGTATCGAAGGTCCAGCGGGAATCCATGCGCGGCATGAACCAACCGATCACGTTGGTTTTTGAAACCACGCCCCGCGCCTCGAGCCAACTTTGATTTGTGAACTTCAGTTTTAAGTCGGTGATTAAATTGAAACAAACCACCGCCGTTTCCATTGCATCAAGCATCAACTGTTTAACGTCGCCAAAGCTTTGTCTTTCCCCGGCTTTCCAGACCGAGATCCCGGCATGGAAAATATCCAAGATCCATCCGTCGCCAATAGCAATCTCGCCAGGATTAAAGTCCCTACAATCATCTTCTGGTGATAATTTGCCGATTACATAATAAGTTGAAGGTTCGTGGTTGGTCATATTGGATATCCTAGATTGAGTCACTTTTACTCCGGTTACATGCTTCGCACAGGAGCTGGATATTTCTAACCATGTTGCTCCCTCCCCTGCTGAAAGGAATGATGTGATCAAATTCCAAACTTTCATTATTGCCGCATTTAATGCATTTTCCCTGATCTCTACGCCATACTTCCCGTTTAATTTCATCCGGTATCACAGTCCTATTCTGAATAGATCCACCACCGTCTGCGGGCATGTGACCCATTGTCTCCAAGCACTCATTCAAAACACTCCGGTTTAATTGGGCGCTCTCGCTCATTTGACTATACTTGACAGCCTTTTTCAGAAGCATCATACCTTCCGTCAGATTTTTGCCTGACTTTTCGGCGAGAAGATCCAAAACATCTGCATCATAAATTATCCCACTTTTTTTTAATTCTTTTTCGAAAATTGCTTTTAATTCGTCTCTAGAGTGTGACTCAAATCTATAAGTGCATAAGAATGCGCTTTTGAGTTCCTTGCTCAACGAACCTTCATCCGGAATTGAAGCCACCACGATGAATTGAGGCAAGTTGATTCTCACGGAACGAGCACTCGGGCCTCTGTCGATCATGATGTCGATAGTAAATTCTTCCATCGCGGGATACAAATACTCTTCAACAATGCGAGAGATTCGGTGAATCCCGTCAATGAATAAGATTTGCCCATCTTCCATATTTGTCAAAAGACCTCCAATATCTCCTGGACGTTCTATATCAGAACCATTCGCAACCACGAGTTTGGCATTTAATCTTTGCGCAATATGTTCAACCAGGGACTGATTGCTCTTCCGACTTTCACTTATTAATAAAGTGTGAGGAAAGGGCTTCTTAGAGGCCAAGGATTTTTCGATTAGTTTATTAATTTTATTAGTGATTCCAGAACTCGAAAATTCTGTCATTTTTCCTCCGCTACTTCGTGCTTCATTGTTTCACACTGTGTCTCTCTCACTCTTCGAGGATTTTTATTATTTTATGAGTCCCTTCTTCAGAAGAAGTTCAAAACCTGTATTTGTCAATCGCACTGACTCTGTTCCGAACTGATGTGCCTTCTTTTTATGCTCGATTAGAGCTGGTTGCTTTTGCCATTTATGGAGAAAAATATTCCATTCTGTGCCCTGATATTCGAATTTTTGTTGAAGAGCTCCAACGGGCGCTTCGCGATCGGGGGAACCCGCTAAAAAAGTGAGTGCGTCCAGGTCTTTCAAGCCGAAGTTCAGGTTGTCATTTGCGGCCACCGTATTTTTTGCATCCTCAAAACGCGAAATAACGCCCATTTGCTGAAAATCCGAGAGCGTGCGGCAAACCGCCTCAAGAATTGTTTCGCCTTCAAACTCGCAATAAGTGGGGTGCCCAAGCAATTCCGGAAGCTGACAACCTTTTTCTTTCATAATGATCAATCTTTCGCCCTTGTGATGTTTCTGCCAATCTTGAATCTCCAAGACAACATTCGGGCGAGGATGCCAAATGTCTTTGTCATCTTTTGTGTCCTTGGTACAAATCGCTAAAAAACCTTGGCATCCGAGGAGAGTTTGAAACGATTTTTCCGTGGGAGATCCTGCACCGGGGAGCTCTTCAACTAAAACGCCTTCAACGCCTAACATATCGATTATTTTTTTGATTGCCTGAGCCGGCTTAAAATTTTGTTTATGACTGATGAAAATTCTGTTCATCACCTTTTGTCCTGCGATTTTTCATATTCGCCTATCTTTTCCCCGGTTTAAATCTTTCAAACAACCGGGCCAAAAAAAATTTATCGCTTTGTTTCTTTATATCCCCCGATTTCCTCTTTGCTTACGAGATAGAATGCTCCTATTCGTCTTACTTTTTTGATACGGCCGTCTTTGATGGCTTTATGGATGGCTTGAACCGACGCGCCAGCCTCACTCGCGAATTGGCGCACGTTGAGATAATCCTCAAGTTTTTCACCCATGATTGAACCTAAAGGAATGAGCAGAGAAAAATTTCCTCATTACAGACAAACTCAAAAGCCCAAATCCCAAAAGAAAAATCGACGAGGGTTCTGGGACAGCCGTTGTTCGGACTTCCAAATAAGGGTGAGGATTGTCTGTGTTTTCCTTGGAGGCGAAACTCGAGACCAAATACCAAGCGGAAGTTTTATTGAGCTCATTGGGGACCATGGCAAGGGAAAGATAATTGGGGTTGTCGTTAATCCCTCCCGGGGTGAAGGCGTTTGCGAGGAATGGCCAGTCATACCAAATGTTGGCTCCGTCTTGATTCTCCGAGGCGAGGAAATCGGTGAATCCCACCTGATTGTCGAAGGTCATTCCATCTAAAGGATTGGAGGAATTGATCACCGTGTAGTTCAGGTAAGGGCCTTCTGCCCAGTTATCATTGGGCACGTAATGAACATTTGTAATCACATCCCCCACCACGGCATCCCCTTGGGCAAAGTTTCTGACGTTGAAGGCATGAAGAACGTACTGAACAATCGTATCCCCGCCAAGGAGAGCTCCTTGAAGCGCAACGTTACTTAAGAGATTGAAACCGAGATAGACGACGTGCTTGGTATTGAAACCGTCGTTGGCACGGATCGGCTCGATCTCGGGATTGGCTCCCTGATTCGACATATTCTCGCCTGGAAATTGGGTTCCGGAAATCACGTCCGTGTCTTGATTGATGTCCACAAAGAAGACTGCGGCGAAGGAGCTGCCGGGGTGAATCAAGAGCGCGAAAAAGAAGATGGAAAGGAACAAAATCTTGTGCTTTGGTTTCTTAGTTTCAGACATGGTGATACCTCCAATAAGACGGTGAAGTATACACCCCTTGATTACGGGGTGTCAATAGAAATTGTGAATGCCCATAATTCATTTTGCTATGCCCAAAGAGATACGGCACCATATAGGTGCAAGGATAAAAAAATTCCGCCACGCTAGAGGCCTCACCCAGGCTGAACTTTCGGAACGAACTCTGGTAAAGTACAAATATCTCCAGCAAATCGAGGGAAAGAACCCGCCCAATATCCGGGTTGACACCTTGGACCGAATTGCCAAAACATTAAAGATTCCCACCTGGAAGTTGCTACAGCCCAAGAATTGATTTCGTTTTTTTCTGCTAACAAATCGACTCATTCCCTCGATTCCTCTTTGACAGGCGCCGGAACCGGCGCGCTCTGTTTTCTTTCCGGGATCGGAACTACTTCGCCGGGAGCGCTCCAATGAATTTTCACGCCTTCAGGGGCGACTTGCGAAGCGATGGAGGTCAATAGGCTCGCCAAACAAAACCGGCACAAATCGAGGCTCACAGCTTCCACGCCGCGCTTCCTGGACACCGAAAGTTCGAACTGCAGGACTTTCGGATTTCCGAACTTCCTCGGAAGTTGAAAGTCGGCGATCCCCCCGCATTCGTCGCACTTCAGGGCGAGGCTCACGGCAGCTGCGTCAAAATCGCCTCAGTGCCATCAACCGGAGCCTTCAAAAGCGCGACGGTTGTGCCAAGCAAATTCGCGAGCGACTGCGCTTGGGTCTCGGAAAGCACACGCGTGAAAGTTGCGGCTGTCTGGCCGCCATTCCGGCTGCCAAAATGGATCATAGGTACATTGGTCGCAGCCGCAAGTCGCGGCACAAGATTTTCATCGATATTGTTGTTGCGAATGTACCGCCGTAAAAAAAATGTCCCGTTCAGTTGATATTTTTGGTCAGGCATGTTTCCTCCTTAAGCTAACGCAGCCGCGCAGCATTTTTCGAGACTTTGAAAAGCTTTCGACCGGGCATAACGCAGGGCCCGGGAAAATTGCTCGTTCGTCCCGGCCGCCACGCGAACGCAAAACTCAGCTTGCGCATCACTGAGTTTCAGAACATCCTTCAGCCCGTATGCTCGCAAAAGCTGTATCGCTTTCCGGGCGACATCATCGCGGCTTCCGCGCGCAAGACCGAGGGCGCGGGGATACTGCATTTGGAAGCCGATAACGTCAGCCAACTCACGCTCTTCCACCGTACCATTATTCACGCCAAAAGTTTCACCGCGAGCATCGGTATACCTCGTGCCGTCCTCCGAAAACCCGCGCACCTTTGGAACTTCGTTTCCGTAGTTGAAATGTGCAGGCTTTTGGCCAGTTCTCAATGCCTCATCTGAGTCACATCGGCGCATAAACTCCGTCGTCTCGGGGGCGTTGTCGGTCGGAAGGATGCTTCCGTCCGAGAGTCGAGCCCACTCGCCGTCTTTTGAAAGTGAAAGCCCGCCCGCCTTCGGCGGTATCCCGCGGAACTCTTCCACAATTCGCCGAGGGACATTGATTCCTTTGACATCGACCATTTCTTCTTCCTGAGGGGAACGGTCCTGCCGCGTGGAAGGCGATTGTCCCCGTTCAGGAATCTTGACACCGCGCCGGTCCTGATCCAATCCGTTTTTATTTCCCCAATCTCTTGCGGCATCCTGGACAGCGCCGCGTCCTGTTTCACCGTCTCCGATTTCACCCTCGTCATCCGTGCCTGGAATTTTGTTTCCGGCGGAATCCGTCCTTTGTGAAATCTCGGCAAAATGTTTTTCCTCCTGGTGCTCACGCAACTGCTTTTCTACCGTCACGGCCGCCTCCATGTAATTGATGGCGGGATTCCTTTCCATGAAGGCCTTAATCCGCTCGGCCAAGTCGTCGCCTTGGACGGGTAACCGGACCCATTCCCCGCCGGTGAAAACTCGTACAGTTTGATTCATTTGTTTTTGTTCTCCTTTTTGTTCTGAATTTTTCGCCCTCGATTCCTGGAAGGTCTTCAGATTCTCATTCCAAACCACTGTCGGTGGCGAGTACGCTTCGCCGAACGCTAGACGACTTAACTGATCGTTGAGAGTAGAAAGATAACTCTCAGCGGGGATTGTGATGGCTTCGAAGCGTTTTTTAAGATCGGCGCGGGCTTTCCAGTATTCGTCCGAGTCAAACTTTCGGATGCCTCTTTCCGTGTGAAAATGCTTTTCGTGTTTTGGAGCCTCGACCATGAGCTGGCGAAGCTTCGACATGGCAGAGCCGCAATCAAATCGCAGCTGATTGAAATCGACGTTCGTGACGCGCCGTCCGGTCTTTCCGATTTCCTTGGCGAGCGTCTCGGCCAGCTCAAAATGCCGATCAAGGAAATCCCCGAACTCGCGGACCTTTTCGGCCATGATTTTCGGGCGCTCACAGGCCGTGCAGAAAAGCCGCTCCGAATTCTTTGTTGAAATTGTTTTCGTTGTCACTGTTTCACCTCGTTTTTGAATTTTTAAGATCCGTCAAAAACCATCCAACTCGGCCAGGAGCCCAGAGCCTTCATTCTCAGAATCGCCGAACGACTCGATGTCACCGATCCGATGCTCATTCCGACTGGAATTCCTACCAGAGTGAAGTTCAGACTCCAAAAACATTCGGGTTGCCTCATTTACATGATCGGGCCCGAAAGTCGTGTCAGCATCAATGCCGCCGCCCGCGCGCAGGCAGGCCGTAATCGCCAAGCTAAGAGCCGTAGCAATATCTGAATACCCACCCCGCTGATGGTCGAATTTCAGCCCGGCCGGTGTCTCGATCATCATGAGCTGCAAGATTTCGTTGATGATGAGATTGTCGCGGTAGAGTTGTAGCTTCGCGTGGTGAATGTGATGATAAAGAACCTGCGCCAGTTGATTCCAGCTCGCCTGATTGAACACGAATTCGGAGAGGGGCACGCGATCCCTGAGTTTCTCCATTGTGTTTTGCAATTGATACGGATCTGCCAGACCGCCGCCAAGATTAAAGCGGGCCGCAAATCTCAGGAGCTGATTTTCGACAACAGAAAAACTGACCGGATTATCGCGGGTCCCCTTCACGTGCCAAACATCATCCAGCACGATCAAATCATCCTCCATGTGGACACAGGCGATTGCCGTCCTGTCGTTTTTTCTGCCGTAATCGCAACCAAGAAAATAAATTCGGTCGTGCTTTCCGCGATCCGCCGGCCGAAGTTCGTCAACGATGCAAAGCTCCAAATCAGCGAGCGAAATAAAATTGCCGGACGTGGGGCAGTCCAGATTTTCAAACAGCCGCGCGTAAACAAGCGGCGGGAGAAACCTTTTCTGCTCGGCCAGCACGGCGGCGTCCAGCCACGGCGCGGGACGGCTTTCATCTTGAATGAACCATTCGCTTGATCCGTAAATTTTGGGACTGAACTCCAAAAGAATCTTGGAAAAGGCCGCAGCGGCGTTGCTAGCCAGTATCAAGACAGCGTCCTTCTTTTTCGCCGCGGCCGTGTAAGCACTCAGAAATAAATTCCTGTGGTTATCGCTATTCAGGGAAGATAACTCATCGATGATGCAAATGTCCGGCGAAAGGCCAAAACTTGAAACTGAATCGGATGCCATGACCTTGATAACGCTTCCGGCAAACATGATTTCGTTCTTGTTGATCTTGAAACCAGACATAGCCAGGAGTTGATCGGACTCGATGAGCCGCTTGATTTCAGCAATCACAATTCCGGCCTGCTCCAAGTCGCTCGCAAAAATCACGACTGAAATCCTTTTCTTCGCCAAGAAAATCTCCTCGATGCAAAACCATGCCAGCCCGGAACTCTTGTCCCAGCCCCGTCCGAGCCGGAACAGGAAATACTTTTTCACGCGGTTCTGAAGCGGAAGGAACATCTTTTGCTCCTGCGCGTCGTGAATCACGTCCCCGAAATGCCGCCCGTCGGGCATGATTCGATGCGCGCGGCGGAACATGCTTCTGTCGCGCCGGAATTCCTCAAGCTTCGTTTTTTGAATCATGTCCGTTTCCATCCCCGGCAGCTGCGTCCTGCGGCGGCGCGGTTCTAAATCTTTCCTCGGCCGCGGTTAGTTTCACGGCCTCGATTTCATCGATATCGAGGAGTGACAAACCCATTTCCCGGCGGCTGCGAGGACTTAAGCCAAGCTGATCCGCAAGACGGCTCATGCTGTTGGAAACCACCCACCTCATTTTCAAAACGGAACGAATGTCCAGATCACCTTTGTCATCGGTTTTGAAGGGGCTGACACACATGACCCAGCGATCAATCAAAAAGAGGAAAACTCGGTCTCTGCAAAATTCTTCAACCAACGCCGAATGCTCTGGCCGAATCCATTCCAGACGGGTAATTTGCGCCATCATCGAATCCATAGCTTCAAGCCCGACCACGCAGTCGGAACGAGTTTTATCGTACTTTTCGCACAAGCCGCGTGTTCCCAGGAGGCACTTGTCGCAGCCCGGCATCGGGCCGCCGCGGAGGTACGAAAATCCGCCGTGACGCAGGTGTGCGATTCCCAAATTTGCTTTTCCATTTGTTCCTGACCCAAAACCAGCCACTTTTATTTTCCCTTTCTCTTACTATTCTGAGGCCTGAACCGGCTTAGTGCAAAACTCTGCGAGCCGTCGGCTTTCCTGTTGCGTCGGGATTAAACTGCCAAGGAAAGTCGTGCGGTTTTGCCAGCTTCTGCCCAGGTGCCAGTGATTGCCGAACCGGCAACGATAAACGGCTACAAACCGCGCTTCCTGTCCGAAAAATCCGGCCTGCCGGCGCCGGGCAACGTAAGCCGCTGCGACGTCAGGATAGCGAATCTTTCCCAGACACGCCCGGCGGCGGAGCTGCCGTTTGCTGGACATTTATGCTGCCTTCCCGGCTTCCGTGTTCACCGGAAGGCGCAAATGCCAACAATGACACTTCGGGCATATGTACGGCTCAAGCCGTATGCCTTTGCGGTGCCGGTATGCGAGGGCACTGTCGCTTGCCGCCATCGGATCTGAAAATTGCGGCAGACGGCACACCGGGCGACGAGACAAACGACCGCTGTTCACGGTGCCGTGTTCCCAAGCCCGCGACCGGTCACTTGCCCGTACCGAGTCCAGCTCGAAGGGCTGTTTTTCTGGATTACAGTCAAGGCATGGGCAGAGTTCCTCTGGTTCGCCCGTTTTACGCTTCATTCCTGCCTCCCGTCCGACTCTGCGCTGCTTCTGGGGTAAATTCAGGGACGATTCCAGGCAGATTCGCCATGCGTGCGACGAGGCCGACCAAAGGCCGGCTTTGAGGCCGGTGCGTTAAACTTTTGTTAAAGTCATGGTATCGCAACTCCATAACCCTAAATGAATTAAACAGGTTACGTTTATAGGGAACTTCCATGAAAAGGAAGTGCTCTTGCCTTTCGCGCCATTTGGAAGCATTGGTCGCGGTAGTCTGAAAGGGTGTCGTGCTCCCCAAAATCCCACGAGTTCCGTTCCGGTTCCGCCCTCTTATAAGGGCGGGAACTGGGAACCGGTTAACCAAGTTCCAAGGTTCCCAACTAGTTCCGGGAACTGCATTTCTCCTGAAATTGCAATGACTTATTCTTAAGTTCATAGGTCCAGTTCCCGACTAGTTCCCGACCTATTTTCAGTCGAAAAATTCCCAACCGGTTCCGGGAACTGGATCAGGGTCTTTTTCCCTTCTTTCTTCTCGATCAGCTCGTGTCTGAGATCGACCATCTCTTTGACAGCGGCGAGGCAATCTGAACGTCGGATTTCCGTCTCCTTGCGTATTTCGTCACGCGTCAGCGGTCCGCACTTTGCGATGGCAGCGCGAATCTTCTCGAAATGCCCAAGGCGCTCTTCATGTCTTAAGGCTCCTTCGGTCAGATGTTCAAGCCTCACCTCGACGAGTAGACCGCTTTTGTTTTTCGTGACGAGCCGAAAGTGGAAGGGCTCGGGGGCAGGAGCCCCTCGGTGGTAGACGGTGACTTTCCTCCTGTCTTCCCCGTCTCGGTCGAGGTAGATCGCGGTGTCGCGCCACCCTTCGAGGGCATTGGTGCCCCGGGTCATTGAAGGCCGTCTGACCTCGTCTTTCGTCGGCTTCCGGTCGTGGCAGACGAGAAGGATGCTACACGAAAACTCCCTCTGAATCTTTCGCAGGAAATTCAGTAAAGGTGACATCTCCGATGCCTTGTCCTCGTTGAGGGAATGAAGCATTCGAAGCGGATCGAGGATAAGAAGGACGGGCCGGTAAGTGTCTACTGTCTTCGCAAAAAGAGACTGCGTCTTGAGATCATCGATTTGCAGCGAGGGCACGTCGATGAGATGCAGATCCAGATCAGAAAGTTTCAAACCCTTCGCCTTCGCCAGAGCCTCGATCCTGATCTTCGTAATACTCGCGGGGTCGTCTTCGGCGTTGTAGATGACGACGCGCCCTTTTTTCGTTGCAAAAACTCCGAAGGCAAGCGTCCCGGATGAAACCGAGACGCCAAGTTCCTGCGCGAGGAATGTCTTCCACTCACCCGGTTGGCCAGAGATGAAGGCCACAGAATTTTTGACCAAAATCTTTTCGACCTGATATTCCAGGACTACCGTTTCGATTTCTGAAACATGCCGGATTGGCAAAGCCTCTGTGGCTGCAACGGCCGTGGCTTCATAGCGGGAAATACTCACCGCGATTTTTTTGACCTCTGTCTCTGTCAAGGGGGGCTCGCATCGTCTCGCGTTTTCTTCAATGAGCGCGGCCTCGATCGCCCCCTGACTCGCCCCGCGCCTCCTCATGCTCCCCGCGAGACTCGTAAGGCCGTTGCTGCGTCTTCCTTCTTCGAGCTTTTCGGGGAGAGGCGGGGCAAGCTTCCCGTTTCCGGTGCAATGCTTGTTTAAAATTTTCAAAAGCCACTCGGGCGCCTCGGCCAGGGGAACCTCCTCAGGCCGCGCCTCGATGTCCCAAGCGTACTCGCGACCGCTTGCGTGGAGGCTTGGGACTCCAACGACGTAGCCCCCGTCTCCCTTCACGTCGATCCCCTGGAAAACTCCGTTGCGACTCTTGATCTCGAATGACTCTGGGTACGCAAAATAAATATGCCGTCCCCCTCCCCCCGTGATTGCCTCTACCGTACTTGGCAGCTTTCCGTGTTTCTCCTCTAGCTCAAATAGTGTCCGATCGCCCCCGTGCCGGGGGTCGATGTCGAGTATGAAAAAACCCGAATCCTTTCCGGTGCGGATGCCGATGTTTGAGGGCGACCATTTCGTCCACCATTTCTTGATTTGGCTTTCGTCGATTGTCGCGTCCTTAAGGCCATGTTGGGTCCGGGGATGCTTGCCCGGGTCTTCGCAATTCTCTTTCGGGCAAGAACATCGTCCCTCGACGATGCTATGCAGAGGAAAAACACGCCATCGCCGGTGGGTGTATTCGATCGCGATGTCTTGTGAACTTTTCGTTGCGCTCACAAGGTTCTCCGAAGCATCGGCCGCCTTTCAAGTCGAGTGCAACGTTCAACCCATTTGAGGATCGCCGCCCGGTCGTATCTCGCTGTCCGTCCGATTTTCACTACTGGGACGAGTCGTTGCGATGTCAGTCGTCTCACGTGAGAGATGCTCACTCGCAGAAACCGTGCGAGCTCTGGCGCTGTCAAGAATTCACAATTTTCAGGAAGCACGGCCCACCATGATGCGCGCCCTGGGGTCGAGCAACTCGTCGGGGTCTGGGTAGTTGAGAATTTTCGCGAGCCTGTGGATGATTTTTTCCGAAGGGCGGCGCGACCCTCTGAGAATCTGGCACAAAAAGGCCGGCGAAACGCCGAGACGCTTGGCAATGTCCTTTTGAGGTTTTCCAGACAACCTCACCACAACCCGAAGCAGATCTTTATTCACACCTCTATTCTGCTTAATAAATTAACGAATTAAATATAGGGGTGGTGAAAAGCCGTTCTTAACGCTGGGAGGGGAGAACTATGCTGGGGGAGTCTAAGACCTTCTGGCTCTCATGTCTTCTCGGTGATATTCGCGGACGTGTCTTTCATTCTTGGATTTCCAATTATCAATACGGCACTTCTCGGAGCAGAAATCGGCGTCGTTTCTCTTGGCCCAAAAGAAAATCTGGCAACTCTCGTTTAGGCAGTGTCCGATTCTGCGCCTTTTTTTCTTCTTCTCATGGAAAAGAAAATCGTAAAGGTAGCTCAGCTTGTCCTCGGGCCTGCCTTCTTTTTGCTTAAAAAATTTTAGAAGCGGGGGCAGGGACGGCTTCTCCATGAACTCTTTGTCCCATTTCTCCGCATTCTGATACTCTTCTTTGGCGTTTTCGTAACTTGATTTCTGCCGCTGATACTCCATCTCGAGGTCTGCGTCTTTGTATTGTCGGAGGAGCCTCTGTTTTTCCTGGTAGAGTGGGCCTTCAGTCGCCATCGGTTCAGGAAAGTATCTTTTACCGGACAGCTTCAGCTCCGATTCCAGCTCTGGCGTCAGGCGCCGACCTCTGCAAATCAGCCAGTCGGTAAGATCCCGGAACCTCTCCAGTTCCTTACGGAGGATCTCCTGGCCGTTCGGGATTTCGTGCACAAACCGGACCCTGCGTTCATCCCATTCTCTGTTGCCCGTGTTTAGTCTAATGTCTTCTTCTCTGAGCCCGTGCGAATTGACGAGCCTGTCCACCGAAATCGTGAACTCCGAAACGGAGCGCGGCCCCTCCTGCCGGTCTTCTTCCTCCAGCGGATCCAAATTCAAACCCCAGATGACCCATTCGAGGTCTGGAAGAAGCTCTTTTTTTTGATAGCTTTTTTTGCGCCTTTTGCTTAGAAACTTATGCTTGTCCAAGTTTCAGGCCTCAGCAAGCTCAAACTTCTGGGCAGCTTCGAGGAGAGAGTCCTGACTCAAATGAGCGTAGTGTTCGGTCATCCGGGGGCTGAGATGCCCAAGCATCTTTTTAATCGAGATGAGGCTCGTTCCCTTCATCGCGTGGTGGCTTCCGAATGTGTGACGCAGCGTGTGAGGATGGACGTCGTTGAGCCCGGCCCTTTGAACAATCTTCCGAAATGATCGGTCGAAATTGTTGACGAATGGTCGCGAACCTTCGTTCACTCCAAAAACATATTCGCTCTCTCCACTTTCCTGTCTGAGATCCAGCAAGATCCTCATCGCCGTGTCGTTGAGTGGAACATAACGGACTCTTCTATTTTTTGTGATGTGCCCTGAGTGGCTTGTGATTGTAATGAGCCTACGATCGAGGTTCACGTCTTTCCAGCGCAAGAATTGAAGTTCGCCCTTCCGCAAGCCGGTGCAAATCAAAAACATGAGGATCTTTTTCCAACGCGGCGCCGACTCAGCGGCTTCGACAAGCCGGCGAATTTCATCGAGGGTTAAATACCTCGGCTCTTTCTCCTCGACCGGAAGATTTTTGAGCATGTTCTTTCGGCCTTGGATGAAAGGATTTTGCTGAATTTTTCCTTCAGCCTCCGCAAGGCTGATCATTTTCTTTATGACGGTGAGTTCGCGATTGATCGAAGAATGCTCTGCCTCTTTTTTCTTTTGGTGGCATTTCTCCTCTTCCGTGAGCCAGGATTTTTTCTTCAGCCAAGCCTTGTATTTTTCCATGAGCTGAAGATTGATTTCCGATAGAATTGTCACCCCCTCCTGCTTGCAGAAAGGAAGGAAGTGTTTGTTGAAAAATCCCTCTTCAATACCGAGCGTCCTATCCGCGTGATTGTTTGAGCAATACACCTCAAGAAAATATCTAACATAATCTTGGATCAAAACCCGTTTGGATTTGACTGGAAGGTTAAATTTTCCGTGCGCTATATCTCCCACGATCCCATCGAGCATTTCCTGCGCATCTTTCTTGTTCGTCACCCCGAGACATTTTTGTACACGCTTGCCCGACGCACCCTTGAAAGACGCATACCAGGTCTTGCTTTTCCAATCCTTGTTCTTTAGCTGATAGATCTTTGCCATGACTTCACCTCCGTGTTAAGAATCGGTGAAGATTTTTCGCAACTCTTTTGTTTTCAATGCAAAATATTCCGTGCGAGGGAAGCGCTCTCCCAGCTGAGCCACCGGCCCAAGTGACTCAATACAAACAAGTTAAATTCAATTTCTCAAACCTTTCTGAAGGTTAACTGTGCCAGAATTTGTGCCAAACGTTGACTCAATTTACTGC
>OBEQ012195546.1_pt1 | contig 15932 bp, 12 predicted proteins | sample 1670901 | NCBI WGS metagenome assembly OBEQ01 (sample SAMEA104232315, study PRJEB22302) | groundwater metagenome | biome: forest; feature: aquifer; material: groundwater | place: USA | collected 2011-08-07 | depth 5.4 m | reverse complement strand
GATCTCCACGTCATTGAAACCTCGGCCCAGCAGCCGCCAGGTGGCGCCGTCCGCTCGGGAGAGCGCAGGGCGCAAGGCCAGCAATGCGACGAGGACGAGCAACAATCTCATGGTCATATCCTTTCCGTTCACAGGGTCTACATGCAAATATATTTTGCATATTATGAATATCGTATTGGGCACGTCGCTGTCAAGGAGAATTTTGCATATCCAGCAAAAATACTCTTGACGAGCCTGCAACTAGGTGCCACACTAGATAGAGATTTACAAAGAGCCAATCATCGACGACCAACGCGCACCTGGGCCTCAGACGGCCAACGCAGGAGCACACCATGGCACACACGCCAATCGCGACTTCCACTCGGGCTCCACGCACGACGACTTCCTCTAATAATCCCGGCTCGGTCCGCGGCAAGCGCACGCGCCGTGGCAAGGCGGGGCCGGGCATCTCGATCAACGTCGCCAAGACCGTCGGCGAGCGGCTGCGCGTGCTGCGCAAAACGCAGAAGGTCCGCCTCGTCGAGCTTGCCAAACAAGCCGGCGTCGACGCCGCGACGATCTCGCGCATCGAAACCGGCCGCATGACCGGCACGCTCGAATCGCACATGAAGCTCGCCCGCGCGCTGGGCATCAAGCTCACGGATATCTACGTGGGGATCGAGGAGGCGCAAGCGAAGGGTGCCGTGTCCGCGATGCCGGCGGCGGGCCGCAGCGAAGTGTACGTGCACCAATCGGGCAAGTCCTCTATGACCATGCTGACCACCGACGTCCTGAAAAAGAAGCTCATGCCGGCGCTGATCACGATCGAGCCGGAGGGCAGCACGCACAAGGAAGAGGCGAAGGTCGGGACGGAGAAGTTTCTCTACGTGCTCGAGGGGACGATCGAGGCCACGGTGGGGCAGGAGACGCACGAGCTCAAGAAGGGCAGCACGCTGTATTTCGAAGCGTCACTGCCGCACAGCCTGCGCAACACCGGCACCAAGCCCGCCCAATGCCTAGTCGTCTGCACCCCGCCGGTGTTGTAAGGGACTCGTGGCGTAACAGCGGTTGCCCGTACCATTGCCAATGACTCTATTGCAGCATCATTGTTTGGCCACCATGCTGACCGCAGTCAGCACGTTTGCCCTTGGTCTACTGGTGTTGCTTGCTGGCCCGCGCCGTCAACTAAATCGAGCGTTTGCGATCTACTCTCTATCCATTGCTTGGTGGAGCTTTTGCGAGCGATGGGTGGTCGCGGCGCCAAGTTTTGAAGTTGCCGCGTGGTGGGCGAGGCTTGAATGGTTTGGAGTGCCACTCATTGCCCCGGCTTTTCTTCATACCGTATTGCTGCTCGTTGGTGATGCACGGCGAGGACTGTGGCGACTGGTATGGATTGGATATGCTTCGGGCGTAGTTTTTGGTGTGGTGAACTTCGTTCTTCCGGGTCGTTTGCTCACACCAGTTCCGATCGCCTACGCGCATTATTTCACTCGCTTACACCCGGTGAGCTTTTACCTGGCCGTGGTTTTCCTGGTGCTAGTGCACATTGGTTTGTACAAAATCTGGCGTGCCTACGTTCAGGCCAAGGGTCGCACGAGGGTTCAACTCACGTACTTGTTCTGGGCAACCCTGATTGGCTATTTGGGAGGGACGCCGGATTGGTCGTTTCCTCTGGGTTTCTATGTGCCCGTGCTGAATCCTTTTGGTGTCTACGCTGTGCCGCTCTACTCGGTGGCCACGACGTACGCATTGCTTCAACATCAGTTGTTCGATTTTAACCTGGTCATCCGTCGAAGTCTGATCTACTCGCTGCTTGTCACGGTCCTCACCGTTGTTTATTTCGCCGCGATTCACGTCGCTGAGCACATTTTCCAGATTCGATTCGGATACACATCTGTTCAGCTGTCACTTGCGGCGTTCGCATTGATGGCCCTGGTGTTTCAACCACTCAAGATTGGCATTCAACGTATCGTCGACTTGCTGTTGTTCCGTGCGCCGCAGGAGGAGTTGGTCAAGCGGATGGAGCGGCTCGAGCAGGAGACTCGTCAGACGGAGAAGCTCAAGTCCGTCGCCACGCTCGCGGCGGGGATGGCGCACGAGATCAAGAATCCGCTCGCGTCGATTAAGACGTTCGTGCAATATTTGCCCGTGCGGCACGATGACCCGGAGTTTCGTGAAAAGTTCGTGCGCATCGTGGGTCACGAGGTCGAGCGCATGAACTTGCTCGTGCAGCGGCTGCTCGACTTTGCCAAGCCCAGTCCGCCGAAGTCCGAACGCTGCCGCATCTCGCCGGTCATCGAAGAGACCGTCGATTTCTTGCACAGCGCCCTCACCGCGAAGCAGATCGAAGTTGTGCGCGGGTACGGCGAATCGGATGACGTGTTCGCCGACCGGGCGCAGCTCAAGCAAGTGCTCCTGAACATCCTGCTCAACAGCATCGACGCGCTGGATGGCCGCGGCTGCATCGCCATCTCGACGGTGAGCGATGGCGGCTACGTCCATGTCATCGTTGCCGACACCGGGCGGGGCATCTCGAAGAGCGAGCTCGGCCACGTCTTTGACCCGTTCTACACGACGAAAGCCCACGGCACGGGGCTCGGCCTGTCGGTCGTGCACAGCATCATCCGCGAACATCGCGGACACATCACGATCGATAGCGACGTCGGCCGCGGGACCACCGTGCGGATGCGGTTTCCCATGTATCAAGCCGATCGACCATTGCCGGTGGATCGACCCGCGAGTCTCGCGACCGCAAATGGGCGGAGTGCCAAGCCGGTCTACGCGAAGACATCCGGATGAGTGGCGGGTGAGCGATGAATCTTGAGTCGATCTTCCAGGAGGTGGCCGTGGCAATGAAGCGCATTCTTGTGGCTGACGATGAAGAGGGTATTCGCGAGTCGCTGAACCTGATCTTGAGCGAGCACTACGACATCGTCTTCGCCGCCGACGGCCAGGAGACACTGGAGCAGCTCGCCAAGGGCGGCTTCGACTTAGCACTCCTTGACATCAAAATGCCCAAGGTCGACGGCCTGGAAATCATGAAGCGCCTGAGCCAGCAGCGCGTTGCCACACCCGTCATTGTCCTCAGTGCCTACCAAAGCGTTGAGCTGGCGCGCGAGGCGATCCGCCTCGGCGCCGCCGACTACCTGCCAAAACCGTTCGAGCGCGACCAAATCCTCGAAGCCGTGCGCGGGGCGTTGAAGCGCGTCTGACACCGGGTTAAATTCTCCTAATTGCAAGCGTCGTTTGCGCTCGGCCTCAGCATCCTAAGTAGTTCTTAGTAGCCGTCGGAACTCAGACATCACTGAGCGGAACATGCACTTTGTCTACATTTTCTTCTATGCACTCACCAGTGCACTCAGTTTGAGCCAAGGGTTGTTTGTCCTCAGGAAGAACCCGCGATCTCGAATCAATATTACATGGGCGCTGCTCAGCTTCGCCGTTGCGATTTGGGCTCTCGAGGGCTCTTTATTTCTCTTCAGTTCGGATAATGACAAAGCCCTCTTAGGCTGGCGGATTTCCAACTATTCGGCAATGTGGATTCCCGTCTTCTTCAGTCACTTCTGCCTGGCACTTGTTAATCGACCACTCAGAAAGAGCTTGCCAACTATGTTCGGATATTTTGCGTGTGCTATTAGCAGTTCGTGTCTTCTTTCTCGCTATTTTATTCCAAGCGTACCAACAAAACTGATCTTCACGCACTACGCGGACGCCGGTCCGATCTATACGATTCTTATGATCCAATTCTTTGTGCTTGTATGCTACTCCCACTGGACCCTCTTCAGATTCTTGCCTGAACAGAAAGCTGAGCGTCAGAATCAGATTCGATACGTCGCCACTGCTACCATTATTGGGTTCGTATGTGGATCTACCACTTTCCCACTCGTGTATGACGTGCCCCTGAACCCTTGGCCCAGCCTTTTCACATTTGTCTATGCCACGATTATCACTTATGCCATCGTGAAGCATCAATTGATGGACATTCGCGTTGTCATTCGAAAGAGCCTCGCGTACTCCCTATTGATCGCCTGCATCACCGCAACATATTTTGTGTCAGTCTTGATGATGGAACGTTGGTTTCAAGGATTCTTCGGCTATCGTTCACTTATTGCAACCGTGATCGTTGCTTTCTTGATCACCGTGTTCTTCAACCCTGTCCGCAGTAGGATCCAGGCGTTTGTCGATCGCGCGTTGTTCAAGGGTACACCGGTCGAACTCGCCGCGCAGCGCGAGCAACTGTTGGTCGAGGTTCGCAAGACGGATCAGATGAGAGCGGTCGCCACGCTTGCGGCGGGCCTCGCGCATGAGATTCGCAACCCGCTGACGTCGATCAAGACGTTCACGGAGTACCTGGGCAGCCACTACGACGACGCGGAATTCCGCGCGAAGTTCCAGAAGATTGTGGGCGGGGAAGTCGAGCGGATCAATTTGATCACGCAGCAGTTGCTGGACTTCGCGAAGCCGCAGCCACCGAAACTGCAGCCGGTGCGGCTGGCGACGCTGCTCGACGAAACGTTGGAGCTACTCAACAAGGAGTTGGTTGAGCGGCATGTAACCGTGGAGCGCGACTATCAGACGGCGGGCGAGATTCAGGGCGATGCGAGGCAGTTGAAGCAAGTGCTCCTCAACTTGGCGCTCAATAGTCTGCAAGCGATGAACGGCGACGGTAGGCTGCGCGTCGCGATCGCTCGGCAGGGCGACGATGTCGCACTCTCAATCGCCGACAATGGCTGCGGCATTCCAGCGGACCAGCTGCCGCATATCTTCGACCCGTTCTACACCTCGAAACCAAACGGCACCGGCCTTGGCCTGTCGATCGTGCAAGGCATCGTTGCGGAGCACGGCGGCCGAATCGAGGTCAAGAGCCAACCCCAGGGTACCTGCATGGCAGTCCTGTTCCCGAAACCCTCATGAACTTCTACGCCTGGACGGGATTAATCAACGCCATCACGACTGGTGTCGTGGCGCTATTCGTCTGGTCACGCCGCCAGCATGATTCACGGCGCACCACTTTTGCGTACCTCGTTGCCAGTGTCTCGGTTTGGAGTCTTGGTTATTTCTTGTGGCAACGGGCGATGACTGAGCAATCGGCTCTTCTATTCTGTCGAGTGCTGGCCGCAGGATGCGCACTCATTCCGCCACTGTTGCTGCATCATGTGGCCACCTTGGTGGAGACCGCGCAATCGTCCAGAACTCGCCAATTGATTCGACTTAGCTATGTGATCGCCGTCTTCGTGCTATTGGGCGATGCGACGTCGCTCGTCGTACGAAGCGTGGAGCCGAGACTATCCTTTCCGTTCTGGCCCGTGCCAGGACCACTATGGCACGCATATACGCTCCTCTTTGCATTCGACGTCGGCTATGCGATCACATTGCTCTATCACGGATGCGTTACGAGCGTTGGCAGAGCCAGAAATCAGTTGCGATACCTGCTGGTCGGTGCTGTGGTTGCTTTCGCTGGCGGCGCCACAAACTTTTTCCTCTGGTACAACATTCCGATTCCTCCTGTTGGCAACGTGGTCGTGCCTTTCTATGTGACATTGTCGGCCTTGGCCGTGATCCGGTACCAGTTCATGGACATTAAGGTTGCGGTCACGCGGACCGGGATGCTGCTGGCGACGTATCTCGTCGTCCTTGGCGTGCCGTTTGCGATTGGCTGGTGGGGCCGGCCGGGGCTCGAGGCGCGGCTGGGCAGAGAATGGTGGCTCGTGCCGCTTGGGTTGTGCACGGTGTTGGCGACGGTCGGGCCGTTCGTCTATGCCTATTTGCGTCGGCAGGCCGAGGCACGACTGTTGAAGGAACAGCGTCGCTATCAACGCACGCTCGAGCTCGCGGCGCAGGGGATGACGCGGGTGCGCAGCTTCGCGAAGCTCTCGAAGCTCATTGTGCGCGTGGTGAGCCGCACCGTTCGCGTGGATCACGCGTCGCTCTTGGTGTGGGACAAAGACGCCACCCGCTTCGTGCTCGCCGCCAGCGACGGCCCCAAGCGGCTCGCCGTGCAATCGCAGTACGGGCTCGAGCCATCTCATCCGCTGATCCGATGGCTGCTCGACCATCGCAAAGTCTTCAGCGGCGATGATCTCGACCGTCAGCGAGACGCCGCCGTCGCGACCGAGTTGCAGCGTCTCAGCGCCGAGCTCATCGTGCCGGGGCTGATCGAGCGCGAGCTGATCGGCTTTCTCGTGCTCGGTCGGAAGCGCTCGGGCGAAGCGTACTCGCCCGACGACGTGCACGCCTTTTCAACGCTCGCCCACGAAGCCGCGGTGGCGATTGAAAACGCACGCTCGTACGACGAGCTACGCAAGGTCAACGAGCAGCTCCGAATAGCTTACGAGCGATTGCTGCGCCAAGAGCGCCTCGCCGCCGCCGGGCAAATCGCCGCAGGCATGGCGCACGAGATCAAGAACCCGCTCGCCTCGATCAAAATCTTCGCCGAGTTCCTGCCGGAGAAATACGACGACCCCGACTTCCGCCGAAAGTTTTCGCGCATTGTCCAATCCGAGGTCGACCGCATCAACGGCATCGTCCATGAGCTGCTCGACTTTGCCAAGCCCGCTCCACTGAAGCTCGAGCCGGTCAATATCGGTCAGCTTGTCGAAGAGACCGCCCAACTACTTTCCAACCAGGGCCTCAAGCAAGGCGTTGAAATCGAGCACCGGCTCGCCACGAACGGATTGCTCATCCCCGCCGACCCCAAGCAGCTGCGACAGGTCTTGCTCAATCTCGCGCTGAACAGCCTTGAAGCGATGCCGGCGGGAGGTCGGCTGACGTTTGCGACATCCACCATCGGCATTGGTGTGCGGATCCAGATTTCAGACACCGGCTGCGGCATGTCCGAGGAGGCCCGAGCCAAGATCTTCGACCCCTTCTTCACAACGAAGGAGCGCGGCATGGGGCTGGGGTTGGCGATCGTCAAAGGCGTCATCGAGCGGCACGGCGGGCAAATCAACGTTTCGAGTCGCCCATCGGAGGGCACGACCATGGAGGTGAGCCTACCAACTATTAGTTGTAACAAAGAAGTTTAGCATGCTATACTTAAACCTCTTTATATAATAACTAGTAAAAACTATTAATGCACCGGGGAGGATAAGTGCCGTGGACACGGATATCCTGACGTTGGACGAGCTCCACGTCTATCTCAAAATCCCAAAACCGACATTGTACGCGCTGTCCCAGAGCGGCCGCATCCCGGCCGCTAAGGTCGGCAAGCACTGGCGTTTCCGCAAGACCGACATCGACGCCTGGTTGCATGCCCAACGGTGGACCAACCGTCCGCTGCAGCGCCGACACCGGAGATCAGCAACCGATCATGCCCAGCAATAGCAACAGCCGTGTGGTGATCACTGGCTTGGGAGTCCTGACATCAATCGGCAACGGCAAGGAAGCGTTCTGGGAATCGCTGCGCGCGGGGAAATCGGGGATTTCGCGGGTCAAGAAGTTCGACCCGTCGCCTTACCCGACGCAGATTGCGGGCCAACTCGAGAGTTTCGACTTCAGCACCTATATCGATGCGAAATGGGTACGCCGGATGGATTTAACCTCACAGATGGCCGTGTCGGCCGCGAAGATGGCGGTGGCGGATGCGAAAATCGACCTCGAGAAAGCCAACCGCGACCGAATCGGGGTGGTGGTTGGCACCGCGATGGCGGGCCAAGCCTTTATTCTCGAGCAGCACGACGTCTACAAGGAAAAAGGGCCGATGAAGATCAACCCCTTCACGGCCCTCACGGTCTTTCCGGACGCACCTGCGGGCTTCATCTCGATCGAACTCGGCCTTCATGGGCCGAGTTTTTCGTTGGCGACGGCTTGCTCGTCCGCGCTGGACGCGGTGGGTTACGCGTTCAACGCGATCCGCAAGGGCGAGATGGACGCGATTTTGATGGGCGGCTCGGAGGCCACGGTGTTCCCGCAGGCGTTTGCGGCCTTTTGCGTGTTGCGCGCGATGTCGCGCAACAACGATCAGCCAGAGCAGGCGAGCCGGCCGTTCGACAAGCTGCGCGATGGGTTTGTGCTGGGTGAGGGTGCCGGCATGCTGGTTTTGGAGGATCTTGAGCACGCGAAGCGGCGCGGCGCGCACATCTATGCGGAAATCATCGGTTTCGGGATGACGTGCGACGCGTACCACATGACCGCGCCGGAGCCATCCGGCCGCTACGCGGCCAAGGCGATTCAGATCGCGCTCAACGATGCGGGCGTGAAGCCGCAGGACGTGGACTATATCAACGCGCACGGGACCTCGACGCCGCTCAACGACAAGACCGAGACGCTCGTGATCAAGCAAGTCTTCGGGAAGAGCGCGTATAAGGTACCGGTGTCGTCGACGAAATCGATGATCGGGCACTTGATCGGGGCCGCGGGCGCGGTGGAGTTGATCGCGACGACGCTGGCGATGGAGCACCAATGCATCCCGCCAACGATCAACTACGAGGTGCCCGACCCAGAGTGCGACCTCGACTACGTGCCAAACGTCGCGCGGAAGGCAAACGTTGAGATCGCGCTGAAGAACTCCTTCGGCTTCGGCGGGAAGAACTCCGCGCTGGTGATTCGAAAATTTGAGCGCTAGACAGGCGTACCACCCAACGGGTAATTCAACTGCGACGACACGGACGACCGATGAACGGATTCGCGAGATGGCACTGGGGACCATGGGCAGCGGATAACGCGCCCACTCAAAGCACGTAGCCGCCAGCGACGAGCAATTCACGCGACCGCGAGGAGCTTCCTCGCAACGATCGAGGCGACCGATGATCCGCCACGAGACGCTGGACCAGTTGAAGCAATTGGCTTGTTTCGGGCCACTCGAGGGCCAAGCTCTGCGCTTGGCTCTCGATCTGTTTGTTATGGGACGGGCTCACTGATGGCGCCGAAGTGCCCGCTGTTCAACAAGGGTGAGGTGCTCTGCCGCATCAAGCCGCAGAGCCAGCACCGCTGGGTGGCCAACGAGCAGACGTGGTACCTCAGCAACTATTGCGCCAGCGACTACTACATCGACTGCGTCGACTACGAGGCGTACCTCGAGCAGCAAGCAATCACGAAGGGCAAGATCCTCGTCATCGACGACGAGCAGGAGTTCTTGGAGGCGCTCAACTCGTTTTTCTCTCTCCGCGGATATCAGACGGTCACGGCCTCGTCGGCCGAGAAGGCGCTGCGCGTCATGGCGCAGGACCTGCCGGCACTCGCATTTGTCGACATCAAGCTCCCCGGCATCAACGGCATCGAGTTGATCAAGATTATGAAGGATCAGTTTCCGTCGGTGAAGATTTTTGTGATCACGGCGTTCGACGAAGAGCACAAGCGGGCGGTTGAGCAGCTAGGGGTCGACGGATTCTTCGCCAAACCGATCGGGCTGGACGAGCTGAAGAAGCACGTAGTCGAGGTACTCTCAGCTTCCGAGCGGCGCACGCGCGCGCTGATCAAGAGCCAGGTGCTCGAGGGCACGCCGAAAGCGAAACTGCTCTTTGTGCTTGAGGTGCTGCCGAACGAAGAGGATCGGTTGACGATGTACCTGCGCGAATGCTTCGTCGATCGCTCGCGCTGCGGCGGCATCTATCAAGTCGACTTCGCCTACACGATCAACCAGACGCTGGACAAGCTGATGACGTTCAAGCCTGACTTAGCGCTGATCAACTTTGACTCCCTCTACGAGATGCAGTGCGGCCAGGTCGCCTCGCGCATCGTGGAGTCTCCCTACCGGCCGAAGGAAGTCATCGTCTACGGCATCAACCTGGAGGCCGCCGACAAGCAGAAGCTCGAGGAGCTCGGGATTCCGTACGTGGATCAGCACAAGAGTTTCGCGAAGCTGATCACGACGATCAAGCAGACGGCGCTAAGACATTCACTGAGTGCGGAGCCAACGGTGGTCTAGGCGATCGGTAAGTCAGAGTCACGGAGCAGTGAAATGTTGGCAGGCAACCATCGGTACTTAGTCGCCACGTCAGCTTCCCACATCGAATACAGATCACGCCGGGGGGTTCCCTTTTTGTTGAAACAAATCATTAGGGCTCGGCGCGCCTTGAGAAAGGCGCTGTATGGAAACGTGTTGCGACCGCTGTTCTTTGTGAGTCGCATCGGAAGAAGGATCGTGCTCGGTCGGGTCGGGACCGGAGCTTTGCTTGACTATATTTATGAACAGCGTCCGTCAGGCTACAGCCGAATTGGGAAGGCCGTTGACAGGGCGCTCTTGAGTATGCCTGCGGCCAAAGCGACACGGCACAAGTTGGATAAGATTAGGAGTCTGATACTTCAGGAAATTGAGAGCAACCAAAGCCGCAGTCGACCAACACGAATCGTGGATCTTGGTTCTGGGGCGGCACGCTATTTGCATAATCCTGATCGGAAGTACGAAGGAAACGGCAGCCACATCGAGGCTCTATGTTTAGATATTGACAGCCGTTGCCTGAGAGCAGGACGAAGATTGCCGCAAGAGTTTCCCATCCAGTATCGGAAGGGAAACGTAGACAAACTTGGGCATTACCAGAGACTTGCGAATCGAATCGGCTGGAAACCGAACATAGCGGTTGTCTCTACTTGCTACGATCTTCTCGATGATTCAACAACTCGAAAGTCGCTCGAGGAGTTGTATCAATCGATGGATGCGGGTGGTGTTGCGATCATTGCGAGCCAAGTTCGTAATCCCAGTCACGCGCTTATCGAAAAGACCAAACTTCGACGCAACAAAGCTCCAGAAATTCATTATCGTGAGCCATTCATAATCAGGAAATGGATGATCGAATCTGGTTACAAAGAGGTTTCTGTTGAGTTGGATAAGTGGGGCATGTATGCGTTCTACATTGGAAGAAAGACGGGCGAAGCAAGTTCGCGCGTTTCCGAAACCCCTATTCTGGCAAAAGGTAGGGAATACAGACGCGTAGTGAAGATGAGATCGAATAACGCCTACCCGTATATGAGAGGTTTCACCCCACTTGCCAATGGGAGAGCGGTTCGCGGGAACTCGCGAGTAGTCCACATGGCCACAAACGACTACCTTGGTATGAGACTTCACCCGAAGGTAATTCAGGCTGCAATCTTGGCTACGAGAAAATATGGCGTATCGACGACGAGTTCGAGGATTCTGGTAGGTAATCTGGATATCCATGAGAAGCTACAATCGCGACTTGCAAGCTTCCTGGGTTTCGAGGACTCATTGGTATTGACGACCGGCTACGGTACGAACGTGGGTGTCGTGAGTTCTCTCGTTGCTGAAGGAGAGGTTGCGTTTGTTGATCGACTTGCACACGCGAGCATCTTGGATGGTTGCAAACTGTCAGGCGGTGAAGCACGTTTTTTCACTCACAACAGCATGACTGCCTTGGAGCGACTTCTTGAGGCGAATGAACATATCTATGGCAAACTGATTATCTGTGATGGCGTCTATAGCATGGACGGTGATCTTGCGCCATTGCCCGAGTTATTTGGTCTTGCTGAGAAGTATGATGCTGCTTTACTGATTGATGACGGCCACGCGACTGGGGTCTACGGCGACCGAGGGAAAGGGACGCTTGAGCATTTTTCGATCAAAGACCGGGACAGATGTGTCTTAGTCGGTAGCTTAGGTAAGGGTTTGGGCAGTACTGGCGGCTTTGTCGCGGGCAAGAGAGAAATCGTGGATTATCTACGACACACCGCAAGGCCATTGCTGTTTTCGACGGCCATGCCACCGGCAAGTGCGGCCGCTGCGCTCGCGGCCCTGGATATTCTGGAAGACAATCGCTGGCTTATTGAGCAGCTGTGGTTGAACACTAGGCGAATTCGCGAGGGACTGGCTGATCTCGGTTACAATCTCGGCACGAGTGTTTCACCTCTTATACCGGTCATCATCGGAGACGAATACAAAGTCTACAAGATGGTTGGTGCTTTGGAGGAGTCTGGGATAATCGTTGATGGCCTCGGTCCACCAGCTGTGAAGCAGACTCAGTGTCGAATCAGAATCAAGATGATGGCAACTCATAGGGCAGATGATATTGAATATGTGTTGCAACAGTTTAAGAGGGTAGGTAGGCGCTTCGGGGCAATTTAGCTTGCCGCGACATATTCGCTCATGAATCTTACCGTTTTTCTAGCGATCAGTGGATTCTTGAACGGAATTACCAGCTTCGTCCTGGGACTTTTTGTGTTATCAACCAACAAGAATCGTCTTCTAAATCGCACCTACTTCTGTTTCAACCTAAGCATTGCTCTTTGGAGTGCTGGATACATCTTCTGGCCGCTGAGTTCCGATAGGGACTCGGCACTACTGTGGTTTCGAATCCTGCACTACGGTGCGGCCTTCATACCTGCCTGCTACTATCACTTCGTACTGGCTCTTACGGAACGAACGAGGACGAACAGAATTAGCTGCGTGGCGGGCTATCTTCTTGCACTTGCATTTTGTTCAATTATTTCTTCGACGCTATTCATAAGAGATATGCTTCCGAAGTTTTCTCTCAAATTTTGGGCCGTGCCGGGCATCATGTACCACTTCTTCTTGCTCTACTTTTTTGTCTATGTACTGATGTCGCTCAAAATTCTCTGGAAGGAACAGGCGACTGCGACCGGGCGCAAGAAGGATCAGTACAAGTATGTTCTTATCGCGACTTTGATTGGATACGCGGGGGGAGCCACGAACTATCCGCTTTGGTACAACATCCCAATCTATCCCGTCGGTAATATTCTCGTCACCTTATATGATGCAATCATTGCATATGCGATTGTTCGTCATCAGCTGCTTGACATAGAAGTCATTGTTAAGAGAACTCTTGTATTTGCTGGATTGGCCGGTTCCGTTGTGATTGTTGTGTCGTTAGTGACATTCATTTCGCAGGATTTGTTGGCGCACTTTATCCAGGTTCCTCGTTACTGCTCGAACGTAGTCGCGGCAATTGTTATCGCCGCCACATACGGTCGGTTGCGAGACTGGCTCGTTAATGCGACCGAGAAGTATCTCTTTCAGAAAAAATATAACTACAAGGATCTCCTTAAGCGCTTCACCGATGAAGTCATGGTCATCGTCGACCTGAAGAAGTTGGTGGAAACCACGGTCAGCACACTGTCCGATACGGTAAAGTTGAACAGTTGCAGTCTCCTATTGCTGAACAGGGATTCGAGGAAGTATGAACTGATCTCCTCGAAGGGCGCGAATGGGCTGCAATTCACGCTGGACGAGCAGGAGGCGTTCATTACGTTCTTGCGTGAGACGCACGAGCCGATCGTGCTCTCCGGCGAACTGTCGAAGGTTCGGTTTCCAGAAACCATGATACAGCCGGCGCAGCATTTGAAGGCTCAACTCTGCCTGCCGCTCAACCTCCACGAAGATCTCATCGGCGTCCTGTGTCTGGGGAAGAAAAAATCCGACGAGGACTTCACCAAGGACGACCTCGACATCCTGCTGCCGTTGGCGCGTACATTGGCGATCGCCGTGAGCAATGCGCAACTGTTCGATGAGCTAGCCAAGACGCAGGCGGAAGCCGCCCAGAGGGAAAAACTGGCCGTGATTGGCACGCTGTCGGCCGGCATCAACCACGAGATCTGCAATCCGCTGGGGATCGTGAAGACGCAATCCGAAGCGTTCCTGTTGGATCTGAAGGAAGGCTTGCTGAGCAATCAGCCGACGGAGGTGATTGTCCAGCGAGCCGCTTCCATCTTGACCGGAACCTTGAAGCAGATCGACCGCGCCACCTCGATCACGCAGAAACTCTCCAACTTTGCGAAGCCGATCAAGGAGGCTACGGCGCAGCCTGTCTCTGTGGACCATGAGGTGGACGAAGTGCTGGCCCTCGTTGGTCACGACCTGAAGCTCGAGCGTGTCGACGTCCTCAAGGAAATCCCTGCGGATTTGCCATCGATCGTGGTGGATCGTCGCCAACTTCAGGAGGTACTCTTCAATCTCATTCGCAATGCGGGTCAGGCGATCAAACCACCGGGACGGATTACCGTCCGGGCGCATGCAGACGAGAATCATCTCGTGCGGATCGAAATTGAAGACACGGGTTCCGGCATCCCGCCGGATAAGGTGGGCAAAATCTACGATCCGTTCTTTACGACAAAAGAACCCGGGAAAGGGACCGGTTTGGGACTCTTTATCGTGAGGCAGATCGTGGAACGTAATCGGGGCCGCATTGCTGTCGAGAGCGTGGTCGGGAAAGGCACAACGTTTTTGTTGGACTTCCCGGCGGCAAAGCCAGCGCCGACTGCGGCGTGATCCATGAGTACAAAGCCGCGGATCGTGGCCATCGACGATGAGGCGGAGTTCACCAAAACGCTGGGCGAATTTTTCAGCGCCCGCGGCTATGAGATGCACATTGCGCTTACCGGTACCTCTGGTCTGGAGCTCATCCATCTGCATCAGCCCGACGTCGTGCTGGTCGATCTCAAACTGCCGGGGATGGATGGGGATGAGATCCTTCGGCACGTTCGGCGACAGTACCCAGCCATGAAGGTGATCGTGATTACGGCGTATAACGATGGCGGAAAGACTCGGCAGCGGCTGTTGGCGGAGGGCGCTTTCGCGCACTTCGACAAGCCGCTCTCGTCGCTGAGTGATCTGTCGCAGATGATCAAGAACGCGCTGGCGGCCGCGGCGACGGAAGTGCGATGAGTCGTCGGCATGGTGGGGTAAATTGATGAACGCATTTGCGTTGTCAGGTCTACTGACGGCGATCGGCTGCACGGTGATGGCGGGGCTGGTGTATTTCAGCAACCGGACTCATCGTGTCAACCAGCTATGGGCAGTGTTCTGCCTGGCCGTCAGCGTCTGGGGGCTGGGCGTGATGCTCATCGGCCAGACCCCGGATCCGCGTGGCGCAATCATTTGGTGGCGCGTGGCGCACCTCGGCGCCATCTTAGTGCCCATCCTGTTCTATCACTTCGTGGTCGTGTTCACCCGCATCGCCAGGCCGCGATTGGTGCGGATCGGCTACCTGGCGGCCGGCGCATTCCTGGTGCTCGATGCGACACCCTGGTTCATCACGGGCGTGCGATACATGTTCGGCCAGTTCTACTACAATGCGTCGGGTAGCAATCCGGTGTACTGGTTGTACATTGCGTTTTTCTTCGTTTGGATCGTGCTCAGCCACGTCGAGCTGTGGCGCTACGTACGGCGGATCCCTGCAGGCGGCGAGCATCTGCACGCGGAGTGGCTGCTCTTCGGGACGGCACTGGGCTTCGCGGGCGGGGCGACGTGCTTCCTGCCGGTGTTCGGCATCGATGTGTATCCGAACGGAAACTTCTTGGTGCCGTTATTTCCGCTCGTGATGACGTATGCGATCCTACGCTACCGATTGATTGCGCTCGATCTTGCACTGATTCGCGGCGTATCGTTTCTGGTAATTTATGCGGTGGTCGTTGGGCTGCCGTTGCTCTCTGGACGCCAATACAAAAGCCTCTGGCAGACGGCGCTTGGTGATCTGTGGTGGATCGGGCCGACGGTGCTCATGGGGTTGCTGGCCTCGGTAGGGCCCTGGGTCTACATTGCCATCCAAAAGAAGGCTGAGGCGAGACTACTCGGCGAGCGCCGTGGCTACCAGCGAATCCTCTGGCAGGCGTCGCAGGGGATGACGCAGATCCGGGACCTGGAGCGGCTGCTGCGGCTGGTCGTGCATGTGATCACAAAGACCGTGGGGCTGACCAACGCGGAAATTTTTCTGGAGGAAGCCGGCGGGGACGCATTCGCATTGCGAGCCGTGCGCTACCGCAGCCGCGCGACGACACTAGTCTGCATGTCCCAACACGATCCCCTCGTGCAGCTGTTGAAGGAGACACGCCAGCCCGTCGTGCTTGATTTACTGAAAATGCAGGCCAGTGATTCGCCGTCAAAGAATGGACAGATCAATGTCGCGGCGCAGGCCGTTGATCGCATGGAGGCACTGCGGGCGACGATGTTAGTACCAAGCTTCAGCCAAGAGAAACTGATCGGTTTTGTGGCTCTCGGTGAGAAGCATAATGGGCAGAGCTACACGGCCGAGGACGTGGTCGTCTTC
>OBEQ010558414.1_pt1 | contig 15933 bp, 13 predicted proteins | sample 1670901 | NCBI WGS metagenome assembly OBEQ01 (sample SAMEA104232315, study PRJEB22302) | groundwater metagenome | biome: forest; feature: aquifer; material: groundwater | place: USA | collected 2011-08-07 | depth 5.4 m | reverse complement strand
GCGTAAGCGAAGATTGAAGCGGTTCCTGAAGAAGGCTCCGTCTATGTTTCTTTGGATGACCTAAAGCACTGCAGCGGATTGGCTCTGGGCAGCCCTACTCGCTTCGGCAATATGGCCGCTCCTTTGAAATATTTTCTGGATAGCACTTCTGAACTCTGGCTGGGAGGGAACCTCATCGGCAAACCCGCGGGAGTCTTTACCTCTACCGCGAGTCTCCATGGAGGCCAGGAAATGACCTTACTCACCATGGCCATTCCACTGCTTCACCATGGCATGCTTCTCTCTGGCCTGCCCTATTCCAATCCTGAACTAATCAGTACCACTACGGGAGGAACCCCTTACGGACCTTCACATCTCGCGGGACCCTTAGCCGACAGATCCATTACCGAGGAAGAAAAAAATCTCTGCATTGCTCTTGGGGAAAGACTCGCCCAACTCGCCAAAACCTTGGGAACTTAAGATGAGCAAAAGTATGAGCGTCGGCGGAGTCAATTCGTCGACCTTGGCTTATCTGCTCAAAAAACATTATCAAACCCAAAACGGCTTCTTTTTAGCACTCACGCCCAATAATGCCCTCGCAGCCAAACTGAAAAATGAATTATCTTTTTATTTGCCTGAAGAGTGGATTGAACTATTTCCTGATCGAGAAACCCTGCCCTACGATCAATTCTCTCCCCACCAAGACATCACTTCCGAGCGCTTGAAATTGCTGAAGCAAATTCCTTCCTTAAAAAAAGGGATTTTGATTGCGTCGATTGAAACGCTCATGCATCGACTGTCTCCTCCCTCTTTCATGGCTAGTGAAGTTTTATGTTTCAAAGCCGGAGATCGATTCGACCCGATGGCTCAGGCCAAACTGCTAGAACAAGCGGGATATCACCGAGCCAATCAAGTTTTGTCCCGAGGAGAGTTTGCTATTCGGGGATCCATTGTTGATCTATATCCCATGGGCCTCAAAGACCCGATTCGCCTAGAGCTCTTTGACGATGAAATTCTCACGCTTCGTTATTTTGACTCGGACACTCAACGTTCCTACGCCGAAGTTTCATCCATTGCGCTTTTGCCTGCCGTGGAATATCCCTTGGATGATTTATCTATTAAGCAATTTACTCAACAATGGAAATCGACTTTTAAGCCTAACACCTTTAAGTCCCCTCTGCTGGAAGCGCTCGAACACCGACATTCTTTTGGGGGACTGGAGTATTATCTCCCTTTATTTTTTAAAGAAACCTCATACTTACTGGACTACCTTCCCGACTCCGCTCAACTCGTGCATTTACTTGATACTTACAAGCAAGCCCTCTCCTTCTGGACCGAAATTGAAGACCGTTACGCCTTTTGTCAGCACGACTTGAATCGTCCAGCCTTAAAACCCTTGGATGCTTTTTTTCATCCCACTCAGCTTTTTTCCCGAAGCAAGAATTTTTCCGAATTAAAATTCTTGGAAAAAAATCTCCCGCTGAGTCCTTATCAATCCAATAGCGAAGCCCTCTCTATTCCAGATATTTATTTCAATCCCCAGGAAGACAGGCCTTTGCGAAAACTTCGAGAATTCATCGATACTCGATCTGAGAAAATTTTATTTTGTGTGGAAAGTGCAGGTCGAAAAGAACTGTTATTGGAGCATTTGTATCGAGAAGGAATTGAAACCAGTCCCTGCAAAGATTTCTCCGAATTTTTGAAGAACCCCGCTCGACTTCAAATGGCCATTGCTCCGATTGAACACAGCTTTTGGATTGCCGGTGAAACCTTCCTACTCCTGAGCGAAGCCTCGCTCTTTGTCCAATTCATTCCTCAATCTCGACTTCGGGATCAGAAGAAATCATCGATTTCAGATGCCGCTTCCTTGATTCGAGATCTCGGTGACTTGAATCTCCAAGATGCGGTCGTCCATGTCGAATACGGCATTGGGAAATATCTTGGACTTCAAACGCTAGTGCTTGAGGACATCCCCAAAGAATGCTTTGTTATCGAGTACTTAGGGGGAGATAAGTTATTTGTTCCCATTGAAAATCTTCACTTAATTACTCGATATTCCGGCTCTGAAATGCAAGGAGCTCCAATCAGCCGCTTGGGAACCGATCGATGGCAGAAAGATAAAGAAAAAGCCTTGAAGCGTGTCCATGATATCGCCGCAGAACTACTCGACATTTATGCTAAACGAGAATCCAAACCTGGCTTTGGATTCAAGCATCCTGAAGAAGATTTTGCGAAGTTCTGTGCAGAGTTTCCTTTTGAAGAAACGCCCGATCAGCTTTCGGCTATCGCCGCGGTGGTTGATGACATGCAGGCCAAAAAGCCCATGGATCGATTGCTCTGCGGGGATGTGGGATTTGGAAAAACGGAAGTCGCCATGCGAGCCGCCTTTATCGCCGTTCATCAAAATAAACAGGTCGCTATTTTGGTCCCAACCACTTTACTGGCTCAGCAGCATTATGAAAGTTTTATGGATCGCTTTGCCAACTGGCCGGTATCTGTCGAAATGCTTTCTCGATTCCGAAGTCCTGAACAGCAAAAGCAGATCTTAAAAAAAACAGAAAATGGCCAAATTCATATTCTTATCGGAACTCATCGACTTTTAAGTCCTGAAGTACGCTTTAATGACCTGGGACTCTTAATTATTGATGAAGAACATCGCTTTGGGGTGAAACATAAAGAACAAATCAAGGCGATGCGAACCGAAGTTGATATTCTCACCTTAACCGCCACCCCCATTCCTCGCACCTTGAATCTGGCTTTTTCGAATCTTAGAGACCTTTCCTTAATCGCCACTCCTCCCGCCAAGCGCTTATCAGTCAAAACGTTTGTGAAAGATCTCAGCGAGGGCATGATCAAAGAAGCGATTTCGAGAGAGATTCATCGAGGAGGCCAGGTCTATTATCTTTACAACGACGTCAGCCGCATTGAAATCCGAAAAGCAGAATTACAAAAGCTCTTCCCCGAATTGCATATTGGAATCGGTCATGGACAAATGCGAGAACGAGATCTTGAAAAGGTCATGGCGAATTTCTATCACAATCATGACCAACTTTTACTTTGCAGCACCATTATCGAAACCGGGATTGATATCCCCAATGCCAATACCATCATCATTGAAAGAGCTGATCGCTTTGGCTTGGCGCAATTACACCAACTGCGAGGTCGAGTGGGACGTTCCCACCATCAGGCTTATGCGTATTTACTCACTCCACCCTGGGAGAGCTTAAGCAAAGATGCACAAAAAAGACTCGAGGTGATTCAAGAGGCTTCCGAGCTGGGAGCAGGTTTTACTCTGGCAAGTCATGATCTTGATATTCGTGGAGCCGGAGAGCTGCTTGGCGATGAGCAAAGTGGTCAAATTGAACGCATTGGATTCAATCTTTATATGGAAGTTCTGGATAAAACGGTTCGCGCTTTAAAATCGGGGAAGCTTTTGGATCTTCAAAGTGCTTTCGATTCCGATCATCTTGATATTGATCTTGGCTTAAGTGCATTGATTCCCAGCTCCTATTGTGAAGATGTTCACACTCGCCTTGGCTTGTATAAAAGAATTTCTGATGCCCAAATAAAAATGGAACTTGATCAGATCAAAATTGAAATCATTGATCGCTTCGGCCCTCTCCCCAAAGAAAGCTTAAATTTATTTTCCCAAGCAGATCTTAAGCTTCAAGCCAAAGCTCTGGGGATTTCAAAAATTAAAGCCTCGGCAAAATATATTTCTGTTGAATTTAAAGAGCATTCCCCCAAAGTCCCCACTGATAAGATTATGACTTTGCTTCAGAAGCATCCGAATCGATATAAGTTGAAAGGACAGAACGCTTTTTTAATTCAGCTAGATGCACTAAAAATGGAAGAGCGACATCTTATCGTGGAGCAAACTTTGGAAGCCCTAGAGACAAAATAAATTTCTAAGGCCCTAGGTTTCTTCGGCTACTCGATCTGTCAAGACTTTCACTTTAATCGCCGCATCGATATCCGCATGCAACTGGACTTTAATTTCATACTCACCCAGCAAACGGATAACGCCATCAGAAAGCTGAATTTGATGTTTTTCAACTTCCACACCCAGTTTTGAAATTTCGATGGCAAGATCTCTCGTTCCGATGGATCCGAACAGGCGACCACCTTCTCCGGCATGAGCCATGATCACTATTTCTTTACCGTTTAACTTCTCTGCAATCGCTTCAGCTGCTTTCATTTTTTCAGCAAATGCTTTTTCAAGTGCGGCTCGATTGGCTTCAAAAATCTCTAAATTCTTTTTCGTCGCTTGCATCGCCTTGCCCTGTGGAATCAAGTAGTTACGCGCAAAGCCTGATTTAACTTTTACTTTATCGCCCAAAGCGCCCAGCTTGCGAATCTTTTCATTCAAAATAATTTGCATCTCTCATTTCCCTGTTCTGAATTAATGTTTATCCGTGTACGGAATTAAGGCCAAATAACGCGCGATTTTCACAGATTTCGCCAAAGCGCGTTGGTATTTTTGACTCATTCCGGTAATGCGGCTGGGAACAATCTTTCCCGACTCAGAAACGGAGGCTTTCATTAATTCTAAATCTTTATAATCAATCCCTCTCGACTTGGAAATTTTTAATTTTTCTACGTCGACTTCTGGTGTTTCTCTTTCAATACTCATGATGCTATTCCTTCAAAATTTTATGATCTTTCGGATCGTTCGCGTCGTTCAAACCGTTGGGGTCGATCGCTGTCATAGCGTCGAGAGCCAAATTTTTTCTGATATCCCGAAGGTGGGGGCGCTGTTCGGCTGTCGCTTCGTTGCACAATTAAGGAAGGTTCCGTGATCGCTTTTTTCTGAACGAGGACTAAATTTCGAAGCACTGCATCATTAAAACGAAAGGCATCGGACAATTCTTTCAGAGATTCAACACCACACTCGACGTTCATCAAGACGTAATGTGCTTTTTGCAATTTATCGATGGGATAGGCCATTTGTCGTCGACCCCAGTCTTCAAAACGATGAATTTTCCCACTTCGTTTCGTGACGGTTTCTTTGTAACGGCTCACCATATTGGGAACTTGTTCACTTTGGTCAGGATGAATCATGACCACAATTTCATAATGTCTCATTTAAGGGGATCTCCTTTCGGTTTATCGTTGGATAAGCCCACTTTCATTAAGACGGTTCAAAAGGTGGGCAAGGCGGCGCGGACTCTACCGAAATCGAATGCCAACTTCAAGGACTTCCGATACGTCATAACTCAGCAAATGAACCCATTATGATTTTTCTTGCAAAAACAAGACAAGCCTTTTTTAATCACGCTCCTCCCTCACTCTAAGGCAAATCTTCATGAGAAAACCGCTTAATCTGCTGCTCGGCGCCTTGATAGGCTTATTAATCTTAGTTTTTCTGATTCTTCCCCTAAGCTTTGGAGTCTTAACTCGGCATTATTTTCATCGTGCTTTGGCAGGCTGGGCAAAAACACATCCTGATGCAAGCTATCAACTCAAAACTCTCCATCACGGCCTATTCAGCTCCACAGAACAAATTGAAATTAGCTTCCATGGACTTTCTCTCTTAAACACCCCTTTTAAATTGGTGTATGGGCCCTTCATTTTTGACGAAGGTCTCTCCTTTGGCTTAGCTCACATTGCTAAAAATACGGCTGAAATCAATGGCATCCCCCCCACAACTTATTTTGGAAGAATTGGTTTCTTAGGTGGAATTCTCCTTCATACGCATACACCAAATCCCACGCAATTACTGAATCTTTTACAATTGATTTTGCAAAAACCCATGTCTTTTACACTCGACAGCATCGATACCGAACTCTCCAGCAGTCTGACTTCCGGCACGCTAGACCTCACCCTTTCCCTTAATCAGTTTGACTTTGAACAGTCCCCTTTTTCTGTCAAAGCAGAGCAGATCAACTTCATACTCAATGATTTTGAGACTGTGCATGGAGACTCCAGCGCTCTGGCAAGCTTTAACATTAGCAGAGCTAGCTTGAGCGATGGACTGAGACAGCTGGATATCCCGCATTTTTCAATTTCCCAGTATCAAGTGCTTGCAAGCCGATGGGAGGCTTTTTCTCAACTCAAAACTCAAGTTGAAAATTTTCGCTCCAACAATACCGACGATCGAAATGAACTGAGTAGACAAGCCATTGAAATGATCCTTTTGGGTTTCAATCATCAAACTCAGCTTGAATTTTCCGTGGCTTATCACTCTTCTCTTGGCAGCGGGTCTTTTGACCTGAATATTCAATTTCCCAAGCTTCCTGACAATCCGAGCCCCAATGAAATTCTCAAACATGCGAAATATCATCTCAATTTAGGCATTCCTAATATTCAGTCAGTCGCCACTCAAAGTAGTCCCACAGAACTCGTCCTTCAACGACTCTCTTGGTTGGAAGAAAATGACAACACGGCGTTTTATCTCCCCTTATTAAATTTGAAAAAAGGTGATCAAACCCTCTTTTCGCTGCAAGGTTTGAATCTAAAGTCACATACTTCCCATTCGTTTTTATCAAAGCAAGAAGGAAAAACCTGGGATGCCCAAGCTCAGCAAATTTGTCTCGTGACGGAATGTGCTCAAAACGTTGTATTGTCGAATGAAATTCAAGGTCTCGATAAAAATGCGCTGCTGGATAGCCAAGGTGATGCCCTCGTTGAAACGATTGCTTCTCTACTGTTTGGAAATGACATTCAAGTTTTGAGTCTCAAGTCAGTACTGACACCAAACTCTGAAGATACTTTAGCTATGCATGCTGAATTTCCCCATGGCCAGGCTTCCTTAGATTTCAATGTCAAAACTTCAAATTTATCTCTGCAAAAACCGCTCTCACAAAACCTTGTCGCTTCTGGGGTTTTAAAGGTTCCAAGCCAAGATTTATCGGATCTTTTGAGCTCTGGCGTGATAAAAAAATCGCTCAGCTCTCCTTATGCCATCCAAGATACCAGTCATATGACGACGAGAGAGATTTTGAGCTTAATCAAACAAGCCTGGACTCAAGCGGGCTTTATCAGCCAAGAAGGTTCCTCGGAATTGCTCATTCTAGATTTCTCTCCAAACGCAGGCTTAAGCTTGAATCACAAAAGCTTTAGCGAACTGGATCAAGCCGCCCTTTATGCCAACGTTGGAAATTATTTGGAAGCGCTGACTCTCTTGAATCGAAGCGAGCTTCAAAAAAACCCCGTCGCCGAGCAAATGACAACGGATATTCTCGATATTCAAAAAGCACAAAGCGAAAAAACCATCATCTCCAATCAAAAACCAGTATAGAATCGCAAAACTTTTTTTGGCTGGATTTTTTAAATAAATCCGATGTTTCTTATTGGTGCCGGTGCTGCCCGAGCCGCTGGAAAAATCATGGCCTATGCCGCTAATAAACAGACTGCCTTACAAATACAATCGAAAGATCGTCACGACTTCGTCACTCAAATTGATCAACAATGTGAAACGGCTATTCTTGAAATTTTGCATGACGCTTATCCTCTCCATAACTTTCTAGGGGAAGAAAGTGGATTGACCACTCATTCGAATAGCGCTTATGTTTGGATTATTGATCCTCTGGACGGCACCACCAATTTTATCCACGGATTTCCAATGGTTGCGGTTTCAATCGCGCTTCAAATCAACAAACAAACCGAACTTGCTCTCATCTACAATCCCTTTACTCAAGATCTTTTCACTGCGGAAAAAGGTCGGGGCTCTATGCTCAATGAACGCCGAATTCGCGTGGCAGAGACAGCAAGCATGGAAGGCGCTTTTATCACGGCCATGGTTCCGAAAGGACCGATTTTTACGCCAGATTACGAATCCTATTATGCTGCCCTTCAAGTTCAATGCAGTGGCGTTCGACGCTCAGGATCCTGCGCTCTCGACCTAGCTTACGTGGCTAGCGGAACTTTTGATGCTTTCTGGACCGTTGGCCCCAAACCTTGGGACCTCGCCGCAGGAATGCTTTTAATTCAAGAAGCCGGGGGACAAATTTCATTTCTGGATAAAAATCTTAATAAAGAAGGTTTTCCCGAATATGGCGCCCTGTTGGCCACGAACCCCAAGCTTTCTAAAGAGTTGTTGCCGATTTTGAAAAAATATTATTTAGTCTAGTTTCCATTCTTCGCCATCCTGACTAAAAGGATTCTTTCGGGGATCATCTCGTTCATCGAAAGCATCTGAACGGCCTCGGACGTCCTCAAAAAATGGTAATGGGGGTGACACCGAGGTCTGCTTAATTTGATCAATCAAATCTTCAATCTTTAAAACTTCACTTATTTCAGGAAGCGGAGCCTCAGACATTCTTTTCCATAAGCCTCGCAATAATTGCTGAAAATCACCTTGGGTGGCAGGACTGCTGTTTGCTTTGTGTTCTAAGTCTCCCAGATATTGACTAAGCTTCGTACACAACTTTTCTAATTCCTCTGCCCCGATCAACTGATGAAAGCGCATTTCCTTCAAGAGCTTAAAAGGCAAAACAAACTCTTCCTGAGTCTCCATACAACATTCTGAGACATCTATGTTTGTTGAAAAAAACTCGCGAACTGTCTTGAGATAGGCTTCTGATATTTTAGGTAAATCAACGTTCAAATTTTTATAGTGTGTGAGAAAATCCCGCATGATGGACCAAAAAAAATAGCGCTGCCCACTCCCTGAGCTAAACGAACAATTTCTCAAGAAAGTTAGAAAACTCAAATTGAGATGATCAATGCATTGACCTCTTCCAGGTCCTCTTTCACCCGCTTTAAAAAGCACAAATAGCTTGGATAGGCCGTTCCATGCCTCAAAATGCCTGGATTCTTCACAAGACTGATGGTACTTGTCATACAGCTCTGAGAGAAATGCCTCGGTCACGATTCCTGAGTCTTTTATTTTTTCGAGAACTGGCATCAATGCTGATAAAGTATCAACAGGACCCCTTGATTGGTAATTAAAAGTATTCGCAGATTGAATGATATAGGCTTGCATTTTTTTGATATTAAATTCTTCTCCTTTGGGTTCTTGGCAAAAGAGTTCCAAGCAATGTTCTAAGGTGCACGGGGCCCGAGGGTCTATATTCACCAATTCTTTCTCAAATATTCCTTTGATGAATATCTGAGCTTTTTCTGAAAGTGCTATACCTCGTTGCTTTTGCAAGCGAAGCATTTGTTTTAACAGAGAAAGTAATTCCATTTTCTGATGATTATTCCAGATTTTTGAAGGCAGCTCTTCAAGCAGCAGGGGCTCCAAAGCCCCTAACTGCCTTTCAAAGCCCTCCATTCCTTTGGCAACGGACTCAGGCTCGTGCGTACATGAGCAGAGATAATGAATTCTTTTGAAATCATCTAAAATGACGGCAATATGGTAATAAAGAATTTTTTCCGAGACTCTCTCATCAAAATCTCGTTCTAATGACTCCAATAATCTTATGCTGATTTCTTCTCGTATTTTTTGTTCTTCTTCTCCCAATGCTGAGACGATTTCTCCATAAACTCCACTTTCTTCTCTCTCTCTAAAACAACCTAGACGATCCAAGTATCCGCAAACATTTAAGCGATAAGCTCGATTATTGTAGTCACCTTCTGGTCCAAAGACAGTTTCTAAAAAATATTGTCTTATTGATGGTTTGACTTCTTCAATCAGCGCTTGTTTTAAATGATCCAGAGAATCCCTTGCATCGTCAACAACCTTGACTAAAGTGCCTCTCATTGCACTGTACTCAAAAATAGGTATTTTTTCAGTGCTCTCTCTTTGTTTTTGAATGATTTGTTCAACAAGCACCAACACCGATAGTCGCACTGAAAAAGCATAGAAATCTTTCGGACCAGAAGAAAAATTGCTCCCTCGATTCAAGCTGGTGAGAGGATCGAGAGAATAAACCACCCCACGAACGTCAGAAAGATTATAAGAGGATGCGGTTAATTCAGTATTCCTAAGCTTGTTGTCGCCCATTTTTAAAGAAGGATATTCTAAGGCAATTTTCTCTCTTATTTCCTCTAAAGGAGTCCTGAGTGAACGCGTTTGAGGCGGGGCTTTATAAGTCCTAACTATGCGCTTTACATATTGCTCCAAACGCTCACCATAGCCAGAACCTGCGTCCGAGAAAGAAATATGCGACAGCTCAATATCCTCTCGCAGTAATAGATTTACCGACCATAGCAACTGTGTTCCGGGCCCAATGATGGAAATGCAGCGATTAGGATTTCCTCCTGGAGCAGTAGCATGTTCCAACTCTAGATTAATCCCTCGCTCGGGATCCAAAGGATTGACAATTCCTCGAACCAATACAGGAGGACCTCTATCAGTATAAATTTGAGAGGTTTGAAGCAACGCCCGACCTGATTCCGTGGGAAGCATGACATCGATCCAATCGTGTTCTTCCGCGTGATGGAGCGCATGCAATAAGGGAAAACATAATCTTCCTTCTTCATCTCTTGCTTCTACTGAAGCGAGAACTCGCTCAAAACAATCAGCCTGCCTTTCATGCGGACTCGGTATCCTTTTTTTGAAATATTCAACATCACCTTGAGAATGAATAAATCTAAAAATTTCATCGCGTAAAAATGCAAAATATTGAACTGGGATGCTCCCCTGAAATCGTTTATAAAAACCATTGCTTTCATGATTCATCATGAAAGCGGATTGACAACGCAAAATGTCTAAAAGATCCGACAGATTAAGATACTCTTCAGGCAATGAACGAGTGACTTCAGGTACGACTCGTTGGGAGAAGAGAGCATTACTAGAAAGTCTTACTAGATTTAATTTAGAAGTTGTTGCTACTGAATCTCTATTTAAAAAATATCGACCCTCTTTATGTTCGTCTTTATTCGCAATCACTTCGGCATAAGTGACGGCTCGTTCAAAGTCCACTCCAATACTCAGTAAATATTGAAAACATAGCTTTGCAGAATCTAAATCCCAACGATCGACTCCGTCATCTTCTCGAGCCATATCATGAAAAAGCCCCGCAATTTGAGTCAATTTCAAGTCTTCTTCAGACAAGGCTGGAATGGAGGAATCCAAGCCTCGATAAAGCTTTTCAATCAAAGGAATATAAAAAGCCACTCGAGAAGCATGTAAAGTTCCGTGAACGCTTAAATGAGCACTCTGGCCATGCTTTTTCTTGTATATTTCTTCAAAAATATATTGAGCATGAACTGAAATGGGCAGAGAAAGTGTGGGAAAAGCACTCGCGGCTCCTGACATGGGAATCTTCTTTTATTATCATGATAGATGGCATTATAGCCTATGAATCAAGATCAACAATTTCTTTGAAAGAATACTATTCAGCGCCATTTTAGGATTTAAAAATATCTGCATGAGTTCCTGTCCTAATCAAGTATACGTTGCAAGGTTTCTATGGCGAGATGAGGAAGATTTTTTAGGAGACGAAAATGGAAGACAAAAGCAGTAAAATGATTTTGAATGGGTATAGTATTCTGGTTTTCATCAAATTCCAAATTTTCGATAAAATTGATCGGCACTTTTATAAGTATTAAATTTCCCACTCTCAACTTCTTGGATCACTTTAATAGTTTCAGTACTGGGTACTTCATGTTCTGCGATAAATGCTCGCATCAATTCACGAATAATTTGAGCTGCAGGACGATGAACCTGTTCAGAAACCTGAGTAAACTGTTCCCGAAGCCCTAGTTCCAGCTTGATAGACATCTGAACTTCTTTTGCAGCCATAAAAACTTCTTTCTAAAATTACATGCCAGCAATGATAATAAATATTCTTTTGATATTCAAGGCATATTCATCGACTCCACCATTCTCGCTCAAGCACATCAATCTATATCAAACCTAAGCACTTCCCGCGATACCCGAGGAGTGAGCCCTGTTAAAAGTGCGCTCGGAGTGCTTCGCATCACAGTGGCGACATATTCAATGGGCAGATCTTCTCCCCAAAAAATGACTTCATCGTGAATGTTCACCTGAGCGAGAGAGGAGACATCTACCGTTAAGCTATCCATGGAGACCTGCCCGACCAAGCTCAGCATTTTTCCACGAATCAAGACGGGGGTTCCTTCCGGAGCGTTTTGAGGGTATCCATCCCCATAACCCAATGAAACCACCGCAACTTTGCTCACCTTGGGCGCTTTCCATTTCGCTCCATAGCCGACTCCAGCGCCTTTTTCGACCTGACTTAAGGCAATCACCCGTGCTCTTAAGGTCATCACGGGGAATAACTTTCGATATCCCTCAAACGTTAGGGGGAGGGGGGAAATTCCATACAGCATTTTTCCCGGGCGAACGATATCAAAATGCGCCTCTGGATATTGCAAAATCGCCGCAGAATTCGCCGCACTTTTCGCCTCTCCCATTTCTTCTGTTAGAACCGAAAATAAGTCGATTTGTTCAAGGGTCTCAAGCGAATCTTCTTTATCGGCACAAGCAAAATGGGTGATCCAAGTGATGGAATGAACAAGCTGCTCTTTCTGCTGCATTAAATATAGTTCACGCCAGACTTCCAGCGAGACTTCTGGAGAAAAGCCCAAACGATTCATCCCCGTATCTACTTTTAGCCATAGATCCAAAAGTTTGGATTGCGTTGATTTTTTCCCCTTTTTGGCAGAGATTTTTTGTTTTAATAATCCCAATTGATAGGATTCAAAAATAAAAGGCTGAATATGATATTCCATAACCGTATTCAAATCTTCTGCCGTCATAAAACCGCTAGTTAAAACAATCGGCTGCATCACTCCAGCGTGCCGAAGTGCTAGAGCTTCATCGAGAGAAGCCACTCCTAAAAAATCAACATCCATTAAAGCTTTTGCAATTGTCACCATGCCATGCCCGTAAGCATTGCCCTTGACCATGGCAAGAATTTTTCGCCCGGGGGCGCAATCTCGCACAATTTGCAAATTCTTTCGGAGTGAAACTAAATTAATCTCAGCAATCACACGTTCCATAAAGCCTCCCAGCTCTAGGCCATTCGGCGAGGAGCATAGTCGTCGAAACGACAGAACTGGCCCGTGAAGGTGAGCCTCACCATTCCAATCGGACCATTTCGATGCTTACCGACGATAATTTCCGCCGTCCCCTTTTCTTGAGAATCCGGATTATAGACCTCATCCCGATAGACAAACATAATCAAATCGGCATCTTGTTCGATCGCTCCTGATTCTCTTAAATCTGAAAGCATGGGCCGTTTATCTTGACGTTCTTCATTCTTCCGACTGAGCTGAGATAAGGCAATCACCGGGATATTCAATTCTTTCGCCAAGGCCTTCAGATTCCTTGAAATTTCTGACACTTCATTAGTCCGCCCTTCTTTTGAGCCCGGAACCTGCATCAACTGCAAATAATCTACGACAATTAAGCTCAAACCCCCATTCTCTCGAGCTAATCGACGAGCACGGGAACGCATTTCTGAAGGACTCAATGCAGGAGAATCATCAATGTACATATTCATTCGTTCAGAGATTAAAGACATGGAGGAAAAGATCTTCGTCCAATCATTATCTTGAATTTTCCCCGCTCAAATCGCGCTTTGATCCACGCGAGAAAAACTCGATAAAGTTCTGAGCATGATCGAATCTTTAGGCATTTCCAAACTAAAAACGAGTACCGGTTTACTCGCATTCATAGCGACATACTCAGCAATATTCATCGCAAAAGTGGTTTTCCCCATCGAGGGTCGGCCCGCAACAATCACCAAATCTGCTGCTTGCAGACCCGCTGTTAATTTATCTAAATCGACATAACCCATGGCTTCTCCCGTCACTCCTCCGGGCTTTTGAACAAGGTTATCCAATTTCTCGACCACTTCAGCCACCACATCTTTGGCATGAACGGGACGTTGCTCCGCGGAACCATGCTCGGCAATCGCAAATACTTTTTGTTCCGCAATATCCACTAATTCGCGACAACTTAAGCCTTCTGGAAAATACACTTTATCGGCAATCTCACTGGAAGCTGACAACAATTGACGCAAGATGGCTTTTTCTCGAACAATCTCCGCATAAGCCTTGATATTCAAAGCACTCGGCGTGTTTTTGACCAAATCGCTGAGATAAGCCAGTCCTCCTATCTTTTCGAGCTTTTTTTGATCTTCCAAGGCATTCGATAGTGTGACGAAATCCAGTGGATATCCGTTTTCTGAAAGCTCCATCATGATTTCAAATAATTCTCGATGCTCGGGAAGATAGAAATCATACGGCTTCAAAAGGATATTAATTTCATCTCGAAAGCTGTTATCCAGCATCAATCCTCCAATCACGGAGCGTTCTGCCTCCTTCGAAAAAGGAGGCATTTTGACGTGCTGAAATTCCTCTGCGCGAAAAGAATCCTCATGAGATTTGAAATTGGAACCTGAGCGCCCTTTCGATTTGATATCCATCGCTACTCCTTTAAACCTTCGAGTCAGAAAAACCGAAAAGGGTATCATGCACGTCCTAATTTTTATATGCTCAAAGACCTGTAAAATTTTTGATTTTCTCATGATCAATTTTCTCGATCCTGCCTTGACTTATCGACGAAAATTTGGAGGCAGAAAACAAGAATCTCTCGCCAAGGCCTGTGGGATTCAGAAAGGTTATAAAACCGTCATCGATGCCACAGCAGGCCTGGGAGAAGATGGATTTATTCTAGCTTCACTCGGTTTTCAGGTCAGCATGATTGAACGTCATCCCGCCATTTACAAAGCGCTTCAGCAAGCGTTTGAGGCAGCGAAATCATCAAGAGACTCGGAGATACTTAATATTTTTTCTCGACTCTCTCTGCATTACGGTGATGCAAAAAACATCATTCCCACGCTCCCGCGCGCAGAGGTGATTCTACTCGACCCCATGTTTCCAGAACGCGAAAAATCTGCTCTAGTCAAACAGCCCATGCGAATACTGAAAACTCAGGTGGGAGAAGACCTGGATGCCGATTCTCTCCTCCTAGTCTCCCTTCAATATGCCCTGCATCGAGTGATCGTTAAACGCCCCAAAGGCGCGCCTTACTTAAATCAGCATCAGCCTGACTTTCAGCTGATCGGAAAAGCTTGTCGTTGGGATGGATATACCCACACCCACTCATCCTGAAGCGGCAAGAAAAGACCCGTCTTGATTTGCCGATTTTCTCCTTTCTCTCGGAGCAGCTCAGCATAACAAAGCAGTTGAGCTTGATATTCCTTTCTCAAACGCTGAAAGAAAGCTTGAGAATCTTCTCCCTCCCTAGGCTGGGCGACCTTGTAATCAATGATGAAGCGAATATCTTGATCAATAAAAGTTCGATCCATGACATAAAAATGAATTAAATGCCCCTGCTTTTTTGAGACTTGATATTCCGAATGACTGTCTTCGTGATCGTTTAAAAATAAAAAAGGCGCTTTCTGACTGATCACGGTTTTCAATAAAGCTTCCAATACTCGCTGCACTGAAGCAGAGAGAAGCTCTAATTTCACTCCCAACTGTATGAGCGCGGCAGAAATCGCTGCTTGATACGACCTGATTTCTGAGGAGTTCGGTAATTTTTTTAACTTCACCCAACGCGAAAAATAGCGATGCACCAAGGTCCCTACTGCCCGATCTTCCAAATTAGAAAACGAGGGCCAGTCGGGATGATTTAAGCCTTCCTCTTTCGATAAATCGACTGCGCTCACATTCAGCCCAATTGAAGATTTTTCAGGTCGAATTCGATGTAAAAATGAAGTGGAACTTCGCCGAATATTTTCGCTTGAATCACCCAGATCAGATTCAAGCTGCCAATGAACAAAAGGATAGAGCTGCTCCAAAAAACTGCCTTTGAGCGGTTTAAATTCTGTAGACTCTGAAATGCTCTCAGCATTCTTGAAACTAAAAGAGAAATGCAATGTCTTCTTCGCTCTCGTGGCAGCCACATAGAGCACCCGGAGATTTTCTTCTGCTCCCATCCTTTGCTCTTCCTGATAAAGATATCGATATAACGCAGAGCTCTCTCCTTTGGGGGATTTGATTGGAGCCAGCATCAACTGCCAACCTTCGGAACTCAGACGTTCTTGAAAGAGCAATAAACTTAAGTCATCCCGAGTGCTCATTCGTTGC